>Ga0209081_1002239_pt1 | contig 11284 bp, 9 predicted proteins | sample GOMGulsemesocosm_4_FD_184636 | JGI IMG/M metagenome (GOLD analysis project Ga0209081, IMG submission 184636) | Methane-oxidizing microbial communities from mesocosms in the Gulf of Mexico - GOM15B Gulf of Mexico (SPAdes) (version 2) | ecosystem: Environmental > Aquatic > Marine > Cold seeps... | reverse complement strand
ACAGTGGCTGCTTGATCATAACGCTTAGCTGACAATAACGCGTTACCATAATTTAAGCTAACAACCTGATTATTAGGTTTTAATAACATCATAAATTCTAACATATTTAAAACTTCTGTATAATCATGCAAGGCAAGATAAACGTCGGTTAGTGCATCGATATAAAATAAATTATACTTATCTTGCTGCTTTAATAATTCAAGTAAATTTTGTGCTTCATGTACTTGATTATCTTCAAACAATGATAGCGCTAAGCCATATTGGGCAGCAGCCTTAATTTTGTATTTTTTCTTACTCAGTTGTAACTTAAAGTAAGCAATATTATTTTTTGCACTGCCTTGGTAGCGTGCTTTTATTCGAGATTTTGCCAACTCAAACGCTAAGCTAGGAGGCAGGTTTTTTATTGGGTATTTATGTGCTCGCTGACGAGCGTCAGCAATACGAGAGTCAGGTAAAGGATGAGTTAATAACATGGCCGGAGGTTTGCTTGCATACCTGTATTTTGCCGACATTTTACTAAAAAAGCTTGATACCGCTTGAGGATCAAAATTGCTATTAGCAAGTAATGCTATACCAACACGATCAGCTTCTTTTTCATTACCCCTTGTATAGTTTATGCTCGCTTGTTGAGAGGCAGCCATCGAAGCGTTGAATGTAGCCATGCCTATGGCAGGGTTTACTAAGGTAAGTAAAATTCCTGAAATCATTCCTGTCATGGTCAGTGGCTGGGTTTTACTTTGAGACTCTAAACGCCTAGCTAAGTGACGCTGGGTAACATGTGATATTTCATGAGCAATAACTGAAGCCAGTTCGCTTTCGTTTTCGGCTGTAGTGAATAATCCACTATGGATAGCAACATGACCACCAAAAAAAGCAAACGCATTGAGTTCATTATTATTTATTAAGAAAAATTTAAAAGCGTAATTAACATCTTGTGCATTTTTAATCAGCTGGTTACCTAAGTGATTTATATATTCTATTAATACAGGGTCTTGGATGATTGGTTGGCTAGCACGTAATTGGCGCATCATAGCATTGCCTATTTGTCGTTCTTTTTCTAAAGACAAGACACTAAAACCTGAAATGCCAATTTCAGGTAATTTATTTCTATTATTTTGGCCTTGTGCGTCACCATTAAAGGCGAAAATACCAGTAATTAAGGTAGTAAAAGCAAAATAGATGATAAGTGGTTTAATATTGAACAAATTATTCCCTAATAAGAGGTGTACTAAATTATTAATTTCTTTGCTTTTTAGCTAAGCTCAACGGTTTTGTAATCTTTAATTTTAATAATGTATAAAGATCCGAACAACGTTATAATTGCCAATTTAATGCTAGATAAAACAAACTTCACTTAGAGACTCTTTTTCTTTCTAAAATATACAGCTATGCGCTACTATGTGGCCGTTAATTGTCGCAGATATGTAAGTTAAACTAAAGATGTTAGGTGAAAGAAGCTAAAATGATTTTTCAATATGATGCCAGCAAAGAAAAGTGTCCGTTACCTTTAGTTAATTTGCGTTTAATTTTAAAAAAAATGGGACAAGAAGATAGCTGCATTCTTAAGATAAGTGATAAAGGTTCTGTAACAGATATTCCCAAGTTATTAAAAAAATTAGGTTTGTATTATCACCAAAGTTGCATTGATAATAATGTTGTCAAGATTATTATTTGTAATGAAAAAGCCTTCCAAAATAATTTTTATAAAAAATCTCAATAAAAAAAGGTTAACTATGTTTAAGTTGTTCACTGATTGGTATACCCGAAAATTTTCTGATCCTCATGCGGTTACTCTGGTGGTTATATTAGCCGGTACTTTTTTATTTTTAGCTTTATTTAGTCAATTACTTATGCCGGTATTAGTCGCTTTAGCTATTGCCTTTTTACTTGATTTACCTGTTAATAGAATGGTTCACTTTAATTTTTCTCGCACCATTGCAACAATTATAATTGTTAGTGTATTCATTGGTGTAACGTTGATTGGTATGTTGGGGTTAATGCCTATTATTTGGCAACAAAGTAGTAATTTATTACAAGAAGCCCCGCATATGATTACCGAAGGGAAAAGTTATTTACTCACGTTACCTGAACAATACCCTGATATTATTCAGGCAGCACAAATTGAAACGTTTATTTCGTTAGTAAAAGAAAAGTTATTAGAATGGGGCCAAGTAGCGTTACAAGCCTCGTTAAACTCCATTTCAAATATTGTAGCTTTGATGATTTATCTTATTTTAGTGCCTTTAATGGTCTTCTTTTTTCTTAAAGATAAACATATTTTACTTACTGGTTTTAAAGTTTTTTTACCTAATGAACGTCGTATGGCAGTGCAAGTTGGCCAAGAAATGAACCAACAAATACTAAACTATATCCGTGGTAAAATAATTGAAATTTTAATTGTTGGTGTTTCTACTACCATTGCTTTTATTTTTCTTGATTTACGTTATGCCGTTTTACTTGGGGTGCTTGTTGGTTTGTCGGTATTAGTTCCCTATGTTGGTGCGACGATTGTTACTATTCCTGTATTTCTTGTTGCCTTGTTCCAATGGGGATATAGCAGTGAGTTGGGGTATATAATGTTAGCGTACGGTCTTATTCAAGCCATTGATGGCAACGTGATTGTACCTTTGCTATTTTCTGAGGCCGTTAACTTACACCCAGTTACGATTATTATAGCGGTAATATTTTTTGGTGGGTTATGGGGTTTTTGGGGGGTGTTTTTTGCTATTCCTTTAGCAACACTAGTCAAAGCCGTTATTAATGCGTGGTCTTTTTCGAAAACAGAAGTAGAAGCTGAAAATACATAAGGCGTAGGGTTTAAGATGTTATTCAAAAAAAACATCTTAAATTCTGATTAGTTTCTATGTTTGTTTCGTTAGTCTATTTAGCACACCAAGCACTACTTATTCATTAGCCACTTTTATATTACTTGTTGTTCAAATAATTCAGTACAACCTCGTGGTGGTCTTTCGTTTTAAACTTATTAAAAACATGCTCAAGGTTACCTAGCTCATCAACAAGGAAACTTGTTCTTACCACGCCCATATTCTCTTTACCCATAAACTTCTTTAATTGCCAAACGTTATAGGTCTCACAAGTAGCATGATCTTCATCAGCAAGTAGGGTGAAATTTAATGCTTGTTTATTAATGAAATTTGTTAGTTTCTTTGGTGTGTCAGGGCTAATACCAAGAACTACAACATTGTGTACATCCAACTCAGCTTTGGTATCTCGTAGTCCTTGAGCCTGTGTAGTGCAACCTGGCGTTGAAGCGCGTGGATAGAAGAAGATCAGTACTTTCTTTCCTTGCAGCTCAGAGAGTGTAACTGGGTTATTGTCTTGATCATTTAGGGTGAAATCTGGTGCAGCTTGTCCGGCTTCGATTGCCATAACTTTGTCCTTATTTTAATGTTTGCATGTACGGTGATTTATCAGCGTCTAATTTGATACATTTTAGTATGCTAAGGCGGCTTACTTTAGGTGGTTAAAAATGTATTGTCTAGTATAAACACTAGGTAGAATAGATTTTATCTAAATTTATTGTCAAGTATATTGCTTAATCGCGTTTTCAAAACTGAATAGTGAGGCCGTTTCGACTAGTTTTAATACTTCTATAGTATTCTTTTATTTACTTTTTCTAATTGATAATCTTAATGAAGGTATACCCGTTTTTGAACGGTAAAAGCCAATCATTTTTTGTGAAATACAAAGAAATGATTGTAGCGTAGAAACAAAGTGAAAAATAACCTAATTGATAATGAATATATTCTTGTGTTTGTAAAAACAGCAAAGTACCATAGGTACAAATAATGTCTTGTGTAACTATTAGTTACACAAATGCTTCTTTTAAATTGCTACCAATAGCAATAAATAGGTGAACATTTTAAATAGACTAAATATTCCAATAACATCATTGTGTTCACTCCTAATAGCCCGCTATTACTTAATCAAGTGCCTTGCCTACATAACAGTAGCTACCTAGGTTTTGTTTGTAACTGAAACCTGTGTTCTTGAAAATTTATTCTTATTAATAATTGATCACTAACTTACAGGCATTGGTATAACATCCACTTTATCTATAAAATTTTTCAGGAGTTTTAATGAGTCGCCAGTTATTTAATTTTTCAGTGCCTATCGTTGTACTTAGCTTAACGTTATCAGCATGTAGTAGCGTTGATACTAAGCATGCACAGGGAAATTTTGATTATGCTAAAAAACAAAAAACAAAAAAAATTGTAGTGCCTATAAATTTAGATACACCGCTAGAACATAATGACTTTATGATAACGGATGATATTAATTATCAGGGAGCCGTTGGCAAACAAATGGACATTAGAGCACCTTCTTTAGTATTGCCATTGGCTGCCTCTTCACGTGTTGTAGCCGGTTCTGATGAGGCTATCATTTGGTTTGATAAAGTATTTGAAGACAAAGATTTATTAGTTTTTATTGATGAAACATTAACCGGGCAACTTCAATCTGATGGCGTAAGCATTAATGAAATAGTGTTGAATGCTACTAATACAACACCTGAAAATACTGTTACAAGTAATCATCGTGAAAGTAATGATGATCAAAAAGATGGTGAAATATTAATGTTTGAATCAGGTTGGTACCACAACGAAGTTGAAACTGGTTGGTTGTTTACTGATATTGAAACGAGTACAAGTTTACGCTTTAAATATACATTATATGCTAAGAATCATGGGCGCAGTGTTTCATTGCAAGTGTCATTAATTGATTATATGAAAACCGATGGAAAAGGTGGTAGTAACACACCTAATCTTATTGATAAACAACGTGCCGAAATGGCTATGTTGAACGAGGTTGTATCACAAGTTGATTTTAACTATCGCTTACAGGAACGAGAAAACCGTCTGATGCGCGCAAATCAAAAACTTGTTACTATCGGTGAAAATAAAGAAGCTGAAATGGCTTATGTGGTTGAGTTGGGGCTAGACGACTTGTGGGATAATATGCCTACTTTCTTTGAAAAACATGGCTTTTCTATTAGTGATTTAAACGAGAGTAATAAAATATATTACGTTAACTTTGTTAAACCTGACAATAGTATTTGGGATTCTATCTGGGGTGATAATGTTCCGGTAATTGATGTTAAAGATGCTCACTATCAAGTTGTTTTAACCTCATTAGATAACAATAATGAAAAAACCTCAGTGACTATTTATAAGGCAAATGGCGAGCCATTACCATTGGCAACATTAGAGAGAATTTTTCCAGTAATAGAAGTTGGTTTATCGTTTAGAAATTTATATTAACTATACTTTTAGCAATAATAAACTGTAAATAAAATTTTAATTAATAAATATTAAATGCTCAGACGAGTAAGGTTGCCTGAGCATTTTTTTAGCAACACATTTCAGTGTTTATTTTTATCAATAGTATCCATTTTATGCTCTGTTTTTTGGCTTCTCGGCAACGTTTCTTTTAAGTCATTTAAGTTTTTCTTACGCATTCTTTGATTCGTATTTTTTTGAAAGGTGCTAAAATTACCGATAATGATTACTACCGCAATGGTAATAATTAACGTGGGTATCCAGTTATCCATTTGAGCTTCTCGTAAAATCATATGGGTTTATATTATTAATAAACCGTGTATATATTTTTGATAAATTATTAATGATCACTTCTTTACCTAAAATATTAGTTTTGGTTAAAATGCCTTCAAGCGCTGTCAATTTAAAATTATGTTGATACTGTAATGCAATAGGAGCAAAAGACAAATGCCAAGGCTCTGTTGCAACACCACCACGGTATACATTATAAGGAAAGTAAAAACCAAATTTATTAGCGTTAACGTTTAACCAACATGATAATTCTTTCATAGGGCCGCCCGTTTTATATTCCCACGGTTCAAGTTGTAAAGCCTGATCAGCGTTGAATAAATTAGGCGCATACACATCAATATCACAGCCCCAATGATGCCTGCTAGCACCTGGCAAAGCTGAATAAAGTAAAATGGCATTAACGATTTCATCATCTGTTAACTTACTAGTATCAATAGTCTTGCCATGGATATCTTTAATGGCTAGTTTCCCGCTAAACTTGTTATTCCAAATACTTAATTGTCGTTCAAAAGAACGAAAACCACTGGCGATGGTTAATTCAATGCCTGATTTTTCTGCTTTATTTTTAAGCGCGGTAAAAGCAGGTAGCATCAACTTATGTACACCTACTTGGCTGGCTTTAATCTGTTGAACCGCTTGAGGTATAGAGACAATATGCTGCTCAGTTAAACCAAGCAGCTGAGTGTTAACATCACCTGATATTATCATTTCTTTTGTGGTTACTACCGTTTTATCGAGTTTCATTTTATTGAGCTGTTAATAATACCTGTTTCAAACAAGCATAATAGATATCAGCGAGTTTATCTAAGTCATCACAAGCAACGGATTCGTTAACTTGATGTATGGTGGCATTACAAGGGCCCAGTTCAATAACTTTAGCGCCTGTTGGTGCAATAAATCGGCCGTCTGACGTTCCGCCTGATGTTGAAAGTTGTGGAGCAGTACCTGTAACTGAGCTTACGGCGTTGCTTACAGAGGTTAAAAAATCACCTTTTTGCGTACCTAATTCAGTGATGAAAGGTTTACCACTAAATGTCCATTTAATATCATAATCTAGCTTATGCTTATTCAAAATAGATTCTACTTGCTCAACAATGATCTGGTCGGTTAATTCGGTGCTGTATCTTAAATTAAAAAGGGCAGTTAAATCTCCTGGTACCACGTTGGTAGCGCCAGTGCCTGAATTTATATTAGATAACTGAAAACTGGTTGCAGGAAAGTAATCATTGCCATTATCCCAATGAACTTGGCTTAACTCACTAAAAGCGGGCATAGCAAGGTGAATAGGGTTTATAACGTGTTCAGGATAAGCAACATGACCTTGTTTACCTTTTATATTTATTTTGGCAGAAATGGAACCTCGGCGGCCGTTTTTTATCACATCGCCCACGTTATTGGTACTTGAAGGCTCACCAACAATACAATAGGTTATTTTTTCGTTACGAGCTTCTAATGTATCAATAACACGCGTTGTACCGTTAATAAACGGGCCTTCTTCATCACTTGTTATTAAGTAAGCTATTGCACCGTTATATTTTGGAAAATCAGTAACAAATCGCTCTGTAGCAACAATCATCGCTGCAATACTACCTTTCATATCTGCCGCACCACGGCCATATAACACACCATCAATGATTGTTGGCTCAAACGGTGGGGTATGCCAAAGTTCTAAATTACCAGCAGGTACAACATCGGTGTGGCCAGCAAAACAAAATAATGGGTTTTGTTCATCATGATGACTATTAACGGCAACGTCGCCATTACGGCGTGACCATAAATTGGTAGTATCTTCAAACACCATGGTTTCATTGATAAAGCCAAGCTTTGCTAGACGCGTTTTTATCAACTCTTGGCAACCTGCATCTTCTGGAGTAACGGATGGACGTGCAAGTAGGTTTATTGCTAATTGAATAACATCACTAACAGTTTCAGACATTTTAGTTATTTTCCTTAAAGATAGTTTGATAATTTGCAGGCTTAAAGCCTAAATGGAGTTGTTTATTGTTTTCTGTTTCAACCAAAAGTAAAGGGCGCTTTAATAATGTTGGTTGTAACAACGCTTGTTCAAAAGCGTGTTCATCCGTTAAATTGTTTTTAATTTCATCGCTTAAGTTTCTGTATGTTGTACTACGTTTATTTAATAATAAACGCCAATCACTTAAGTTAACAAACTGCGTTAATATTTCAGACGTTAGTGATTGTTTTTTAAAATCATAAAAGTCATATGTTACGTTTTCATTATCAAGCCATTTTTTTGCTTTTTTTACCGTATCACAGTTGTTTATACCGAAAAGAGTGATCATGTTTTTATATCGTCTTTAAAAAGTTAGGGGTATTTGGTTAGGGTTATGCCAAGAGATCTTGAAGCCTATATTTTGAAGTAACAAGGTGCACAAGTTAACTTCATAATGCTTCACTAAATAGCAATTATAAATTGTTAGTTACTATAGCATTATCTATTGTATTTATATTGTTTTGTTATTGAGAAGGTAAGATAAATGTGTGTTCTTACTTTTGAACTAAATTCAATACTTATACCTTTGCAGCCCTGTTTCACTGAGTATCTTTGCCGTAATCTCTTCTACTGAAAAGTTGGTGGTATTTATAAAAGGAATGTTTTCATTTTTATAAAATTTTTCTACTTCACGCACTTCCATTCTGCATTGTCTTGGTGACGCATATTTACTATTAGACATTCTGTTATGGCGAATATCGATTAAGCGCTGGGCATCAATGGTAAGTCCAAACAATTTCTTTTTATGGGGCTTTAAAAAGGGTGGCAGCTTAAGTTCATCCATATCGTCATCAGTAAAAGGGTAGTTGGCGGCTTTAATACCATATTGTAATGCTAAATACAGTGAACTTGGCGTTTTACCTGAGCGAGATACCCCAACTAAAATAACATCAGCATCTGCATAATTGGTCACTACAGAGCCATCGTCATTAGCTAAAGCATAATTAACTGCTTCAATACGATAATTGTAATTGTTTTCATGAATACTGTGAGTTCTATGGGCTTTGGGTTTGGCTTTTATCTTAAGTTGCTTTTCAAGTGGCCCTACAAAGTGTTCTAAAAAATTATAAATGACACCATCGCAGCTATCAATTATTTCCCGAATGTCATTGTTAACAAAGGTATGGAAAACTAATGCAGGTTCGCCACTGCGAGCACAAGCTTTATTGATCTTTTCTTTAGCATCTTGTGCTTTTTCAATCGTTTCAACAAATGAAATAGTTTGATGTTCAAATTCAGTGGGAAATAATGACAATAAAGCATGTCCAAAAACTTCCGAGGTGATGGCAGTACCATCAGAAATATAAAAAGCAGTGCGCATATAAACCCTTGTAGGATAATTTTAAAAGTTAGAGCTAAAGTTACAAATATATTTCATTTTAACTTTTAGTTTCAATCAATGGCAGTGTAGAATGCCTTAAGTTATAAATATAGTGCTATAAAGCTATAAACAAATAGATTTATTCTTTTACTGACTCTTAATGGAGAATTGTTGTGCAAGAAAACGTACTTTGGTATGAAAACTTGGGAATGGGTGATGTAGATCGCGTTGGCGGGAAAAATGCATCACTTGGTGAAATGATTTCAAATTTAGCTAATGTTGGCGTGCAAGTACCAACAGGTTTTGCTACTACTTCTTTTGCGTTTAATGAATTTTTAGAGCAAAGCGGTATTAACGAAAAAATTTATCAATTATTAGACACCCTAGATGTTAGTGATCTTGATGAATTGGCCAAATGTGGTGGAACTATTCGTCAATGGATTATTGACACACCTTTTTTACCACAAATGCAACAAGACATTGAGCAGGCGTATGCAAAATTAGCAGGCGAGTTTGCAGATGATGCTTCTTTTGCTGTACGTTCATCAGCTACCGCTGAAGATATGCCGGATGCGTCTTTTGCTGGACAACAAGAAACGTTCCTTAATGTGCGTGGTTTTGATGCCGTAATGGTTGCCATTAAGCATGTATTTGCTTCTTTATTTAATGACCGTGCTATTTCTTACCGAGTACACCAGGGGTATGATCACCGTGGTGTTGCACTTTCAGCTGGTATTCAGCAAATGGTGCGCAGTGATATTTCAGCTTCTGGCGTGATGTTCTCAATTGATACTGAATCAGGCTTTGAAGATGTAGTTTTTATTACCTCAAGCTTTGGTTTAGGTGAAATGGTAGTGCAGGGTGCAGTTAATCCTGATGAGTTTTATGTACATAAACCAACATTAGCGAAAGGGAAGCCTGCGGTTGTGCGCCGTAATATTGGCAGTAAAGCCATTAAAATGATTTACGCCGATAACCCTGAACATGGTAAACAAGTAGAGATTGTTGATATTGACGAGCAAGACTCTAATCGTTTTTCATTAACCGACGCAGAAGTGCAAGAGCTTGCCAAACAAGCAGTTATTATTGAAAAACATTACGGCCGCCCAATGGATATAGAATGGGCAAAAGATGGTTTAGATAACAAACTTTATATTGTACAAGCGCGACCTGAAACCGTTAAAAGTCGTGAAAATGCTAATACGATGGAACAATTTCAAATAGCAGGTAAATTACAAGAAAATGCTAAAGTGATTTGTGAAGGTCGTTCTATTGGGCAAAAAATTGGTAGCGGTGAAGTGAAAGTTTTAGCCTCGTTAGCTGAAATGGATAAAATATTGCCTGGCGATGTCTTAGTTACCGACATGACCGACCCAGATTGGGAGCCAATCATGAAACGTGCTTCTGCTATCGTTACTAATCGTGGTGGCAGAACGTGTCATGCGGCAATTATCGCCCGTGAAATGGGTATTCCAGCCGTGGTTGGCTGTGGTAATGCTACCGAAGTAATTAAAACAGGTGATAACGTTACTGTTTCTTGTGCTGAAGGTGATACTGGCTTTATTTATCAAGGTAAGCTTGATTATACCGTGACTACATCTGAAATTGATTCAATGCCAGAGTTGCCACTTAAAATAATGATGAATGTTGGTAACCCTGATAGAGCCTTTTCTTTTGCTAAATTACCACATGCTGGTATAGGCTTAGCGCGTTTAGAATTTATTATCAATAAAATGATAGGTATTCATCCTAAAGCCTTATTAAATTTTGATAAACAATCGGCTGATTTACAAGATGAAATTAACGACATTATTGTTGGCTATGAAAGTCCTGTAGAATTTTATATTGCCAAATTAACTGAAGGTATTTCAACACTTGCCGCTGCTTACTCGCCTGAGAAAGTTATTGTGCGAATGTCTGATTTTAAATCAAATGAATATGCAAACTTAGTTGGCGGTGAAAAATACGAGCCAGACGAAGAAAACCCTATGATTGGTTATCGTGGTGCCGCTCGTTATATCTCTAAAGACTTCCGTGATTGCTTTGCTTTAGAGTGTGAAGCATTAAAACGTGTTCGTAACGGTATGGATTTAACCAATGTTGAAGTAATGATTCCGTTTGTAAGAACGCTTGAAGAAGCGGCACAAGTTATTGATATTTTAGCTGAACATGGTTTAAAACGTGGCGAAAATGGTTTACGCATTATTATGATGTGTGAATTACCATCAAATGCTTTATTAGCGGATCAATTTCTTGATTACTTTGATGGTTTTTCAATTGGATCAAATGATTTAACCCAGTTAACGCTTGGTTTAGATAGAGATTCAGGTTTAATTGCTCACTTGTTTGATGAACGAGATC
>Ga0209081_1002238_pt1 | contig 11291 bp, 8 predicted proteins | sample GOMGulsemesocosm_4_FD_184636 | JGI IMG/M metagenome (GOLD analysis project Ga0209081, IMG submission 184636) | Methane-oxidizing microbial communities from mesocosms in the Gulf of Mexico - GOM15B Gulf of Mexico (SPAdes) (version 2) | ecosystem: Environmental > Aquatic > Marine > Cold seeps... | reverse complement strand
AACGGTTGATGGATTAGGTCTTTTAGAACGTACAGGTAAAACTTCTCCTATTTTTGAAAACGATGATAAAGTGACTATTAGCGTAGATGGAATGACTACTGTTGAGTTTATTCACTATGTTTTTGATGAATTGCTCAATTTAAATTATGTTATATCGTCTCAGTTACAAACTAATACGAATACACTGTCTTTAAATTTAAAAGATCCGGTAACTAAAGAAACCTTATATCTTACTAGTGAGCAATTACTTGCTGATAATGATATTGCCATGTTGAGAAAAGACAGTATTATTTATTTCCAAAAGAAAGCTAAAAATAAACGCTATAAAAAATCAACTGTTGGTATTGGTAATTCTATCAATGATATTCCCAATTCTACAGGTCAAGTGGTACAAATCATTCCGTATACTTATACCAATAGCTCTAGTCTAACCAGCGTTATTATCAAGCTAACAGGGGTTAAGGTACAAATAGATGGTAAACGTAAAATTGTAATGGCTGAAGGAACTAAAAAAGAAGTGTCAGACGTTATGCAAGTTTTACGTATGCTTGATGTGCCGAGTTCTTTAGGGAAAGAAGTTCGATTAATTAACTTAGCCTATATAGCACCAGACACCTTAGTAAAGCAACTAACTGAGCTGCTGAACAATGATGGCTATCAAGTAGGGAAAGATAGGGATATTACTTTTGTTAGTGTTCCTCGTCTTAATGCCTTAGTGGTTTATGCGGTTAGTTTAGGCGCGGTTGAACGTGTTGAGCTATGGAGCAAAAAACTTGATGTGGCTATGACTGGCAATGAAGCACAGTTTTACATTTATAGGCCAAAATTTAATAAAGCGATTGATATTCAAGCTTCGTTAGGACCTATTATTAATTCTATTTTGGGTATTGGCAAAGCCGGCTCTGGGAGTAAAGTGAAAAAAGAAAAAGATGAAGCAGACTCAGGCTCTATTATGTCGGTTGATGAAGTTCAAAATGCTTTAATATTTTATACAACCTCTGATAAATATCGTAAAATATTAATGTTGCTAGAAAAATTAGATCAATTACCGGGACAAGTTATTCTTGATATTGTCATTGCTGAAGTTACTTTGTCTGACAATGTAGCCTCTGGTATCGATTGGTTTTACAATTCAGAGGGTCACTCTGGTGGTGATAGTTTATTAAATGCAAATTTCAAAAGTGCTTCTGGTAGTTTTGATCTTTCAGCCATTAGTGGTGACTGGCGAGTTGCTATGTCTTTTTTAGAGCAAAAGACCAAAGTAAGGGTGTTAGCAAAACCATTTCTAATTGTTAAAGATGGTGAGTCTGCAACTATTAATGCGGGTGACCAAGTACCAACAATTACTCAAACAAGTACCAGTGATCAGGATAGAGTGACTAACTCTGTACAATATGTGACTACGGGTATACAAGTATCTGTTACACCTATAATTAATGCTAGAGGGTTAATTAACCTAAATGTCTCAATGAGTAGTAGTGCTGCTAAAGCCACTGAAGGTTTTGACGTATCAACACCAACAATCACCAATAGAACCATTACCACTAATATATTTAGCGGAGATGGGCAAACAGTTGCTTTAGGTGGTCTTATTCGAGAAGATCTTGATGGTGAAGGTAATCAGGTGCCGTTGTTAGGTTCTATTCCAATTGTTGGGAAATTATTTAGTTCTGAATCTGATAAATATACTCGATCTGAATTGATTATGTTAATAACGTCTAGAATTGTTAGGGATGTTAGCGATATAGACGAGTTTAAGGATAAAATTTTAGATTTATATAGTTTCCCACTGTCTGATAATTACACTCAACCACTGATTGAAAGTAAAAGTGTGAACTAACCTGAGTGTATAAATAACGGGGGAGGGCATTAACTCCCCTTATAAAAATCACTGTGTAATTTGTAAAGCCAATATGAGTTCCTTGTAATTTGTCTTTTTCTATTAAGTCTCTAACTCAGAACAAACTAATCCGAAACATCCTTATTCTAATTAGTGGAACTGCTGGCGCACAATTAATCACTTTACTGGCTTCTCCGGTTATTACCCGATTGTATACTCCAGAAGCAATAGGCGTATTAGGTAGTTTTCTCGCTATATTAGCTATTTTGTTGCCTATTGCAGCTTTCAGCTACCCTATGGCTATTGTACTACCCAAAATAGATAGTAAAGCGGTTAAATTAGCTCATTTATCATTAAGAATAACATTGATCTTTAGTTTTGTACTGATGGCTATAATTTTGCTTTTTGGTGAGCAATTAATGGAGTTTTTAGGTATTAAACTTTCAGCCATTAATGGCACTAGCACATTATTTTTAGCAATTAGCTTGCCTAGTGCTGTATTAGTCAGCTCATTTCTAGCCGTTTGTAGTCAATGGATGATCAGGCATGAACTGTTTAAATTGAGTTCACAGGTAATAATTATTCAGTCTTTAATACTTAATGGTTTAAAGTTGGCTTTAGGCGTGTTAATCCCTGTTGGTAAAAGTTTAATACTATTAAGTATATTTTGTTATTTTACTCATTCATTGCTTTTGTTTTTAATGGTGAAATATAAAGAAAAACAAGAATATTGGATACCAATAGGGTGTCAATTTGATAAAAACACTGCTGAAGAATATAAAAATTTTCCGGTTTTTAGAAGCCCACAAGGGTTATTAGCAAATGTGAATCAAAATATGCCGATTATTTTACTTGCAACTTTATTTAGTCCAGCGGCAGCGGGTTTATATACCCTTTGTAGAAGTACGTTACTAATACCCGTTACTTTAATTGCAAAATCAGTAAATGATGTACTTTTTCCTCAACTCAATGAAGCCTATCTTAATGGCAAAGAAATTAGCCCATTAATTATTAAAGCAACGTGGGGATTAGCACTATTCGCATTACCGCCGTTAGCTGTATTTTTAATAGCTGGCCCTGATATTTTTGCTTTTGTTTTTGGTCAAGAATGGGCTAAGGCTGGTAACTTATCGCAGTGGTTAACATTATGGTTTTATTTTAGCTTTATTAATAGAGCCTGTGTTGCGGCTATACCCGTTTTAAGATTAGAGCGATTTTTGTTAATTAATAGTGTATTAAATTTTATATTATCAAGTTTAGGTTTCTATTTGGGGTATAGTTTTTTTGATGATTATATATATGCTATTGCAATATATAGTTTATTTGGCATTATCCCTCAGGTTTTAATTATCTCTTTTGTTATTTTTACTGCAAAAAAACATGATAAGCAACTCGTAAGTCATTTAATTACTAAGGAATAAAAATTGAAAAAAATAGTGTTATTCGGTGCATTTGATAGATACAACTACGGCGATAATTTAATGCCGGTACTTTTTGAGATGTTTATTGAGAAGTACGGAAAACATTTATTAAATGAATTTGAGTTTGAATATGCTGCTATTAGCTCATCAGATTTAGATAGGTATGCCTGTTATAAAACGAAAAGTGTCAACTCCATACTAAATACAATACCTGCAGGATCTGCTTTTGTAGTTATTGGTGGTGAAGTTTTATGTGGGAGAAATCAATCATTATTTTTACATATGCAAGATAACTTACTTCATCATACTGTATTAAAAATATTTAGAAAATTATTGCCTAGTGTTTTTAATGCATATGCTAAAAATAGATACTCTACCCCTTGGGAGTTTCCTTTTATTCCATCTGTAAAATTTTTTAAAGAAGATGTTAAAATTATTTTTAATACCGTTGGTGGTGATCTTACTAGTTTAAATAAAAATGAATTGATTGATGTGAAAAAACGAATTTTTAGCTCTGATTATTTTTCAGTTAGAGATAATAGAACGTTCGATCATATGAAAGTAATAAGTAAAGAAACCATATTGGTTCCTGATTCAGCTTATATAATGTCAGACCTTATTGGTAAACCCAGCTTAATGAGAAAAGTTAATAGTATATTTTTAGATAAATTACCAGATGATTACTTTGTATTTCAAGCCGCACCCAATAAAGTTGGCTGTTCAGCTACTGATTGTATAAAATATATTTCCGCACTAGCGGATAAAACAGGGAAGAAAGTTCTACTATTACCTATAGGTTATGCTTCTGGTCATGACGACTTATACTTATTACGGAAAGTACATAAAGCATTAGCTAAAAAAACAGTACTGCTATATGAACTTACTATTTGGGAAATTATGTATGCAATTGTTGCTTCGAAGGGCTATTTTGGTACTAGCTTACATGGAGCAATTACAGCAATGTCGTTTAACACCCCTCACTTTGGCATTAATAAAAAAATAGCTAAGTTAGATGCTTTTCTACAAGACTGGAGTGTTCCACCATTTAATAGGTGTTACCCTATTGAAGAGCTAGCTAGTCTTCCTGAGTTAATCTCTGAGCAAGCCAACCGAGAGTTGAAAGCTAAATCAGCAGTTAATATTGAGCTAGTTAAGGATAACTACCTCAATATTATTAAGGTTATTAACGTAGGCTAACTTCAGTCTTGTACAAAGTTCTTATTAAAAGGTGTTTGCTAATTATAATGGATCATTTATATTTTTTATAAAAACGATGGCAATCATAAGCGATGTAATAAATAAGTTTAAATTTTTCAAAGTAAGGTAGTTTGTATTGATCAATTTGATTAGCAACTTGTTCACTTTCTTTATTTATAACTAAAAACTCACAATTAGTAACTAAGTCACCCAGACACTTTGAGTTTTTATTCCACGATAACTTATCTACAGCATACTTTCTAACTTTTTGCTTCATCTGAGTAAAATCGATTTCACCAAGGTATAGGTCCATTTTTTGAGCTAAATCTTTATATGAAGCTATTGATTGTGGCCAATAGTAACCATCTGCTCTTGCAACTCTTTTATCTACCTTGATGGTTTGACAATAAGGGCTAGAGAACTCATTCATTGGAGCTTCATCTGTTACAATTGTTGGTAAACCAACAGCTAATGCTTCCGCAATGGTTAATCCAATACCTTCTAAACGAGATGGGTAAACATAAATATCACCTTTATGATATAAACCTGGTGCACTTACTGTTTTACAAATAATGGTTAATATATCTTTATCTTTAAGTATCTTTATTTCATTAATCAGTTTAGGTAAGGTTTCTTCTAAAGATACCTGAGAGTGGATTAATACTTTAAAACCATCAGTTGTTTTATTAAGCTCTATAGCCGCTTGAATAAATATATCTGTACCTTTTCTTATGGGGCTCATACCTGCAGAGTGAAAAAAAGTGACTGTGTCATTTTGTTGTGTTTCAGGGGTAGTATAAGGAGAAAAAGTATCTGTATCTGTTCCCCATGGGATATATTTTGCTTGCTTAAAATGTTTAAAAACAGAAATATGTCGTTTAGTATTACACCAGATTTGATCATAAATACCAAAAGCTTCTACAGTATTTTCTTTGTAATAATCAACATAGGCAACAACTTTTACACCTAATTCTTTAGCCCAGATAACAGGCTGCCAATAGTGTTGTTCATTAAAAATAATTAATTCAATTTCTTCTTTTTTAATCCAAACAGAAAATTCTTTTTTATTGATATCCGTTGGCATTGGACTTTCCTGCCTTCTAGCACGAGTAACAAACTCTTCATTCCATTTAGTGTTTTTTGGGATGTTAGGGCAAAAAAACCTAGAAAAAATAAATACATCATGGTTTTGCTGAATAAGTACATCCCTAATTTGCTTACTAACATAAGCAGCACCACGTTCATACCAAGTTGTGACAATACCTATTTTCATAAAAAGTCCTTGAATGCGATGTCTAACATATTCATATATAGCTTTGATTTTTCAGTAACTAAGTTCTGACAGTCAATAACAGATTTCTCATATTCTGCATTATACTCATCAACAAAGTTAATCAGCTGCTCTTTATTATCATTCATAGGATGCCATACTTTACAAACAGCATTTTCTTTCACTAATTCAAGTTTAGGTTCAATAGCAATTGAAATCGCAGGCTTGTTTAATAATGTGCTGAATATTACACCATGAAATCTAGCAGATATAAATAAGTCAAAGTTGCTTAGTTTATCCATAAAGCCTTCAATAGTATCGAGATCAGGATTCCAAACAAGAATATCTTCGTTAATTAACTTTAACGTAGTAAGCCAATCGTTATCTCGTAGATCACTAAAAACAATAAATTGTACCTGATAACCACTAGTTCGTAATAATAATACCGCCTCTAATAAGTTGTTTTTATAATCATCTTCTTTTGTCCCATAATTCCAATCTCGAATTATTACCCCAATACTTCTAACTTTATCTGAGGAGTTACAGATCCTTTTATTAACAACACCTTTTGCAAAACAAATATCGGTACCATGAAAAGCAGATGTTTTATGAGGGCTTACAAAGTCAAATGATTTACTGTCTCTTACACAAACAACATCAGTGTTTTTAACATCTAATATGGCTTGGTCGTACTGTGCATTTTGCATATGGAAAGGGCCAAAACCAAGTCCAAGCATTATTTTTTTTACGCTTGAGTTGGCAAGTTTTGTTTGGCGATTTTTTGCTAAAATTTTATTAACAACTAAGGTTGGAGAAGTAACCGCTAATTTAATTTTTTGCCCTAAAGACTTAGCTTTAATTTTTTTAGGGAATGAATAATAAAGTGTGCCTCCACCATAAATATAAGCTTTACCTGCCACCTGATAAGGTTGTGCAAAAGTTATTTTAGGCAGCCAATTAGTGATATATTCAGCTTTAGTGCACTCTAAAGCTATTGTCATGTTAGGAAGTTTATGTTCAATACTTTTAATTAAATAGTACATTAAAGCATCATCACCAAAGTTCCGTAACCCATAGCCTCCTTTAATAACGATATCACTCACCAATATAACTCCCTACTATTAAATTAAAACCCGTTACTTTTCGAATAATATAAACACCTAATAACTTCCATGCTAACAAGCTCAAATTAAGAGCTATTAAAATGCCTAAAATGCCAAAGTAACTTTGCAGCGGATAGAATGTAGTCAAAAACACAAAAGCCCCGAACGACACTACACGAAAAGAATATGAGCTTAACCCTGTGACATTTAAAAAACTTACTACAGGCCCTGTCAATATATGTATAAAAGCAAACAATGAAAATAATAATATGTAAAGTTTAGCATCTAAATAATCGTTCAAATTAAACAGTAAAACTATATCTTCAAAGAAGATGTTAACTATAACCATGCTGCATGTTGAAGCCATAAGTACAGGCCATTTCAATCTGAGTATACTAACTACAGCGGTATGATTTATTTTTTCATTATTAACAAATAGTTTCGATAATTTAGGCGTATAAATAAAATTGTAAACAAACCAAAAAAAGGTAAAAACAATTAGCATTTTTTTGGCTAAAAAGTAATTTGCAGTTTCTTCATTACCATAAAGCTCACGAACAAGTAGCACGTCTAAATTTGTGGTAACCACTTCGACTAAACCAAGTAAAATGAAAGGCCACAGTTTGGTTAAATTCAATTCTAAAGGTTGAGTTTCTTCTTCAATAATGCCTTGAGGAAATTTAGCAACTTTATAATAAGAGAATATAGATGATAGCACAAAAGCAAGAAAAGCAGCCAAAAGTAATGAAATAAATAGTTCAGTAATATCGTCACTAAATAGCAAGTAAATAGACAAAACAAGTACCACGTTGAAAGTAATGCTTTCTATGCTTAAGGCTACACGAAATGACTGTAAAGACCTTAATGTCGCAATATTAGAAGAATGTATATTTTGAAATAAAACAATCAAAATAAGTACGACTAGTAACAGGCTTTCCTCTGACGACACTATTCCTGTTAATATGCTATAAAAAGCAGCTACAGAGCCAACAATCACGGACGAGCACACCGAATAAAACCATATTTTTTTTCGCAGCAATTTCAGGTTAGCTATTGTCTGAGCCTTAGGAAATAAATCTACAATAGATAAACTTAAGCCCATATTACTAAAAACTAAACAAAGGGAGAATAAGCTTACAATAACGCTATATAAACCAAAATCACTTTTACTTAGCAAGCTAGCCAAATAGAAGTTACTAAAAAAACCTACAATTATAGATAAAAACTTTATAAAAGCGCTGAACAATTTCGCATTCAATTTAGTTACTTCTTTTTAGTTTATTCGCAATATAACTATGCTTATTAATATCTAATGTTTTATAATTATCTATATCTTTTCTAACACTTTTTACAGTCGCAGGATTGCCCATAGCAATAGAAAAAGGCGCTATATCATTTAATACAACACTCCCCATAGCTAAAATTACACCTTCACCTATAGTTACACCCGGTGCAATTTTGACCCCCTCTCCGAACCAGCAATTTGATCCAATAGTAACTTTTTTATTTTTAATTCCTGTATCATAAGGTAGCATCTCAGCATTAATAAAATTGTGATTTTGAGTCCATATAACGACATTCGGAGCTAAAATTACATTATGTCCTATTTCTAAACCACCACCGGCATTAATCAAACAACCATTACCAATTCTACAGCCATCTTTAATAGTAAAATTTTCTATATGGCTAATAGAAAAATCCCCTAACATTATATGCTTTAATGCCTTGTTGGCTTTTTTTATACGTCTTAACGTTAATAAACGTTTTATTTTTCTAATAATGTTCACATGAACCACTTTGATATATAAGTGCATCAATAATACGAGCACACGCTTTACCGTCACCGTACGGGTTATGGGCAAAGCTCATTGCTTTATAAGCATCTTCATTATCCATTAATTCATTAATAGCAGCAGTCATGACTTCTACATTTGTGCCTACTAGTTTAACCGTGCCTGCTTCTACAGCTTCAGGCCGCTCTGTCGTGTCGCGCATGACTAAAACGGGTTTACCCAAACTTGGCGCTTCTTCTTGAATGCCGCCCGAGTCGGTTAAAATAATGTGTGCGCGAGTCATCAAATAAATAAAGGGTAAATACTGTTGAGGCTCTATAAGAAAGATATTATCTATTCCGTTAAGAATACGATTTACTGGCTCACGTACATTAGGGTTTAAATGCATAGGGTAAAGTATTTGAGCATTAGGATAGCGTTTAGCTGTTATGGCTAGCGCTTCACAGATTCGTTCAAAACCATCACCGAAGCTTTCTCGGCGGTGGCCTGTTACTAAGATAAGCTTTTTATTTTCATCTAGCATTGGAAACTGTGCTGAGAACTCTACATTCAAGTCACTATTATGATCTATTTTGTTTTTGATCATGAGTAATGCATCAATAACAGTATTACCCGTTACAAAAATATTTTCAGGTGAGAAGTTTTCTTTAAGTAAATTTTGTTGAGATGTTTCAGTTGGTGCAAAATGATATTTTGTTAATGCGCCAGTTAGTTTACGGTTACCTTCTTCAGGCCAAGGAGAGTAAATATTTCCTGTACGTAAACCTGCTTCTACATGCCCTACCGCTATTTGTTCATAATAAGCAGCTAAGCTTGCAGCAAAAGTAGTTGCTGTATCGCCATGCACTAAAACAACATCGGGTTTAAATTCTTGAAGAACAGCTTTTAGCTCTAACAGAATACGGGCGGTTACTTCATTAAGTGTTTGCCCTGCTTTCATTAGATCTAAATCATAGTCAGGCGTTATTTCAAAAAGCGCTAGGACTTGGTCAAGCATTTCTCGGTGTTGTGCGGTTGCGCATACTTTTGCTTCAAATCTTGAATCTTTTGCTAGTGCGTGAACTAAAGGAGCCATTTTTATGGCTTCTGGGCGAGTGCCGAATATGGTAAGAACTTTTATTGTCATTATCTTATGAATTCATTAATTTAAAAAAAGAGCACATAAATTATGAAATTTGATGAGTATTAGAGTATGGGGAATTATACTTAACTTGCTTCTTTATTGCAGTAATAAAATATCCTTTGCAACTTTTAAAATATGATTGTATTTTTATATGTTTAAGTGTTTGTTATTCAATAATAATATCAACACGAGTTACTAGGTTATCGTAATTAACTGTAATAATTGCAGCACCAATATCACTTCCCGTGTTAGTAATTCTATACCTTGCAGCATTTGTTCCTGTATAGACTAATTCGGTTGTGATTAAATTATTGTTAAAAGTATTCCACGCGGCAAACTCAGAAACATTCAATCTACTAGGTGTTGTGCTGTAATTCGCGGTTAATATTAAGTCAACAGATTGATTTTTCGCTAAGGTAATTGTAGCTTCACCGTCGTTAATGATGATGTCATTTAGTTCGGTACTACCTTGAATATCAATTATAGTATTACTACTTTTGTCGCCGCAATTACCCATTAACTGGGTGGTTCCTGACTTTAGTGCTAATAGCGAACCTTTATTATCACCACTATCAGTAATGCCTATAGTCTCCTCGCCGCCTGCTAACCAGGTTATATTGTTATCAATGTTGTAGGCAGTTTCATCAGCGACAATAGTGGCTTGAGCACTTACCTGTATACGTTCACCAACATTCATAGTGATTAGATTACTGGCAGTGCCATCAATAATTGCATTTATCGCTTCTAGATTACTTGGGTCAGCAGTAATGGTAAGTTGATCGGCAATATTGTCTATTGTTGCTTCAATAGTAATATTTTCTACTTCATTGTTGGTGGTAGATAAAATACCCTTTTCGCTGATCGTTGCAGTAGAACCCTCATTAAGGATAAATATCATGTCTTTTATGGTGTTTAGTGATAAATAGCCGTCTTCATAACTAACGTCACCGTTAAAACTAGCATCAATACAAGTGACAATGTCGCCTGATTCAGGGGTCTTTTGTTTTAAAATAATACCATTGACTTTTTCATCACTTACGGATATTTCACCTTCACCGTAAATATCATTAATGGTAGTGCCCGCTATTATAACAACACCAAGGTTAACTGTAGTGCTTGCTACTGCGGTAACTAGGCCACGACTATTTACAGTAGCAATATTGGTATCACTTGAACTCCAAATAAATTCATTTTCGTTAGTAATGTCGCGTTGATCTCCATTGCTGTCAATACCAGATGCCGATAATTGATGACTTTCACCAGGCTTTAATCGTGTTTGACCACCAAGAATAGTAACTTCTTCAATAATGGTGCCTTTAGCTCTTTGGCTTTCTAAAAACACTGCCCGAGCTAATGCATCAGAATCATTATCAGATTGACATGCAGAAAGAATTACACTTAGTAAACAAATGAAAGTTAGTGTGATTATTGAATTATTATGATTAACCAAATTCATGGTAAAGCCTTTATGTTTGTTCATTGGTTATTGGGTATAGTTATGCTGAAAATAATAGTTAGAAATAATAACTAATGCCTAAAGAAAT
>Ga0209081_1002237_pt1 | contig 11291 bp, 9 predicted proteins | sample GOMGulsemesocosm_4_FD_184636 | JGI IMG/M metagenome (GOLD analysis project Ga0209081, IMG submission 184636) | Methane-oxidizing microbial communities from mesocosms in the Gulf of Mexico - GOM15B Gulf of Mexico (SPAdes) (version 2) | ecosystem: Environmental > Aquatic > Marine > Cold seeps... | reverse complement strand
TTCTGATCTATTTACCATCGTTGCAACGACATCAATTTCTTTGTTTATTGCTGCTATATAAACCTCTTTCCAAGCGGTACGTTTATCTACTTGAAATTGAATATCCAGCTTTTGGCTGATTAATCGCAGCGTATCATAAGCAACCCCCACTAACTTGTCATTATCAATAAAACTATACGGTGGAAAATCGCCATCAAATGCAATACGAATCGGTTGATGGGCTTTTAGCCACAAGCGCTCCTCGGCTGTTAATTCAACATATTGGACTATGTTTTCAGTGGTCGTATTTTGCTGGGTATTGCTAAGGGCAGTAGCCGAGCTAGGAATAGCAATAAGGAGTAGCGCGATTAGATGTAAAAAGAAGTTCAATATATCTCCTCGCATTGAATTGTTGGTTTCTTAAGTATAAGTTAACAATTTATTTTAAGCAAAAACAATAATAAAGGGCTGGGCTTCGTGTTGAGTGGAAAGCCTAAGACTTCAATCACAGATATGACGGTTCGCTCATTTTTTCATAACACTCGATTTCGCAGGGAAATTGCATTCAAAAGTGTATGAATATAAAAGCGTTATAATTTTACCTGTTTTTTATTGATGATCCATTAGCTCAATAATTTTCTCAAAATTAAACTGTTCGACTAAGTGCTTTAAATCCTTGGCAATAACAGGCTCCGCCTCTTGAATTTTAGCAATCACCTCTAAGCTTAACTCGACATCTAAACTATTAGCTGCCTCGGCTAACTGATGACGCCACCCAGTTTCTAAATGGCTGAGTTGCTCGAAATCAAGAGTATGAAGTGTTGTAGATTTTGCATTGATTTCTGGAGTTTTATACAGGTATTTAATATCTAAGTGCCTAGCCATACAGTTAAAAATATCTTCATCTCGGAAGGGTTTATTAACAATCTCATTAACACCTGCTTGCAAGAGTGCATAACGCTCTTGTTCAAAAACTGAAGCGGTGACAGCAACAATAGGGATATTTTTACCTTCAGCGAGTTCTCGGATTTTATGAGTTGCAGTAATGCCGTCCATAATGGGCATGCGTCTATCCATCCAAACAAAATCTGGCGTACATTGTTTGAATTGTTCTAGGCCTTGTTGTCCGTTGATTGCCTCAATCACTTGAAAGCCCACCGATTCTAATAAACGGCGTAATAACAAGCGATTTTCCATTTGATCCTCAACGATCAGAATCCGGTAAATGGGTTGCCCTGGTGCTAGACCGGTAATCTTATGTTTGACTTCTGGAACAATGCTTAATAAATTCTGCTCATCTAGTTTAATGACAGGGATGGCCACCTTAAAAATGGTACCTTTACCAAGCTCACTGGTAACAGAAATATGGCCTTTTAATAATTCAACAAACTGCTGGGTAATAGACAAACCTAAGCCTGTGCCGGATTGATCGGCTTGCTCTCCAACTTGGATAAACGCACTAAAGATCAACGGTAATTGCTCTTCGCTAATTCCGCGCCCCGTATCTTCAACTTCAAAGCAAATAATAGGCTGTTCTAAATTATCTGCATAAGTGCTTAAACGTAATAAAACATGCCCACTAACCGTGCATTTAATGGCATTACTGAGTAAATTAACCAATATTTGGCGTATTTTTCCTGCATCACTGTCAATGGCGCGAGGAAAGGATGATGATTGATCTAAGAATAAATCAATGCCTTTGGATTCGGCGCGCTCATGCATCATATCAATAATATCATGCAGCAAGAGAGCTAAATCAAAAGGTTCGTGCTCCACTTGCATGCGGCCTGATTCAATCTTCGCCATATCCAAAATATCATTAATCAAATTTAGTAAATGATTACCGCTGCGATTAATAATATCGAGGTTTTCTTGTTGCTCCGGTGTTATATTTGCATCATCTAACATTAAGCGAGAAAAACCCAGCACTGCATTCATAGGCGTGCGTAATTCATGACTCATATTGGCTAAAAAGATACTTTTTGATCTATTAGAGGATTCCGCTGCATTTTTTGCGTTCCCAAGTGCAGCGCTCGCTTCTTGTAATTGCAGATTGCTTTTTTCTAAATCTGACGTGCGTTGAGTGACGCGTAGCTCTAGGTTTTCATTTAACTGTAGTAGTTCGGATTGAGAGACTTCTAATTCCTTGATTGCGCTATCGCGTTCTTGCGCTCTTAATTTGATGTTTTGGCGCATAACCTCAACGCCCTTAGCTAATAGGTTTATCTCATCATTACCTTTATTTTTTAAAGGCGTTTCATAGTGCCCTTTGGCAAGATTTTGCACGGCAAGAGAAATAGCCTGTAAAGGATTCAATACGCTCCAGGTTAAAATTAGCCCTAAGAATAGGACAATTAAAACAATCAGCACTGAGGTGCTTATAAGCGTATTAATAAGGTCTTGCTTGAGGCGCCCAGTGACTAAGTGATCACTTAAGGATATTTTTAGCACACCAATTTCTTCATTGTTGCGTAATATTTTAGCCTGTTTTACTAAGAGGCCTTTTGCTGCACTAGCATCTGTCACTTGAGCAACCACTTGCCACTTTTTATTGCGCACTAAGGACTCTGCCAAACCTTCAGCACCGATAACACTAATGGCATATATTTCCTTATCAGCCATTTCCGTCTGTATAATTTTATAGACCCAATCTTCGTCTAATTCCCATAAGGGAAGCATCAAATTTTCTTCGAGACGCTGTAATTTACGTGTAGCACGTAGCTCAAGATCGGCATATAAAGTTTGCTGAGATTGATAGTAATGATAAGCAGCAGAAGCGCCTAACACAGTGATGACTACCAATAAAAGGCTGATAATGATTTTTGATTTGATACTCACGTTATTTTTATTCGTTTAAGTCAAAATTGTACAAGAGGTCATAGCGTGCTAATTCCTGATACCAATTATCGGGTAAAGGTATATCTTGGTAGTGTTTTTCTAATATTTCTTGGTAACGCCCGTTGGCAATAATACGTTTCAGCGCTTCACGATAATGCTGAGCTATTTGTCCCGCCTCGGGCATTTCTTCATTAATCATTAATGCAATGACATCAGGTTTATCGCCAATGCTAATGTGCGCAAAATCTTGTTGCTGAGTAGGGTAAAGTTGTTTAATCATTTGTTCGGCAATGAGATCTATTTCTATGGCTAAATCAATCCGGCCTAATTTCAGCTTTTTAAAAATAGAGGCTTGGCTATAACTGGTTTCAAACTGAACGCCTATTTTCTCAAAAGCCTGCCGATCAATTAGCGCGCCACTTAATATGCCCACTTTATAGTTATTTAAATCAGCTAGGCGGGTCAGTGTTATTTTTTCTGGATGGTTTGGCAGGTAATAATAAAAAGAAGCTTGATATAGGGCAATAGGAATAATGCCAGCAAAATCTTGTTCTTTAAGATAAAAGTCGGGGTTGCCTAAGTCGTTATTATGCGTATCTTCAATTAAGCGTTTTAGAGGCTTAAAAGTGATTTGTGCATTTAGCCCTGCTTCTGCAGAAAGTGCCTGTAAAATTTCGCCACACATGCCTTGCTCAGGGATCTTTGACGACCAATAAGGTGGGCTCTCGTTGGCCTCAAAGCGAATAATTTCAGCCGCAACAGTCCACGAAGCGAGATATAAAAAAAAGCATAATACGCATGTTAAATGCTGTCTAAGATTCATTTTCGGCTTAGTACTGTCGGGTAATTCTTATATGCGTTTGATAAGTTCATCAGTCACAATATTTGCGCCTAAATGTTTGCGTAAAATTGATTGGTATTGACCGCTGCTAATTAATTTTTTTAAGCCCAATTTAAATTTTTCTGCCGCCAGCTGGCCTTCAGTGTGATTTTTATTAAAAATGATCCCCATAAGCATATTACCTGCTTTAGGCATCATTTTAATAAACAAAGGCGCTTGTTCTGGAGATTGTTGTTTGCTTAAGTCGTTAAGCGTGGCTTCTGGCATGCCAATGAAATCGATTTTTCCTTGTTGTAACTGTTTTACTAAGGCAGGCGTTCTAGCGTATTTTATATTTATGCCTGCTTGCTTATAAGCGCTGACATCTTCGCCTTTATTAGCACCGTAAGTTTTACCTTTTAAATGACTCAGTTTACCAGCCCAGTCTAAGGCTTTGGCTTCGCCCGTTTGATAAGCATAATAATATTTATCTAAATCTAAAACAGGAATAAACATCGCTTTACTGTTGTCAGCTTTCATCTGCCCGAAATCATGAACAATGATTGCCAAGGGTATTTCTTGGCTAAAATAATATTGCACCATACTTTTGGTAGGTAAGATATTAACCGTACCTGGTATATCTTCTGCTTTTAGCACACCGTTGATGAGCTCGAACAACAAGCCTTGTTGTTCGCTGGAGCTACTGATAAAGGGCGAGTACTCCTGCGCATACATAATATTTGTATCGGCAACAAATAAGCTGGGCGCGACTCTAGGGCCTGTAGCAAAACTATTGGCCGAAAATAAAACGACAATAAGACTGATAAATTTATGCGTAGATTTCATGCTTGTTCTCTTTGTTAATCAGCAATCGCGGAAGTCGATAAAGCGGTAATTTTATCCCATAAACCAAAATGAGCGCCAAAGGGTGAGGTTTGTGAAAGGAAAATAGTGATCGTTTGTTCTTTGGGATTGACGCTAAATCGGGTTGAATAATACCCAGCCCATTCAAATATACCAATATCACCGCTATCAACATTGTGGCTACGATCTTCTTGTATGGCAAAACCTAAGCCAAACTTCCAACCGTGGCTATGTAATAAAGTCGCATCATGCTCACCAATATGATTGGTTGCCGTCATTAATTCGACCGTTTTCCGACTTAATAAGCGCACGCCATCCAGCTCACCTTTATTTAATAGCATTTGTGCAAAGCGATAATAATCATAGGCAGTAGATAAAACACTGGCTCCGCCGGATAAATATTTACCCGAGGTCGCATAAGCATCGTTAGGGCATAAAGCCAAGTCGCCATCAATTAATGGGCCTGTTACGCGCTCTAAAGAGCCTTTCCAGTCAGAATTCCAGTCAGCGGATAGTCGGCTTATTTTGTTTTCTGGAATATAAAAATGGCTGTCTTGCATTTTTAACGGATCAAAAATCTGAGTTTGTACAAACTGATCAAATTTCATGTCTGAAACGACTTCAACCAAATAGCCCAAAACATCCGCAGAAAGTCCGTACTCCCATTCTTCACCGGGTTGTGCATATAAAGGTAACTTAGCGAGACGTTTAACCATATCCCCTATGGTTTCATCAGGACGACAAAAGCCATCGGTAATGCCTGCTTCACGATAAAATCTGACGACTTGTTCGCGTTTGTCATTAGGAAACCAGCCTGTTGAGGCTAAATATAACAGGCCTGAGGTGTGCGTTAATAAATCATGTATCGTCACATCGCGCTTAACGGGCACTAATTTATAAGGAAATTCACTGTCTTCAGGATTCATTTCCAGAACTTTCTGGTTTTGAAATTCAGGAATATATTTTGCTACGGGATCAGAAGGGAGAAGTTTACCTTGTTCGTACAAGAGCATGATCGCAGTACTGGTCAGCGGCTTGGTCATCGATACAATTCGAAAAATAGTATCTGCCTGCATCGGCTTATCAATATCGGCTAAGCCACTAGGCTGCAAATAAGCAATTTTTCCCTTACGAGCAACGAGAGTGACAGCTCCGGCTATTTTTTTTTGCGCTATATGTTGATCAATCACTTGGCTTAAGCGATCTAAGCGCATGCTCGATAAGCCGACGGACTCTGGTTTTACTGGCTCAATAGCTAAAGCCATACTGCTATAAGCAAGACTTAAAGCCGCTAACAAATGATATACCTTTTTCATGAAATCGCCTTCATCCCGTGAGGAAATTTATAATTAAATAAGGAGCTTAGCTAAAGGGCTCCTCTATCAAAATCACTACTATTGTAAATGTGAATTTATTTGCGTTGGGTAGATAAACTCATAGCTATCAATAAGCCTTATCCAAATTAATGTATGCCTATTATTTATCTGGATGCTGTTCTTGATATTTTTGGCCAATGGCTACAAATTGATCTATTGATGCAAGCATTAAATCAACTAACTCAGGGTCGAAATGTTTACCACGCTGTTCTTTGAAAAAACTAAAAATTTCATCTAAAGACCAAGCTTTTTTATAACAGCGAGCATGTCCAAGCGCATCAAAAACATCGGCAACGGCAGTAACACGTCCGGCAAAGCTAATTTCTTTTCCTTTTAATCCTCGCGGGTAACCGCTGCCATCCCATTTTTCATGATGTTCATGAGCAATGGTAGCCGCAGTTTTTAGTAAGGGCCGGTGTGAAACGGATAGCATTTTGTAGCCTAGTTCACTATGTGTTTGCATAATGCGCCACTCATCGGCATCTAATTTTCCAGGTTTATGTAAGATATGGTCAGCAATACCGACCTTACCTATATCATGCATAGGTGAAGCTTGTTTAATGATCCATGCATCTTCGCTGCCAGCTAAATGTGCGAGTAAATAACAATATTCAGAGACACGTTTAATATGTAAACCGGTTTCATGGGAGCGTGTTTCACAGATTTCCCCCATGGTCATAATGGCTTCACGCTGTGTTTCGATGATTTCTTGGGTTAGTGCTTCTGCTTTTTCCATGCCTAATTCAATTTTAGCTCCCATATCGTCCTGATAGGCTTTTAATTGAATGTGAGTCGAGACTCGGGCTTTAATCTCTTCAAATTGGAAAGGTTTACTTATATAGTCTAGGCCGCCCACTTGAAAAGCTTTTAACTTATCTTCAAGGTCGCTTAAGGCACTGATAAAAAGTACCGGAATATCTTTTGTTGTATGCTGGCTTTTTAGTATGCGACAGACCTCATAACCATCCATCTCCGGCATTTTAATATCTAACAAAATAAGGTCAGGTAATTGCTGTTCAACCGCTTTTAACGCTAACTTGCCGCTAGAGGCGGGGCGAACTTTATAGCCATCTTCTTTGAGAATATTTGACAGTAACTGAAGGTTTTCCAGTGTATCATCTATGATTAAAATATCAGCTGGCTGATTAGGGTTTCGCATGGCGTAGATCCTATCCTTGAGGTTTTAGATAAGTATTACTACCTATTCTATTAAAATGTTTAGGGCTTAAGCTAGTTTTTTTAAAAATAATTAATTATGGAATAAGAAAATCAATATGAAGTTAGGACAAAAGATTATGAGATCTGCGCTGAGTTGGGTGCTCGCCTTGTTAAAAGTAGTTGTCGTATTATTTATTTTGGGTATTGCAAAAGTTATTTTGCGCACCAATCCAGATATTGCTGTTCCAGTGTTAGGCGTTGCTGCCATTCTATTTTTACTGTGGTATTTTGCGCCGCAGATAAAGCGACTTTTAAATAACGAGTGAATGTAAATCTGAGCTACTCGATCATCTGCTTGCTTCTTATCTAATTTAGGTGATTATTAGTAAGAGAGTTTGGACTTACACTTAAGGCGAAACATTAAGGTAGGGTACGCATCGCGTACCTTTTGGTGTGGCAAGGTTGCGGTGCATACCCTACACAAATTGTACCGGCTTAGAATGCTAGCCGAGAGTTTTGTTGCAATAGATTGTAATTAAAAACGGGAAGAGTAAAGATGCTCTTTCCGTTTTTGGTTTTTTATATCAGAAATAAAAATAAAGCCTTAATATTCCACGTCATAATATATGTTCTGTACATCATCCAGATCATTAAGCATTTCTAAAAACTTCTCAAACATTTCTAAATCTTCACCGATGATAGGCTTAGTGATTTGCGGTAAAAATTGAATTTCATCCACTTCAAAGTCAACTTCTCCCAAGGCATCAATTAATACTTGCTTAGCTTTGAAATATTCAGCTTGAGGCGCGAATACAGTTATTTTTCCGTCTTCGTTTTCAATGTCAGAAACATCAACATCAGCCATAAGTAATGCTTCGAGAATGGCTTCTTCGTCATCATGCATAAACGAGAGGATGGCCGAATGGTCAAACATGTGGCTAGCAACGCCTTGAGTACCAATTTTACATTTTGTTTTAGTAAAACACTGGCGCACATCGCCAAAAGTACGATTAGGATTGTCGGTTAGGCATTCGATAATGACCATACTGTTGCCGGGACCAAAGCCTTCATAGCGAGCAGGAGCATAATCTTCGCCGCCGCCGCCTTTAGCTTTGTCTATCGCTTTGTCAATAACATGGCTAGGCACTTGGTCTTTCTTAGCGCGCTCAATCAAGCCGCGTAATGCTAAATTTCCATCGGGGTCAAACCCTCCAGATTTGGCGCAAACATAAATTTCACGACCATACTTGCTGTAGACTTTGGCTTTGGCATCCGACGTTTTTGCCATAGAATCTTTACGGTTTGCATAGGCTCTACCCATGAGTTTGTTTCTCCACTAATAATGAGGGTGTAATTCAATGAATTTTACAGGGAAATATTTTTTGAGGAAACCTTTAAGCAGTTCATGTGCCAGTTAAGGAATTCTAGTTTTTTGTGCAATATAAAAGCGACAGGCACAAATAAAGCCAGTCTAGGCTGGCTTTATTTTTTAGCTTCTATGGTGAGGGTCGGAATCATAAAGCCTTATTTAAACGGCGTTGTGACGATGAAAAGTTGTAGTTACTACATTATTTCAAGTGCTCATATTAATAAAAGCACTAGAAAATACTTATCCCCCAGCCAGAAGAAATGCGCTGTTAGCGGGCGATTATACGAATTTAAGGCTCATTAATCCACATAAAAAGCTTTACCACCTGTTTGCAACCCCCTTGTCCTCTAGCAAATACGCTGCTAAGGAATGAGGGTTTTATTAAATCCAAAAATGGGTTAAGAACCCCTGAACGAGTTTCTCGACTTATTATAGCAGCGGCTTTATCTTATATAGGGATGGTTTATTTAGAGGAGCTTGCATTGGATAAGGGCTGGGATGAAATCATCCGTCGCAAAGACCGTTGTGATTTGAGTTTGTTTACACTTGGAATGCGGTTATTAAAGCGCTTGCTGAGAGAAGGTAAAGCATTTCCTCAGCTCTGCCTCACTTTGTCGGGTAAGGCTTTGCTGTAAGGAAGTAAAAGTGTACGGTAGTGAATTTTTTCGCAAGCCAGCACATGAGCTAAGCAGAGAGGACCATCTTATTTATGGATATTAATAAACTCACTCTTTTCTATATTAATTGCTTCTAGGCATTCGCCTGGCGATGTTGCAAACTTAACTAAATCTTCGCCGACACTGCAATGGTCACTGCCATGAACTAATATATGGCGAATGTTTTTACAGGGGGTGTTGAAAATCGCTTCTCGGTACTGGTATTTAGTGGGTTTTATGCCGTAGAAACCAATAATGAGGGTTTCAAATCTGAGGTCATTTTCTACATAAGCAGTTAGCTCTAATCCTAGGTTGCGAATAAATTGTGCTTTTCTGTTGGTTAAAGACATTCCTACTCGGCAGGATGTCCCCGCGGCCCATACACCCATCACCTTTAAGTCGACTTTAGTTTTATCATCTTTGTTTGCCTCTTGGCCTTCGCTGCTTTTTTTATCAATGTATGCCCAGCTTGAATCACTTTTCAGTATGATTCTTTGGCCGCTATCAGTAGATCCATAAATAGGCGGGGCTAAGGTATTTTGCGTGCAAGCTGGCAATAATAATATGAGGCTTAAAATATAAATAATACGCATAAAAATCTCCTTTAATGTAAATCGTATAGTATCAATTTTAACAGCAAGTAGGGTGGAATAGCCTTGGCGTTTCCCACCATCAGTAGCAAACCAATAGGTCAGAGGCAAGCAATATGCCGGAAAACGCTAGGCTATTCCAGCCTACGTACCTTATTTTTTCAACGCCTTAGCAAAGGCATCAGCCATAGAACCTTGTGTTTTTTCGATAGGTAGTTTTGGTTTGCGCGCTGCTTTTGGTGGCGCATTGTCGGTTTTTATGCCGACTTGTTCACCTACAGGCGCATCCTTTTTCATTGATAAAGCAATACGTTTACGCGCTACATCGATTTCAATGACTTTAACGTTAACCATATCTCCTGTTTTGACCACTTCGCGTGGGTCTTTGACAAAGACATCGGCTAAATGCGAGATATGTACCAAACCATCTTGGTGTACGCCTATATCGACAAACGCGCCGAAATTAGCCACATTAGTCACGACGCCTTCTAATCGCATACCTTCTTTTAGATCGGTTATTTTCTCGATACCTGCTTTGAAAGTGACGCTTTTAAATTCAGGGCGAGGGTCGCGGCCGGGTTTTTCCAGCTCTTGCAGAATATCGGTGACGGTGGGTAAACCGAAGTTATCATTGGTGTAATCAGCGGAGTTTAAATTACGTAAAACGCTACTTTTTCCAACGAGTTCATTGATGGGTGTCCCGGTTTTTTTGACAATATCTTCAATCACCGGATAGGCCTCTGGATGTACTGAAGACGCATCTAGCGGGTTATCACCGTTCATAATGCGTAAAAAACCAGCTGCTTGTTCATAGGCTTTATCGCCTAAACGCGGCACTTTTTTCAGTTGTTTACGGTTTTTAAAGGCGCCTTGCTCATCTCTAAAGGCAACAATATTATGGCTGATGGTCTTGGATAAACCAGACACTTGTTTGAGCAGGGCGGCAGAAGCGGTATTCACATCAACGCCGACGGCATTTACACAGTCTTCGACGACGGCATCGAGTCCGCGGGCTAGTTGGGTTTGATTTACGTCATGTTGATATTGACCCACACCAATGGATTTGGGTTCGATTTTAACCAATTCTGCAAGTGGATCTTGTAAACGGCGGGCAATTGACACTGCGCCGCGTAGTGACACATCAATATCGGGAAATTCTTGCGAGGCAAGTTCTGAGGCGGAATACACGGATGCACCTGCTTCTGAAACGGTTATTTTGCTGAATTTTAAGTCTTTATGCTGCTTCATAAGGTCGGCAACCAGTTGGTCGGTTTCTCGTGAACCTGTGCCATTACCGATACTGACTAACTCAACTTGATATTGCTTGATTAGTTTGGCGATGGTAGCGATAGAAGCATCCCACTGATTTCTCGGAGGATGTGGATAAATAGTTTCAGTGGCGACTAATTTCCCAGTGGTATCGACAACAGCGACTTTTACGCCGGTACGAATACCGGGATCTAAGCCTAAAGTGGCTTTAGGGCCAGCAGGGGCGGCGAGTAATAAATCTTTCAAGTTGTTGGCGAATACTTTAATGGCTTCTAGTTCGGCGGCTTCACGCAGTTGCTGTTTTAAATCTAAATCAATGCGCGTGAATAATTTTACTTTCCAAGCAAAGCGCGCTGTTTCTGCTAGCCAGGC
>Ga0209081_1002236_pt1 | contig 11291 bp, 7 predicted proteins | sample GOMGulsemesocosm_4_FD_184636 | JGI IMG/M metagenome (GOLD analysis project Ga0209081, IMG submission 184636) | Methane-oxidizing microbial communities from mesocosms in the Gulf of Mexico - GOM15B Gulf of Mexico (SPAdes) (version 2) | ecosystem: Environmental > Aquatic > Marine > Cold seeps... | reverse complement strand
GCTTAAATAATGTTCCATCGCTTAAGCCTCCTTAATAGTGTTAGGACAGATTTTGAACTCTTCTTCTTCAACCTGACTTGGCTGGTAAGTACGTAGACCCCAGATAATCAGACCGATTAGGAAGAATGCACTTGGCGGCAGCAGCAGCAAGCCGTTAGAAACATACCAGCCACCGTCGGTAGCCAAAGGTAGAATCTCGAAGCCCAATAAGGTGCCAGAACCCAACAGTTCACGAATCGTCGCAAGGGCAATTAACATAGCGCTGTAGCCCAGCCCGTTACCAATGCCATCAAGGAATGAAGCGCCAGGGCCATTCTTCATAGCGAAGGCTTCAGCGCGCCCCATCACGATACAGTTGGTAATGATCAAACCTACAAATACCGATAATTGCTTACTAAGGTCATAAGCAACGGCTTTGAGGATTTGATCAACCACGATTACCAAAGAGGCAATGATGGTCATCTGCACGATGATTCGAATGCTGCCAGGAATCTGGTTGCGCACCAGAGACACAAATAGGTTGGCGAATGCCGTGACCACGGTAAGGGCCACACACATAACCAGCGTCACGTTCAGTGAACTGGTGACCGCCAAGGCAGAACAAATACCCAAGATTTGCAAAGCAATCGGGTTGCTTTCCAAGATTGGTTTAAACAGTAGCTCTTTCACTTTCATGATTAAGCTTCTCCTTTCTTCAGGTTCGCAAGGAAATCGGCGTAGCCGTTTTCACCCAGCCAGAACTTGATCAAGTTATCGACACCGCGGCCAGTCAGGGTTGCGCCTGAAAGCCCATCGATATGATGTTCAGACCCAGCTGCCGCCTTACCTTTGACAACACCCAATTCGACATGGCCATCGGCTGCATAGACTTTCTTATCAATCCACTGCGATTTCCAGTTAGGATTGTCTACTTCCCCGCCAAGACCAGGGGTCTCACCGTGTTCGTAGAAACCCATACCGACTACCGTGTTCATATCTGAAGCCAGCGCGAGGAAGCCATAAAGCGTGGACCAAAGACCGTACCCCTTAATAGGCAGAATAACGGTCTCAACGCCATTAGCGCCTTCGACCAGGTAAACCTCTGAGATGTCTTCACGGCGTGAGATCTTTGCGAGATCCTCTTTGCCGCTTAACTCAGTAGACCTAGCCGGGTCTTTAGAAGCTTTGCGCTGGTCATATTTACTGTCAGCGTTAATCGCATTGGTGAATTTACCTGTATTCAGATCTACCCACTTAGTCGCAATCTGCGCGAACTGCTCATCGACACTTCGGCCTTCTTCTAGCAAGCCAGCAGCCGCCAAAATATTGCGGTTAAAGTCGAGCTTTTTGTTAGCCACCTGAGCTGGTTTCAGCATGACCGCTGCGGTAGATACCACAACGGAACACACGATACACAACAGCAGTGCGACCGTAATCGTCTTACTCGTAGAATCGTTATTAGCCACGTGCCAGTCTCCGCTTAACGTTCGCTTGCACCACAAAATGGTCAATCAATGGTGCAAATAGGTTGGCAAACAGAATTGCCAGCATCATGCCCTCGGGGAAAGCCGGGTTAACCACACGAATCAGTACTACCATCAAGCCGATTAGGGCGCCGAAGTAGAACTTACCGGTGTTGGTCATAGAAGCAGATACAGGATCAGTCGCCATGAAGATCATGCCGAATGCGAAGCCACCTACCACCATGTGCCAATACCAAGGCATAGCCATCATCGGGTTACTGTCTGGGTCGCCAACCATGTTGAACAAACCAGCGGTCAGGAACATACCCAACATAACACCGACAATAATGCGCCATGAGGCAATTTTCATCGCCACCAAGGCCAATCCACCAATAAAGATAGCCAGCGTCGAGGTCTCACCAATAGAGCCCTGCATCTTACCGAAGAAAGCGTCCACCCACGTCAGCTGACCTTGCAGTGCAGCCATACCGTCTGTCGCAACAACTGAAAGAGCCGTAGCACCTGTGAAGCCATCAACCGAAGTCCAAACCGCATCGCCCGACATTTCCGCTGGATAAGCGAAAAATAGGAACGCACGTCCAGCCAGTGCGGGGTTAAGGAAGTTTTTACCGGTACCACCGAAAACTTCTTTACCGATCACAACACCGAAGCTGATACCCAGAGCAACCTGCCAAAGAGGCACATCAGGTGGGCAAATCAAAGCGAACAAGATAGAGGTTACGAAGAAACCTTCGTTGACTTCATGCCCACGTTTCATGGCAAACAACACTTCCCAGAAACCACCGACCACGAAGGTCACTAGGTAAACCGGTAAGAAGTAAAGTGCACCGTGCAGCATGTTGTCGACGATACTACCGGCGTCGAAGCTGCCGATAAAAAGGTCGCGCCAGTTACCGATGGCGTTCAAGCCCAGATCGGCCATGATGGTGTTTGCCTGCCAACCAACGTTGTACATGCCGTACAGCATCGCAGGGAAAGTACACATCCACACGGTGATCATCATACGTTTCAGGTCAATACCATCGCGTACGTGGGAGGTTGTTTTGGTTACGTCCGCAGGGCGATAGAATATCGTGTCCGCCGCTTCGAACAGAGCATACCAGCTCTCGTATTTACCACCCTTATGGAAGTGCGGCTCAATACTGTCTAAATAATTACGCAAGCCCATGTCTTAGCCCTCCTTCTCAATGCGAGTCAAGTTGTCACGCAAGATAGGGCCATACTCATATTTGCCTGGGCAAACGTAAGTACACAGCGCCAAATCTTCTTCTTCCAACTCCAGCGCACCCAACTTTTGGGCAACGTCGGTATCGCCAACAATCAGCGCACGCAGTAACTGAGTTGGCAAAATATCCAGCGGCATGATGCGCTCATAGCCGCCTACTGGCACCATTGCGCGCTCAGAACCGTTGGTTGTTGTGTCGAAATCGTATTTTTTACCAGGCAGAAAATTGGAAACATAGATGCCCATGGTAGAGAACAGATTGAAACCGGCGCGCAGGTAATGCATGAATTCACGCGAGCGACCTTCTGCCAATACAGAAATCTGGTTGTGGTAACGCCCTAAAAAAGCGTAAGCCCCAGCACTGCTACGACCACCAAAGACAGACCCACTGATCAAACGATTCTCACCGGATTTCAGTTCACCTGCTGTCAGCTCTTCAAGGCTGGCACCCACACGGGTACGCACCAAACGAGGCTTTTCAACTTGAGGTCCAGCCAATGCAACCACGCGAGCGGTAGGCAGTGCGCCAGTGGAAAACAGCTGGCCCACCGCGATCACATCCTGGTACCCAACAGTCCAAACGGTTTTTACAGCGGAAACTGGGTCCAAGTAATGCACGTGAGTACCGGCATTGCCGGCTGGGTGAACACCGGTAAACTCTTCAGAGCTTACTCGGCTGTTGCTACCCGTCACTATATCGGCACCTTGCGCTTTGCAGACAAAGACCTGACCGGCTGTCAGCTTTGACAACACGGTCAATCCGTTCACAAAATCATCACGATTTTCACGGATGATCAGTTCCGGATTAGCCGCCAGAGGATTGGTGTCCATAGCCGTCACAAAAATTGAACTAGGTGTGCTGGCTGGAGCGGGAACCTTGCTGTATGGACGGGTGCGCAAGGCGGTCCACAAACCAGAGTTCACTAAGTTATCTTTAACTTGTTCTTGCGTTAAAGAGGCCAATTGTTCAGTGCTGTACTGAGCAAACGCCTCAGCATCATCACCTTCAACATCAATCACTACTGACTGAAGAACACGCTGAGCACCACGGTTAATCGCCGCTACGGTACCCGCGGCGGGCGCGGTATAGCGCACACCTTCGGTTCTTTTATCACTGAACAGTAGTTGTCCGAGCTTCACTTTGTCGCCGACCTGTACGGCCATTGTGGGCTTCATACCGTGGTAATCTGCACCAATGACGGCGACTGAGCGGATCTGTGGACCATCTGTGATGGCCTGCTCGGGTGCTCCGGATATAGGTAAATCCAATCCCCGACGGATCTTTATCATACGTCTCTGCCTAATCACTCGTTAAAATAAGTCTCTCCACAACCACAGGATGATCCTGTAGTGCGACCTTATATTTTTTATTCAGTCAGTAACATTCAAGCGCCAAACACCAAAAACTCACCAAAGATAATACTTTTCTGCACTCAACGTGCTGAAAAGCCCTATCTACGGCCACCTCCAGTGTAGTCAATGGCACTCAAAATGCACTGACAACAAGACCCCGCACGACCCCCAGCTCCCCACAACTATTTTCCATAAAGAAAAACAGCCTTTCAACGAAGTCGATTTAAAAGACACCGTGAACAAAAAGAGCTAGAGAAAAGAGCGAAATCCTAGAATTAAACCGCCGCAATTATAAAGACGGGTCACGTATATGACTAGAGAGGATTGCCTTTTAATAGGGCATTAAGAGAAAAAACTTCCATAAACTCAAGCTGTTATCGGCTCAAATGAAAAAGCGCTCAAGTTATGACCAATACAAAGACACAAAAAAGCCCATCTGTGACAGATAGGCTTTTTATTCAAAACAAACCACCAAGGCGGCTTATTTTGAGGGCTCACAGCAAAGATGCTTAAGCTTTAGGGTACATAGGGTAGTTAACGCCACTCATATCTTCAAGACAGCGAACAACCTGACAACTGTAACCGAACTCATTATCGTACCAGCAGTACAAGACGGCACTCTTACCTGACGCAATGGTCGCTTTAGAGTCAAATACACAGGCGTGGCGCGAACCCACAAAGTCAGAAGACACGACCTCTGGGGAATTGGTGAAGTCGATTTGCTGCTGTAGGCCAGAGTGCAAGGCTACTTCGCGCATGTACTCGTTCAGCTCTTTAACGTTGGCTTCTTTATTCAACTGCAAATTCAAGATCGCCATGGAAACGTTCGGAGTTGGAACGCGAATCGCGTTACCCGTCAGCTTGCCCTCCAATTCAGGCAATGCTTTCGACACAGCCTTGGCCGCACCTGTTTCGGTGATAACCATGTTCAGTGCCGCACCGCGACCGCGACGCTCACCTTTGTGGAAGTTATCAATCAGGTTCTGATCGTTGGTGTAGGCGTGTACGGTCTCAACGTGACCATGATTAACACCATACTTGTCCATCATCGCCTTCAATACCGGAGTAATGGCGTTGGTGGTACAGGAAGCCGCAGAGATAATCTTATCTTCAGGCTTGATATCTGAGTTGTTGATACCGTATACGATGTTCTTGATCGCGCCCTTACCCGGAGCGGTCAATATAACCTTCGAAACACCCTTACACTCAAGGTGCTGACCAAGACCAGCTTCGTCACGCCAAACACCCGTATTATCAACCACGATGGCGTTTTTAATACCGTAATCGGTGTAATCGATCTCTGAAGGAGAGCCCGCGTAGATCACCTTCACTTCATTGCCGTTAAGAATCAGAGACTGGCGCTCTTCATCAACACGGATAGTGCCTTTAAAGGCACCGTGAACAGAGTCGCGACGCAGCAGGCTAGCGCGTTTAACCAGATCATCAACCGCGCCGCTCTTGCGAACAACGATGGCCTTGAGACGCATTACGTCACCAGAGCCGGCCTTCTCAACCAACAGGCGAGCCACCAAGCGACCGATACGACCGAAACCGTAAAGCACAACGTCCTGTGGCTCAGCCAGAGGTTTACCATCGGTGTTGATAGCGTCGCCCATAGCAGCTTTAACGTATTCAGCTACAGACTGGCCTGCGCCGCCCCTCATAAATTGAACAGCAATCTTTCCCAGGTCAATGTGAGCGGGACTCAAATTGAGATCTACAAGCTCCTGAAGAATTGGAAAAGTTTCAAATTCAGACAACTCATTACCTTCAACCTGACGCACAAAGCGGTGTGCTTTCATGATGTCGATAACAGACAAGTTGACCAGTGAACGACCGTACATGTAGATACCTACATTGCGCTCCCGGTTGAGTTTACCAATGACTGGAATCATGGCTTCGGCCAGAGCTTCACGCTCTTTCCAATCTTTAAAGTAATCGTCTGGCTTAGGTCGGTTCACGAGTTATTACCCTGAAATAAATGCAATTAAACGCTGCCATCTCGGTACGAGACAGTAACTACCTGATACAAAGTGGGCGCTATTATGTTGATTCATAACCTTAGGTGCAAGCCCATCAAGCCACCAAAGCGAAATGTAATAAAACTACAAAAACAGGGGGTTACACTACAAGATCAGATCGAAGCAGTAGACACCCCAAAAGACTTTGAATGGGCAACTTTAGCGGCCAAGCATCAATTTGACACACCCGATTCAAACCCGATCAGTGTCGAGGTGTCAGACCAGCAATAAACACCAAAACCAGACCTCACCACCCCGTTACCACAACGCCGCGTGAACACTTAAAGCAACGCGGCTAGAATGCAGCCGACCAACCCCACCAGCACCAACCCTCCCCACTCGCAATAATAAGACGAACAACGGTCCTAAAAGCGTAAAAACATGACTACAATAGCCGGCCTAATACGATCATTTGTTTAGACACGACCGAACCAATATTCAAGGCACGCCTTTATGAAGTTGCAGCATCCTTTAACACCATCACTAAACACCAAAGCAGGCGACAAGAATTGGTGGGGGCAACTATCAGGAAGCGCACAGGCTTTAGCCATATACAGCGCGGCCCGTGAACATAAAAGCCTAACCTTGGTGGTCACACAGGATACCGCAAGCGCTCGACGGCTCGAGACTGAATTAAACTTCTTCAGCGGTGCCAAGCCCGCCGACCAAACGCAAACCAATCAGCAAGCACTCAACGTGCTACACCTGCCCGACTGGGAAACCCTGCCCTTTGATAACTTCTCGCCCCATCAAGATATTATCTCCGAGCGCCTACAAACACTTTACCGACTGCCTCAAACCCAAAAAGGCATATTGGTCGTCCCGGTCAGTACACTGCTGCACCGGCTAACACCGGCCAGCTTCCTAACCGCCAATAGCTTAGTAGTTGAACGCGGCCAGACATTCGTTACCGATCACATGCGCCTACAACTGCAAAACGCTGGCTACCAATGCGTAGACACGGTGTATGAGCACGGAGAGTTCGCGGTGCGCGGCGCTCTGGTCGATATATTCCCCATGGGCAGCAACACACCCTTTCGTATTGACCTATTTGACGATGAGGTTGAGACTTTACGGACGTTTGATCCGGAGACCCAGCTCTCAATAGAACAGCTGGATCGAATTGAACTTTTACCAGCACACGAATACCCCCTAGATAAAGCAGGCATAGCTCGCTTCCGCAGCAATTGGCATGAGCGCTTCGACGTTGACCATCGCGCCTGCCCCGTCTACCAAGACATCAGTAACGGTATAAGTCCGGCGGGCATCGAGTACTACCTGCCGTTATTTTTTGAGCAGTGCAGCACGCTGTTTGATTACCTGCCCAGCAGCACTCAGATATTCTCCCTGGGCGAAACAGAACATACAGTCGAGCAGTTTCAACGCGAACTGAACAACCGTTATGAAAGTCGTTGCGTCGACCTACAGCGACCGATCCTTAAACCGAAAGAGATGTTCCTTGATACGGGAGAGCTGTTCAGCCTATTCAAACAATTCCCCCGCACCCTCATTACCGAGCAAGCAGAGGAGCCCCGTGCAGGCGCCAGTAACTTTGCAACCGACACACTGCCACCACTGACGGTAAACTCACGTGCAGAACAACCACTGGCCAGCCTTGAAAACTGGCTTATGGACACCGACAAGCGCGTCTTATTTACAGTTGAGTCCGCCGGTCGACGCGAGAACCTACTTGAGCTGTTGCAACGTATCAGCGTTATTCCCACGCAAGTCAGTGGCTGGCAGGCATTTGTCGACAGCGAAGAAAAGCTTGCCATCACCATCGCCCCTATTGAGCAGAGCTTAGCGCTGCTCGACCCCAATCTCTGCATCATCACTGAGGCACAACTGCTGGGCGAGCGCATTCAACAACGCCGCCGCCGGCAGAAGGCCAGTGAAAACAGCGACCTTATCGTTCGCAACCTCACGGAGTTGCGCATAGATTCTCCAGTGGTACACAGCGACCACGGCGTTGGCCGCTACCTTGGTCTTGAAACCTTGGATCTAGACGGCCAAAGCAATGAGTTTCTGACCCTGGAATACGCCAATGGCGCAAAACTCTATGTGCCAGTCGCCAGCTTAGACCTCATCAGCCGCTACTCTGGCGCCAACGATGAATCCGCTCCACTGCATAGATTAGGCAGCGAGCAATGGGGTAAAGCTAAGCGTAAAGCCGCCGAGCAGGTCCGCGATACAGCCGCCGAACTGCTCGACATTTACGCGCGCCGCGCCGCCCGTAAAGGCTTCGCCTTTGAAGACCCAGCTAACGCCTACGAACGTTTTTCCAGCGACTTCCCCTTTGAGGAAACCATCGATCAAGAAAACGCCATTGCCGCCGTGCGCAGCGACATGCTTTCTAAGCAGCCGATGGACCGCCTGGTATGCGGCGATGTCGGCTTCGGCAAAACTGAGGTCGCTATGCGCGCAGCCTTCATTGCTGCCCACAGTGGCAAACAGGTAGCCATTTTGGTTCCAACCACCCTGCTCGCCCAGCAACATTTCGAGAACTTCCGTGACCGCTTTGCCGACTGGCCCATCAGCGTGGATGTGATGTCACGCTTTCGCTCCAGCAAAGAAACTGATGCCGTACTGGCTAAAGTGACCGAGGGAACCGTTGATATAGTGATCGGCACCCACAAGCTGCTGCAGTCAGACATTAAGTACAAAGACCTCGGCCTGCTGATCATTGACGAGGAACACCGCTTCGGCGTTAGGCAGAAAGAGAAGCTCAAATCAATGCGCTCAGAAGTCGACATACTAACGCTTACCGCTACGCCTATCCCGCGCACGTTAAACATGGCCATGGCCGGCATTCGCGACTTATCGATCATTGCCACGCCGCCGGCCAAGCGTTTGTCGGTCAAGACCTTCGTGCGCGAAGATGATCAAGCCATGCTCAAAGAGGCCATACTGCGTGAGATTTTGCGAGGCGGTCAGGTGTACTACCTTCACAACGAAGTAAAAAGCATCGAAAAGGTCGCCCGTAATATCGAAGCACTTGTGCCCGAGGCGCGCGTCAGTATTGGTCACGGCCAAATGCGCGAGCGCCAGCTTGAGCAGGTCATGAGCGACTTTTATCACAAGCGCTTCAACGTATTGGTGTGCACAACCATTATTGAGACCGGTATTGATGTGCCTAACGCAAACACCATCATCATCGATCGCGCTGACAAGTTTGGATTAGCACAACTGCACCAACTGCGTGGTCGCGTCGGCCGCTCGCACCACCAAGCCTATGCTTACATGCTTACACCGCACCCCAAAAGTATGACCGGTGATGCACAAAAACGCTTAGAGGCCATTGCGCAAACCACCGACCTCGGCGCCGGCTTTACCCTGGCAACCCACGACTTGGAAATTCGCGGCGCAGGCGAACTGCTTGGCGACGACCAGAGCGGCCAGATGCACGCCGTCGGTTTTAGTATGTACATGGATATGCTTGATCGCGCAGTCAAAGCCATTAAATCAGGCAAAACCCCCAATATCGACGCCGCGCTCGATACCGGAGCCGACGTCAACTTGCGTATTCCCGCCCTTATCCCTGAAGATTATCTACCGGATGTACACACCCGACTGCTAATGTACAAACGTATCTCCGGCGCAGAATCCGACCAAGCCTTACGTGAACTGCAAGTAGAAATGATCGACCGCTTTGGACTATTACCCAACGCCAGCAAAAATCTTTTCCGGGTGGCCAGCCTCAAATTGCAAAGCGTTAGTCTCGGCATCAAAAAAATTGAAGCCAATGCCAAAAGTGGCCGTATTGAGTTCGCATCCGTCACTCAGGTAGACCCACTGAACATTGTTAAACTGGTGCAAACTCAACCACAAAAATATCAACTTGAAGGTGCGAGCCATTTAAAGTTCAATTTAGACATGAACGACAACGAACAGCGACTTCAAAAGGTCGGCGACCTCCTAAATCAACTTGCCAAAACGGCTTAACGGATAGCCTTACCTATGCCAATCAATCGATCCATATTGCTCGCCAGTTTATTGCTTTTAAGCAGCTTAAGCTGGGCCCAAGACAACACGGCTAAAACGACTGGGAACATTATCGAACCACAGCGTTGGTTTGAAATTGAGGTCATCCTCTTTAGCCAGCCCTCATCGCAGGCGACGGAAAAAGAGTATTGGCCAACGGATATCTCCCTGGCCTACCCACCCAACTGGGTAGCCCTGCAGGACCCTGCCACACTGCAGAAAGACGACACGACTAACACTGGTACTCCGTCGACGGAAGTCGATGGAGAAGGTGAATTAAACAGCTACGCACCTCCGAAAAAAGACCTCAACAAAGACCCCCTCGACATACGAGTGGCCGAGCCCACCTCTGAAATTGACCTGACCCAAGCTGCCTTCTATTTATTGCCTGAGGAACTGCGTCAGCTCAATGAAAAAGCCAGACACCTCTCGCGCTCACACAAACATCGCGTATTGTTTCATCAAGCGTGGCGCCAGCCAGTTCTCGACAGCGATGAAGCACCAGCACTGCTTATAAGTGCAGGTGATCAGTACGGCGCCCACTCAGAGCTCGAAGGCACCATCAAGTTCAGCGTTGCTCGCTACCTGCACCTGCGCACCAACTTATGGTTTAGTGAGTTCAGCCATAACTACGGCCAAGAACGTGGTTTGTGGCCAGAGCTGCCCACACGCCCCGATCTGCGTGACTACCAACAGGGTCAACTTCAACCCAAGACACTTGAGCACACGCTAAATGCCAAGCCAAGTAATTTTACCCAGTTTGATCTATCGACCGAAGGCAAACCTTGGGACCCCCCCGCAGCACAAGGAAGTATTGCCAGCAACTTATTGCATGATTACCAAGCACCGCGCAACGAATTCGATAACATAATTGACCACCCTTATCTGCCCCAACGCATTGCACTTATCAAGCAAAAGCGTCGTATGCGCAGTAAAGAAGTTCACTATGTTGATCACCCCATGGTCGGCATACTCGTACTTATTACACCTTATGAACGACCGCTCGACGAAACTTTGGGAGCCACAGCAGAGCCATTAAAGCCAAATGGGCACCAAGCATCCGAGCAATAATTTCAGCAACAACCCAAAAGTCACCAGACACAAAAAAGCCAGCTTACGCTGGCTTAATAAGATGGTTCCCCTCGCTTTCCCAGCCGCTAGACTGGGGAGTGAGACCTCCCAACAAGGAGAACCATCATGTCTACTATCAAAGTCCTTGGTATCGATTTAGGCAAGTCTTCTTTCCAT
>Ga0209081_1002235_pt1 | contig 11293 bp, 8 predicted proteins | sample GOMGulsemesocosm_4_FD_184636 | JGI IMG/M metagenome (GOLD analysis project Ga0209081, IMG submission 184636) | Methane-oxidizing microbial communities from mesocosms in the Gulf of Mexico - GOM15B Gulf of Mexico (SPAdes) (version 2) | ecosystem: Environmental > Aquatic > Marine > Cold seeps... | reverse complement strand
AGAGGCTCAGCAGAATAAGGAATCGACAAACGCTGCGATAAGACCACTTGCATAATATCGCCATCGGTAATGTATTCTTTAGCCTTTAAGACGGCATTTTCGAAGCCTTCTTGTGTAAAACCAGAGACAAAATCAGCTTCATCTACTTTTTTAGACGGGTGCTCATTATGTGCATCGGCTTTTAACTCACGTAAATTTTTTACTAAAGACTCTAAGCGCGATTGTGCTTGCTCATAAGCATTATTATCAGCCGGGTTAGCGTGCGTCAGCAATAGCACCTTGCCTGAGAGGTTATCAAACACGAGCATCTCTTCAGAAACCATTAATAAAATGTCAGGACTGCCAATAGGGTCATCTTTAGCCGTCGCTTTTAGGCGTGGCTCAATATAACCAATGGTTTCATAACCGAAATAACCCACTAAGCCGCCATTAAATCGCGGTAAATCTGCAATATCCGGTACTTTGAAATTTTGTCTGTACTCTTCAATCCAAGCTAATGGGTTTTCATGTTGTAAACTTTTGACGCGTTGCCCAGATTCTTCAATATGAATGTCGTTAGCAAAGATTTTGATAACGGTTTGGCAAGGTAAGCCAATAATAGAGTAACGTCCCCATTGCTCACCACCATGCACGGATTCAAATAAATACGAATAAGCGCCATCAGCAAGCTTTAGGTAAGCACTCAGTGGGGTATCTAAATCAGCTAATACTTCACGTGCAATAGGGATACGATTGTAACCTTGGGTAGCATATTGCTTAAATTGTTCAGGTGTCATGGCCAGTGTTTTTATTTATTATTGAGTGTGACACGGCAAGCTTAAAAAGCGATGCCTAATTCTTAGTTATTATATAGGTAATTTCTCCTAGGCTTAAAACTTTATACCTATAGAAGAGAGCAAAGCTATAATGAGATAAATTTTGATTAAAAAACTGTAGCTTATGGATAGATTAACAGGAATGACGGTGTTTGTTAGCGTTGCTCGGGCAGGTAGTTTTATCGGTGGGGCCCGTGAACTATCTATTTCACGGGCGATGGCAACTAAACATATTGCACAATTAGAAAGTCATTTAGGTGCGCGCTTGTTTAATCGTACAACGCGGAGTTTGAGTTTAACAGATGTTGGCGCGGCCTATTTAAAACGCTGTAAAGCCGTTTTAGCAGATATTGATGAAATGGAAGGTGCGGTAACGCAGCTACATACCGAGCCGAGAGGGAAATTAAAAGTCAGTGCGCCCACAGTGATTGGGGCTTTATATGTTGCACCGGCAATTGCTGAGTTTTTAGCCTTGCATAAAGATCTCTCGGTTAATTTGATTTTACAAAGTAATTTTGGCGATATGGTGGAGGAAGGAATTGATGTCGCCTTAACTTTTGGCGATTTAGGTGATACCAGTTTAATTGCAAAAAAAATGGCCAATTCAAGTTTATTGGTATGTGGTTCGCCTGATTATTTTGCAAGCAATGGCCGCCCATTGATTCCAAAAGATTTAGCTAAGCATAGCTGTTTAGTGAATTGGGCGATTCCACCGCGTAATAAATGGATATTTAAAGGCTTAGAAGGCAAAAGAGAAATTGAAGTCTCGGGGCGTATGCAAGCGAATGCTGCGGATCCGATACGCATCGCCGCAAAAAAAGGGCTGGGCTTGGTGATGCTGCCAGAATATATTGTGTCTAAAGATATAGAAAAAGGACATCTAGAAGTGGTTTTACAGGATTATGCGGTAGAGCCGATGCATATACATGCAGTCTATCCGCATCGTAAGTATTTATCCGCCAAAGTCCGTGCATTTTTAATCTTTTTGGAAGATTGGTTAAGAACGCGTTCGGCGTTTAGTGAATAGCTTTTATCACCACCATCATTAACATAGAAAATAAATAACATGGATCAAACTGAACAAGGTTTCCTCAACGAACTCGATAAAAAACTCTGGAACAGCGCCAACAAATTGCTTCCCGCGCTAGATGCCTCGCAATACAAACACGTTATGCTCGGGCTTATTTTTGTAAAATACGTCTCCGATGCTTTTGATAGCCGCAAACAAGAGTTGACCGCCCAATTCAAAACCGAAGAACATGAATATTACCTTGATCCTGAAGACTTTGACGGTGTAGAAAGCCAAGCATACCAAGCAGAAATAGACTTAGAACTAGAGCAGCGCGATTACTACGCCGAAGCCAATGTATTCTGGATACCGCCTCATGCACGCTGGCACACCCTGCAAAACAATAATAAAGTCGTTATCACCAGTGAACTAGAGCTAGACGGCAAAAAGATTCGCTCTGTCGGGCAACTGATCGACAACGCACTGGAACTTATCGAACGCGATAACCCCAAACTAAAAGGTGTACTCAACAAACGCTACACCCAATTACAAATAGACCAAGCCAAACTCGGCGAACTGATTGATTTAGTCGCTACCATCCCCTTTCAACATGCCACTCTAAGCAGCAAAGATATACTCGGGCATGTGTATGAATACTTTCTTGGACAATTTGCCCTAGCCGAAGGCAAAAAAGGCGGGCAGTTCTACACGCCCAAATCCATTGTTAGCCTTATCGTGCAAATGCTGCAACCCTTTAAAGGCCGTGTTTATGATCCCGCAATGGGTAGCGGTGGCTTCTTTGTGCAATCGGAACATTTTATTACCGAACACCAAGGGCGTATTGGCGACGTGTCTATCTACGGGCAAGAATACAACCACACCACGTGGCAACTTGCTGCGATGAACATGGCTATTCGTGGCATCGACTTTAACTTTGGCAAAGAACCAGCCAGCAGTTATACCAACGACCAACACCCCGATTTACGCGCCGATTTTGTGATGGCAAATCCGCCGTTTAACATGAAAGAATGGGATGTCGGTGTAGATGATAACGACCCGCGCTGGGTTTACGGCAAGCCGCCCTCAGGCAATGCCAACTTTGCTTGGTTACAACACATGCTCTGGCATTTAGCGCCTAATGGTAGCATGGGCTTATTACTCGCCAATGGCTCCATGAGCTCCAACACCAGAGGTGAAGGGAAAATTCGTCAAGCATTGATAGATAATGACTTAGTAGAATGTATGGTCGCCTTACCCGGACAACTATTCACCAACACCCAAATACCCGCCTGTATTTGGTTTTTAACAAAAAACAAAGGTGAAGGCACCAACAGTGCAGGGCGTTTATTACGCAAAAGACAAGGCGAAGTCCTGTTTATTGATGCCCGTAATTTGGGCTATATGAAAGACCGCGTATTACGTGACTTTACCCAAGACGATTTAAGCCAAATTACCGATACCTTTCATTACTGGCAAACTGCCGACAATGTTGGGGTTCCTAGCGTCACCCCAACCTACAAAGAAACCTTGCTACCCGTCGCTTGCGGTGAGGAAAAAACTCCAACAAACAGCAAAGAAAATCCACCATCCGTAGGTTGGGGTGAGGAACGAACCCCAACAAATTACCAAGACATAGCGGGCTTTTGCGCCAGCGTTAATCTTGCAGGCATCCAAAAACACGACTATGTTCTCACCCCAGGTCGCTATGTCGGTGCAGCCCCCGAAGAAGACGATGGCGAACCCTTTGCCGATAAAATGACACGCCTCACCGCACAGCTTAAAACCCAGTTTGAAGAAAGTGATCGGTTAGAGGGGGAGATTAAGACGAATTTGATGGGGTTGGGTTATGGAATTTGAAGAAATTTCACTATCCGATGCTGTTGAATTTATAGTTGACAATAGAGGTAAGACTGTACCTGTGGAGGAATCTGGTTTTCCTTTGATTGCTACTAATTGTGTTAGTAATGAGAACTTGTACCCAGAATTCAGTAATGTTAGATATGTTTCTGATAATATTTATGAAAACTGGTTTAGATCGCACCCTCTACCTGGTGATATTCTTCTGACTAATAAAGGGAGTAAAAATGGTGCTATTTGCTTAGTTCCTGCACCTGTTAGCTTTTGTATTGCCCAAGACATGGTTGCCTTGAGAGCTAAGGAAGGAGTCCTTTATCCCAAATATCTATTTGCGGTGCTTCGGTCAAATTTGGTTCAAAATAGAATTAAAGAATTGAATGTTGACTCTGTTATTCCACATTTTAAGAAAACAGATTTTAATAAATTATTTTTTCCTCAGCCCAATTATGAAAAGCAAATTGAAATAGGTAATACTTATTTTAATTACTGTCAAAAAATCGAACTAAACCGCCAAACCAACCAAACCCTTGAACAGATCGCGCAAGCCATTTTTAAAAGCTGGTTTGTTGATTTTGAACCCGTCAAAGCCAAAATCGCCGCCAAACAAGCAGGGGGAAATACAGAACAAATCGAACGCGCCGCCATTATCGCCATCAGCGGTAAAACACCCGCAGAACTCGAACAACTAAACCCCGACACCCTACAACAACTCAAAACCACCGCCGCCTTATTCCCCGATACCTTAGTGGATTCTGAGTTAGGGGAAATCCCTGAGGGGTGGGGTGTCTCTGATTTAAAAGCTGCCACGACTGAACTTCGCCGAGGTATTTCCCCAAAATATACTGAAGAAAATGGTATTCAAGTTATTAATCAAAAATGTATTCGCAATCATTCAGTAAACTTTGAATTAACAAGGTTAAACGATCCATTGAAAAGAAAAGTAGATGGCCGTCAAGTTGAAGTTGGTGATGTATTAGTAAACTCAACAGGCGTTGGTACGCTTGGAAGGCTGGCACCAATAAGATACTTACCAGAGCCTACAGTTTTTGATAGTCATGTTACAGTTGTTCGCGCAAATAGAGAGGTTATAAGTAAATCATTTCTAGCTGGGTTGATGTTGACTAAAGAGTCATACATAGAGGCAAGTGGTGCTGGTAGCACAGGGCAGACCGAGCTTAGAAAGGAAATTTTACAAGACATTAAATTTGCAAAGCCATCTTTGGAATTAGGAATCATTTTTGATGATATGGTATCAAAAATTAATAAACAGATTGCTGAGCTTGAACAGCAGCAACAGGTATTAGCTCAAATTAGAAACACCTTACTCCCCAAACTCCTTTCAGGTGAGTTAAATCATTACAAAGAATGAACCGGATGTTATTAATGAAGCACGTAGGTTGGGGTGAGGTACGAACCCCAACAACTACCAAGGTTAATGCTTGTAAAATGTTGGGGCTTCTAAGTCACCTCAACCTACGGATTTTGAATATTATAAGGGGTAATTTATGCGTTATCGGCGAGCGGATATTAAAGGCGGGACTTATTTTTTTACGGTGAATTTGGCTAACCGTAAAAAAACCTTATTACTTGATGAAATTGATGCTTTTCGCCGTAGCCTTGGCAAGGTAAAGCGAACGCATGCGTTTACGCTTGATGCAATGGTGGTTATGCCGGAACATTGCCACGCTATTTTCACTTTACCCGAAGGTGATAATGATTTTGCAACTCGATGGATGTTGATTAAAGCGGGGTTTTCACGGCAGCTGCCCAAACAAGAATATATTAGCCAAAGTCGTAAAACAAAAGGTGAGCGTGGTATTTGGCAGCGGCGGTATTGGGAGCATTGCATTAAAAATGATGTAGATTTTGAGCGGCATGTCGATTATATTCACTATAACCCTGTTAAACATGGCTATGTTAATCGCGCAAGTGATTGGAAATATTCAACGATTCATGATTATGTAAGCCGTGGAATATTAGATGAAAACTGGGCGTACTCAGGTTTTGACGAGGAAAACTACGGTGAGGCTACGTAGGTTGGGGGTAAGGTACGAACCCCAACATGATTATGCACAACACAATAACAAAACGTTGGGGTTCCTGCGTCACCCCAACCTACGAAGCTTTAAAAAAGGTGAGTTGGCGCGAGATGAAGTATGTGCAAAAAATGCATATACTGCTAATGATGGTAAAACGTATCAAGCCAAACACTTTAATCTTGACGTGGTTATTTCTGTAGGCTGTCGGGTAAAATCACAACTATGAGTGCGATTTAGAAATTGAAGGTAATCAACAGGACGTCAGCAATGAATCGATTTGATATTTTATCATTAGACGATATTAGCTTATTGAAAGAGTCTTCTGAGCTTGAGTGTAAGCTGGCTGCTGGTCGTGATGGTAAAGGCGCAATCCCTAAAGATATGTGGGAGAGTTATAGTGCCTTTGCCAATACCGATGGCGGTACGATATTACTTGGCATTAAAGAATCAAAAGGCCAGTTTTCGGTCGTCGGTGTGCCGAATATTGAAAAACTAAAAAAGTTGTTGTTTGATACGGCAAATAATAAGGGCAAAGTGAGTGTGAACCTACTTTCTAATCAATCTGTGTATGAAGCCAGCGTTGAAGGTAAAGCGGTTTTAGTGATTGGTGTTAGAAGGGCAAGGAGACAGGAACGTCCTGTTTATTTGAATAGTAAGCTGTTAGGGGGTGCGTATAGGCGAATGCATGAGGCCGATCAGACACTTTCTGATGAACAAATAAAACGTATGCTTGCTGAGCAGGTGGAGGATTCTCGTGATGATCAAATATTACCTTATTATGGGATGGCTGATATTGATCTGGAGTCACTTCAAATTTACCGACAAAGCTTTGCAAATTTAAACCCAGGCCATGTTTGGAATGAGTTATCCTCTGAACAATTTTTGAATAATATTGGTGGTTGGCGTGTTAATCGAGAAACCGGTGAGAGGGGTTTAACGGTTGCTGGTCTGCTTATGTTTGGCACTCATCCCGTTATTCAAGAAAAGTTTCCTTATTATATGTTGGATTATCAAGAGCGACCTGAGGCTGTGGCAGAGCGTCGTTGGATTGATAGGGTTACGCTAGATGGTACGTGGTCGGGTAATCTTTATGATTTTTCGAGAAAGGTATACCGTAAATTAACGGAAGATATAAAGGTTCCATTTGAGCTTGTAAATGGTGTTCGGCAAGAAGATACGCCAGTTCATATTGCTATTCGTGAAGCCTTAGCTAATGTTATTGTTCATGCGGATTATACGGGTAGAGCATCTGTGTTAGTGGTAAAAAGGCCGGATATGTTTGGTTTTAGAAACCCAGGGTTAATGAGGGTTCCTGTTGAAATAGCATTACAAGGAGGAGAGCCAGACTGTAGAAATCGCTTACTCCACCAAATGTTTCGTTATATTAAATTTGGTGAGCAATCGGGTTCTGGTTTACCCAAAATACTCTATGGCTGGAAAAGTCAGCATTGGTCTATGCCCTTGTTGCGTGAATCGACAGAGCCAAATGAGCAAACATTACTAGAACTTCGCATGATGAGTTTGGTTTCTGATAGCGTGCTGGTGGAGCTACGCCACTTATTTGGTGCTGCGACCTTTAATGCTTTAAGTGAAAATGAGCGCTTAGTGTTGGTTACTGCGCAAATAGAAAAGACCGTTAATCATCGCCGGATGATGGAAATAATGGATACCCATCCAGCAGATTTAAGTGCGTTATTTGCAGGGTTGGCAGATAAAGGCTATTTACATCATGAAGGTAGCGGGAAAGGGACGGTTTATTTTTTGTCTGATGCGCGCTTGGATGATTTAATGGCTGAAAGAGAAAGTGAAGTTAATAGCTCTGGGGGTTTGGGGGATAGCTCTGGGGGTTTGATGGATAGCTCTGGGGGTTTGAGTGAGAAACTTTATGTTTTAGCAAGCCACATTTCAGCAACAAGACGTGCCAAGAAAGAAGAGGTAGAGGCTGTTATTCTTAAGTTGTGTGCCATTCAGCCTTTGAGTTTAGGGCAGTTAATGACCTTGCTTAATCGCTCTGAAGGGGTGGTTCGTAAAGACTATTTAGCTCCTTTAATGCGAGATAAAAAATTAAAGTATAAATTTCCAACTAAGCCCCAGCATCCCGAGCAAGCTTATATTACGGAGAATTTAAGCTAATGATAACAGAAGACCAACTAGAACAACTTTGCCTCGATTGGTTTAAATCTATCGGTTATGAATATGCCAATGGCTATGATATTGCGCCTGATGGCGTTAGTTCTGAGCGCAGTGATTATCGGCAAGTTATTTTGCATGATCGCTTAATGCAGCAGCTGCAAATAATCAATCCGCAGATTCCAGTGGCTACGCTTGAGGAAGTTGCCCAGCAAATTGCGACACCTGAAACGCCGATTTTAATTAAGAATAATAAGGCGTTTCATTCTTTGTTATTACAAGGGGTGAAGGTTGAGTTTAAAGAGGGTGAGCAAACAAAAACCGATTATGTGCAACTCATTGATTTTACGAATGTAGAGAACAATCAATTCCTGGTAGTTAATCAATATACGATAACGGGCAGCAAAGGTAATCGTCGCCCTGATGTGATTGTGTTTGTTAATGGCTTGCCTTTGGCGGTGATTGAGCTTAAAAATCCAGCAGATAGCCAGGCTGATATTTGGTCGGCCCATCAGCAATTACAAACCTATAAAGATGAATTAACGGATTTGTTTGTTTTTAATGAGGCGTTGGTGATTAGTGATGGTTTAAATGCGAGAGTGGGATCATTAACAGCAAATAAAGAACGCTTTTTGCCGTGGCGTACCATTGAAAATGAAGATGATAAGCCGCAGTTTGAATACCGCTTAGAAACTTTGGTGAAAGGCTTCTTTAAGCCTGAGTTGTTATTAGATTACATTCATTATTTTGTGTTGTTTGAGCAAGATGGCGACCGCATTATTAAGAAAATAGCCGGCTATCACCAGTTTCATGCGGTGCGTGAGGCGGTTAAAGCGACGGTGATTGCATCACAACAACACGCTAGTTTGGCTGAGCCACGTGCAAATTATGGCGATAAAGTTCAGGCAGGCTCAGGTAAGGCAGGCGTAGTTTGGCATACGCAAGGATCGGGCAAGTCTATTTCTATGGTCTGTTATGCCAGTAAATTATTAGCTCAATCTGCGATGAATAACCCGACCATTGTGGTGGTGACGGATCGTAATGATTTAGACGGTCAGTTATTCAATACCTTTAGTATGGCGAGTGATGCCTTAAAACAAACGCCGGAGCAGGCAGGGGATAGGGATGATTTGCGGGCTATTCTGGCCGCTAGGCAATCGGATGGTATTGTATTCACCACGATACAAAAATTTGCTTTGCTGGCAGATGAAATCAGCCATCCTATATTAAGTGAGCGGCATAATATTGTGGTGGTGAGCGATGAGGCGCACCGTAGCCAATATGGTAATAAAGCCAAGTATGTGGAAGTTAAAGATAAGTCTGGCAATGTCATAGGCTCAAAATATACCTTTGGCTATTCTAAGCATTTACGTGATGCTCTACCTAAAGCGTCTTTTATAGGCTTTACCGGTACGCCTATTTCAGCAGAAGATAAAGATACTCGTGCGGTGTTTGGCGGTTATGTCTCGGTTTATGATATTCAAGATGCGGTTGATGATGGCGCGACGGTGCCGATTTATTATGAATCGCGGTTGACTAAGCTGGATATTAAGCAAGCGGATATTGAAGCCTTGAATGATGACGTTGAAGAGGTGATTGAGCAAGATGAGGATGTTAGTCTGCGTGAGAAAACAAAATCAAAATGGGCGGCTTTAGAAAAACTGGTGGGTAGTGCGCCGCGAATGGAACAGGTGGCAAAAGATTTAGTTAATCATTTTGAACAGCGAATTTCAACTATGCCGGGTAAGGGTATGATTGTTTGTATGAGCCGTGAAATTTGTGTGGAGTTGTATAACTCAATCACTGCATTAAAACCTGAATGGCATGATACCGATACCGCCAAAGGTGCAATCAAAATTGTGATGACGGGTTCTGCGTCGGATAAAGATAAACTGCAAGCGCATATTCATAATAAAGAGACTAAGAAGTTGTTTGAAAAGCGTTTTAAAGATGTTGATGATCCCTTGCAGTTAGTGATTGTTCGGGATATGTGGCTGACAGGATTTGATGCCCCAATCTGTCATACCATGTACATTGATAAGCCGATGAAAGGGCATAACTTGATGCAAGCGATTGCACGGGTGAACCGAGTATTTAAAGATAAACCCGGCGGCTTAGTGGTGGATTATATTGGTATTGCCAATGAGTTAAAACATGCCTTAAAAACCTATACAGACTCAAAAGGGCGCGGTACGCCGACACTGGATACGCATGAAGCCTTTGCTATATTATTAGAAAAAATAGATGTTGTTCATGGTCTATTTAATGGCTTTGATTATAGTCAGTATGAATTACAGGCACTGCAATTACTCCCCCGGGCAATGAACCATATTTTAAGTTTAGAAAATGGTAAAAAACGCTTCTTGGATGTGATGGCCGCGATCAATAAAGCGTATACCTTATGTGGCACAATGGATGAAGCGGAACCACTTAAAAAAGAAATCGCTTTTTTATCGGCAGTAAAAGCAGCCATCACTAAATTTACGACCATTGATAAGCGGCGCATAGATGAAGATAAGAATAGTGTATTAAAACAAATTATTGATAATGCGATTGTGGCTGAAGGTGTGAGTGATGTCTTTGCAATGGTGGGTTTGGATAAGCCTAATATTGGCTTGTTGTCACCTGAATTTCTTGAAGATGTGAAAAACCTACCTCAAAAGAATTTAGCCGTTGATTTGTTAGAAAAGCTGTTACGTGATGAAATTAAAGCACGAATGAAAACCGATGTGGTGTCCGAGAAGAAATACTCTGATCGCATTATGGAAACCTTGCGTAAATATCATAACCGAGCGATTGAAACAGCACAGGTGATTGAAGAACTTATCGCGATGGCAAAAGAGATGGAAGCTGATCTGGCAGAAGCCGAAAAGCTAAATCTTGATTATGATGAGATTGCCTTTTATCGAGCATTAATTCAAAATGAATCGGCGGTAAAAGAGTTAGGTGATGATAATTTACGTGATTTAGCGAAATATGTCACCGAACAGCTACGAAAATCGACCACCGTAGATTGGCAAGTTCGAGATAGTGTGCGTGCTAAGTTACGTAATTTAGTTAGGCGCGCACTGAGAAAATGGAAATACCCGCCTGATAAGGCAGATGAAGCGGTAGCCTTGTGTTTAAAACAAGCAGAGGCCTTGTCGGAAAGCTGGGTTGCTGCGAGTTAAAATGATGGATATTTTGAGTGTGGAGCAAACATGTCGCAAAATTTAGCGGATAAGTGGAATTCCATTTATGGGGAAGGTAAAGGAAACTCGGAGCCCGCACAGGTATTAGTGGATAATCAGTTTTTATTGCCGCCAACAGGGCGTGCATTAGATTTAGCGTGTGGCTTGGGTGAAAATGCTTTGCTATTAGCAAAGCAAGGCTTGACTGTAGAAGCATGGGATATTTCTACGCTAGGATTACAGAAATTACAAGAAAAATCAGCGAGTAAGGCC
>Ga0209081_1002233_pt1 | contig 11298 bp, 12 predicted proteins | sample GOMGulsemesocosm_4_FD_184636 | JGI IMG/M metagenome (GOLD analysis project Ga0209081, IMG submission 184636) | Methane-oxidizing microbial communities from mesocosms in the Gulf of Mexico - GOM15B Gulf of Mexico (SPAdes) (version 2) | ecosystem: Environmental > Aquatic > Marine > Cold seeps... | reverse complement strand
AAGCCCGGACAGTGCCAACTCACAGTTCTTTATCAACTTTAGCGACAACCATTTCCTGAACGGTCAGTACACGGTTTATGGCCGGGTGATTGAGGGCATGGACCACGTGGATGCGATCACCCGGGGTGAGCCGCCTGCGGAGCCGGATCGGATGATTTCGGTCAAGGTGGCTGCGGATGCTTAGGTTTGCAGCAGCTCTGGCCCTAGTGGCCAGTCCGGCGCTGGCAACGGGTTTGCAGATTGCGGTTGAAGGCGAAGGTGCCAATGGCACTATCGTGATCGATCTGTTTGAAGACGTCGCGCCCAAGCATGTGGAGCAGATCACAGCCCTGGCCGCAGATGGTCAGTATGACGGGGTGGTGTTTCACCGGGTGATCGATGGGTTTATGGCGCAGACGGGGGATGTGCAGTTTGGCCAGGTTGGGCAGGATATGCGCCGGGCTGGCACCGGGGGGTCGGATCGTGCTGATCTGCCTGCTGAATTCTCGGATCTGGCGTTTGACCGTGGTGTTGTGGGCATGGCACGTAGCCAGAGCCCCAACAGCGCCAACTCGCAGTTTTTCATCATGTTCAATGCTGGGCATTTCCTGAACGGGCAATATACCGTTGTGGGTAAGGTCACCGAGGGCATGGATGTGGTGGATGCGATCAAACGCGGTCAGCCGCGTTCGGGGGCGATTTCTGGCCAGCCGGACGCGATGAAGACGGTCACCGTAACCGAGTGACTTGAGTATTGTGGGCCTGCGCTGTGTTGCGGGCCCATTTTCTGCGCAGAAAATGGAACGGAATTTTTGAAAATTCCGGCTACCGTTGCGCAAATCACGGCATTGTTGGATGTTTGTGACCCTGTTTTGCCGCATTCTATCCCCTGAGACGGGGGGCGTGATGTTGTTCAGATCCTTTTTTGGTATTGTTTTTATCTGGCTGGCGGGGGCTGTCGCCGCCGATCCAGCGCAATGGCAGCATGAGTGGCCACAGACTGATTTCAGCCGGACCACAATTGTTGACTGGGCAGAGATCCGGTCAGGTGGGCCACCCAAGGATGGTATCCCGGCGCTGAATGATCCAGGTTTTATCCGGGTGGGCGAAGAGCGCCGTATCGGCGCACGCGAGCCGGTGATCACGCTGGAAATCGCGGGCCAAGTACCGCGCGCTTATCCGCTGCGCTATCTGACCTGGCATGAGATTGTGAATGATCGCATTGGCGGCATGCCAGTGGCGGTGACCTTTTGCCCGCTGTGCAACTCGGGTATTACTTTTGATCGACGTATTCGAGGGCGGGTGCTGACATTTGGGGTCTCGGGCAAGCTGCGTAATTCTGACATGGTTATGTATGACCGCGAAAGTGAAAGCTGGTGGCAGCAGGCGCTGGGGCAGGGGATTGTCGGTGAGATGACCGGGGTGACGTTACAGACCCTGCCCAGCTGGATGGAAAGCTGGCAGGAATTTCAACAGCGTAACCCGGAAGGCTTGGTGATGGCTGAACCCGCCTATAACCGCTCGTATGGGCGCAATCCGTACCGTGGATATGACAGTTCTACGCGCCCGTTTTTGTATACCGGCGAGATGCCGCCACATGGCGTCCAGCCGCTGGCGCGGGTGGTGCGGGTTGGGGCGCGGGCCTGGCCGTTGCAGCGGCTGGCTGAGGCAGGAGAGCTGCGCGAGGCGGGTGTGGTGATTCGTTGGCGCGCCGGGCAGGCCTCGGCGCTGGATACTGGGCAAATAGCCAAGGGCCGTGATGTGGGATCAATCCGGGTGCGCGACGGGCAGGGGCGGGATTTGGCACATGACGTGATGTTTGCCTTTGCGTTTCATGCGTTTTGGCCGGAGGGGCGCTGGATGTTGGGGCGCTAAAGGCTGCCATCACCATAAGTGCAACCGATCCAGTGCTCCGGTTGATGGATTGACACATAATACTGCAGGTACTTTCGTCATCGAGAGATGGATATTACCTGTACTTATTATTGGGGCTTCCTAACATCGGCGATAGGCATTTGCGGTCGGCGCTATTGTTTGCAGCCGGTTGGTCAGTGCCATAGGAGAAAAAATGAAAAATTATATCCCCCACGTATTTGCCGCAACAACTTCCATTTTTGCGCTGGCAACAGCTGTGAACGCCACTTCTGACGGTCATGCAGCCTCGGACGAGACCATTGCTGAACAGCGCCACAATCTTGCCGCCAGCACAGATGGGGCTGGGTTTGGTCCCCAATCCCCCCGCGATATTGATGTGGCTGCGGGTGACAACCATCGCGCATTTGAAGCGGCACCTGCCGCGACAGACATGAACCTTTGCAACATTCATTTCCATGAAAATGCCGAGCACAAAGGCGGCGAATTCACCACATATGCCGGCAATGGCGACGGTAAAGGCTATGGCACTGGCTTTAAGTACAACAATACGTTGAGTGCCGCCGAGCTGGCTGATACTGGCGTCGACATTGGCAAGACATCCCACGGGAGCCTGGTTCCTGGTGACACCATTGAAGTCCACTATGTCTATTCCTCGGCTCAGGTCACACCCGGCCCAACCTTGGGTTCCTGCCTGAGCGATTCGATTATGAACCCTCAGCTGCGGGTTGAGACACAGGTCTTTGTGTTGGTAAATGACGCCAATGCGTTGGATTTTGCTGAATTGGCCAAGGTCGGCGTTGTTGACGGTCTGAACCAGGCCATGGGCATCCCATCAAACACAGGTGAGCCAGTTCAATATGCCGGGTCTACCACAGGTCCGGGCTACAATGAAAAGGCCTCGCCGCTGCAGGTGTCGTGGAGCGTTCGGCCACAGGTTGCGAAGGTGAACATTCTGACCGTTGGCACCTGGCTGGAAGGCAATGTTTTTGACGAAGATCATGCACATGGTGTGCGCAATCTGGTGACGAACACCGATCTGCTCTCTACGATTTCGCATTGATTATGGTCGCCTGAATACGCGGGGTGCCATCCTGATTTATCAGCTGTTTTGATTGATTGGGATGGCAGCTGCACAAGCAATGAAAAACGCCGCCGAATTTCTCCGGCGGCGTTTGAGACTGTGTCAGGATCGGTGTTTCAGATCCGTCAGCGATGTTAGCCTTCAGCCTTGGCAGCCGGTGCAGCCGCTACAGGAGGCTTCTTCGCGGCAGCGCGGCCCGGGTTCAGCGGATCGTCCTGACGTTGAACGGAGCCTTCAAAATGGGCGCCGCTCTCGATGGCGATGGTCTTGTGGATGATGTCACCCTCGACCCGTGCGGTGGCGGTCAGGCGGACCTTCAGGCCACGGACGCGGCCAACGATGCGACCATTGATAACCACGTCATCAGCCGTGACTTCGCCGCGAATAGTCGCCGATTCGCCAATGGTCAGCAGATGGGCGCGGATGTCGCCTTCGACTGTGCCTTCGACCTGAATGTCACCGGTGGTTTTCATATTTCCGGTGACGTGCAGATCCGCCGACAACACTGATGCTGGCGGTTTGGCCTTTGGGGCGCTGGCCCGGAAATCGCTTTGCGCCGGTGCGGATGAGGTCGCAGCAGGGATTGCCGGAGAAGCCTTGGCTTCGGCGACCTTAGCGCCAGGTTCGTTGATTTTGCTTTTAGAAAACATTGCGTGCAGCCTTGATATAAATCATCGGGTTTACAGGTTTGCCATTGACCCGAACCTCATAGTGGAGGTGGGTCCCGGTGGACCGTCCGGTGTTACCCATATCACTGATGTGATCCCCGCGCGAGACCCTTTGGCCGACCTTGACGCGGATGTTCGAATTATGGGCGTAACGTGTTTCAATGCCAAAGGCATGTTGGATTATGACCAGTTTGCCATAGCCGGATTGCCATCCCGCCTTGATGACGATCCCATCGGCTGTGGTGAAGATGTCGGTGCCAGTGCGGCCCGCAAAATCAGATCCCTTGTGCAGGCGACGACCGCCGGTTTTGGGGTCGCGGCGATAGCCATATCCCGAGGTCTGGCGCACCTGCCCCAGATTGACCGGGGAGGCAAAGGGCGCCTGCTGGGCGGCCATGCGATACAGGTTCAGCAGGTCCATCTGGTTGAGCAACAGATTGGCGCGCAGCTCATCCGCGGTGGGTTCTTCACCGCGGGTGGACAGGGCTAAAGGGCTGAGTGGGCCGCCCTGACCGTTATAGCCGCGTCGCACCTGTTCAAGGATGCGGTCGGTGGGCATTCCGGCCGAGCGGAACATTTTGTCCAGCGGCTCAACCGAAATCGCCATGGCCTCTTCTAATTGGCGGAAAATCTGGTCGTTGCGTTCGTCCATCAGCCGGATTTCTTTTTCCAGCGCGTCGCGGGCATCCAGTGCGGTTTGAGCGTCCGACAGGATCTGGTCGCGTTCCAGTGCGGTTTCGGCCAATACCGTCGCGACAAAATCCATCTGCATTGGGTCAGAGGACGCCGTAGTCTGAGCATCCGCGTCGGCCTCAGTTTGCAGTTGCAGCTGGGTCAGATGACGGCGGGCGGCCTCGCGGTCCTGCATGGTTTCGCGCAGGGTTGTTTGGATCACCTCGATGCCGGTCTCTAATTCGTGGCGGCGGGTTTCCGAGGACAGAATTTCGGACTGCATCACTGAAATCTGCGCCAGAGCTGCGTTAAATCGGCCCTGAGCCGCCAGAGCCTCCAGCGCGCGGGCATCGCGTTCGTCTGACAGGATGTTGAGCCGCTCGCGATAGGTGAACTGATCACGTTTGGCCTGTTCGCGAAAGTTGCCCGAGCCAATGCTGTCCATCAGCACGATGGCGGTGGCAACAATGCCCCAGGCGACCATGACGCAGGTGCCGGCAACGGCGACGAGCTGGGTTTCCGGGCGCAGACGGATAAAGCGCGTGTCGGTGTCGGATTTCAGAAACACCCGCCGTTCGGGGAATCGTCGTTCAAGAAAACCGTGTATTTTTATTGCCAGACGTGTGCGCACGCGCCGATCCTTGTCCTATCCCAGTGTAAAAGAACCGCCGCAGGTTGCGCGCCAGTTCTTTGGACATAGGAATAACCAGCCACGGGCGATTGGGCAAGTCTGTTGACCCATGCCACGTAGTGGTCCTGAACAACGGACCGGCATGGGCGACAAGCCGCCGAGCCTGGAAATGGCTCAGAGCAGCCGGACCTGAGTGCCGACCTGCACCAGTTCATACAGGTCTTCGACGTGCTGATTATACAAGCCGATGCATCCGGACGAGCTTTGCCGACCGATTTTGCGGGTGTCATGGGTGCCGTGCACCAGATAGGCGGGCCAGTCGAGATACATGGCACGGGTGCCCAGTGGGTTGCCGGGGCCGCCATTTAGCCGCAGCGGCAGTGTCGGGTCGCGTTCACGCATCGAAGCGGTCGGGGTCCAGCTGGGGTTTTTGGCTTTGCGGACCACTTTTGTGTAGCCGCGTTTGGTCAGCTCTTCGGTCAGCGGCACCGAGGAAGGAAACAGACGATAGGTCTCGTTGTCGCCGCTCCAGTAGTGCAGCGCGCGGCTGTTGATATCGGCCAGCAGGCAGCCGACGCCAAGATCGTCGAAATGGTCCTGCCACTGTTGTTTCCGAAACGCCGAGATATTGCGTTTTGTCGGCGCTGCGTCGCTGGTTGGGCGCTCCTCCACCGGGAAGGCATCGGTTGATTGAGCACGCAGGATAGAGGGCGCGGCCAGCGTGGCGGACGCAGCTAACAAGGCATGGCGACGGGTAAAACGAGTTTGGGACATTTTGCCTCTGGGGTTATTTCCTGCTCGGATGTCGACGGCAATATAGGCATGCGGGTGATGCGCATAGGGGGGCAATGCACACATCCCCGTGAGTCATGCGTCAATTGGGAGACAGTGGCGGAAATCTGCCAAAATGAGCTGGCACAGAAAAGGCCGCGGTCTGCACCGCGGCCAATCTGCATTTCAAGGATTTGGGGGCTTATTCCATCACAGGGATAGAGAACTCGCCGCCTTCTTTGATGCCGCTGGGCCAGCGGGCGGTCACGGTTTTGGTGCGCGTGTAGAATTTGAACGCATCGGGGCCGTGCTGGTTCAGGTCACCAAAGGCCGATTTTTTCCAGCCGCCAAAGGTGTGATAGGCCAGCGGCACTGGGATTGGCACGTTGATGCCGACCATGCCAATGTTGATCCGGTGGGCAAAGTCACGCGCGGTATCGCCATCGCGGGTGTAGATCGCGGTGCCGTTGCCATACTCGTGGTCGATGGCCAGCTGGATTGCATCGTCATAGGTTTCGGCGCGAGCAACTGTCAGCACCGGGCCAAAGATTTCATTGGTATAAATGTCCATGTCAGCGGTGACATTGTCGAACAAATGCGGCCCAACAAAGAAACCGTCTTCATAGCCTTGCAGCGAGAAGTCACGGCCATCGACCACCAGCTCGGCGCCTTGCTCAACACCTGTTTCGACCAGCCGCAGGATGTTTTCCTTGGCGGCAGCAGTCACGACCGGGCCATAATCGACGTCATTGCCCGAAGTATAGGGGCCGACTTTCAGGCTTTCGATACGCGGGATCAGCTTTTCGACCAGTTTGTCGGCGGTTTCTTTGCCCACCGGCACCGCAACCGAGATCGCCATGCAGCGCTCTCCTGCTGCGCCGTAACCGGCCCCAATCAGCGCGTCTGCGGCCTGATCCAGATCGGCGTCGGGCATAATGATCATGTGGTTCTTGGCGCCGCCAAAACACTGCACCCGTTTGCCCTGTGAACAGCCCGTTCCATAGATATATTCGGCGATCGGGGTCGAGCCAACAAAACCAACGGATTGCACGGTATCGCTGTACAGGATCGCATCGACGGATTCTTTGTCGCCGTTGACCACCTGAATGATACCTTTGGGCAGGCCTGCTTCTTCCAGCAGTTCCGCCAGCATGAACGGCACCGAGGGGGCGCGCTCAGAAGGCTTTAGGATAAAGGCGTTGCCACAGACGATGGCCGGGGCAAACATCCACATCGGGATCATCGCCGGGAAGTTGAACGGGGTAATGCCCGCAGAGACACCCAGCGCCTGACGCATGGAATACATGTCGATGCCGGGGCCGGCGCTGTCGGTGAAATCACCCTTCAGCATCTGTGGCGCGCCGATGCAATATTCAACAACCTCAAGGCCGCGCTGCACGTCACCGGCAGCATCGGGCAGGGTCTTGCCGTGCTCGCGCGACAGCGCTTCGGCCAGCTTATCCATGTCACGGTTCAGCAGGGTGACGAATTTCATCATCACACGGGCGCGTCGCTGTGGGTTAACGGCTTCCCAGGCGGGTTGGGCGGCCGCGGCGATGGCGATGGCGGCATCCATCTCAGCCTTGGAGGCCAACGGCACCTTGGCCTGTACCTCGCCGGTGGCAGGGTTGAAAACATCCGCAAAACGTCCGGATGTGCCTTTGACGTGTTCGCCATTGATAAAGTGAGTCAGCTCTTGCATTGGATCCTCCGCAATTTAGTTGATGTAACCATAGGCTTGCAAAAAACATCGGAAAAGAGGAAATATTCCAAACAGGTTTTGCAAGAACGCAGGGCATCAACAGAAGTTGAGCGGGGGGATAAGAATGAAGAGTATGGATCCGCAGTGGGATGATATGAAAGTCTTTTTGGCAGTGGCGCGCGAGGCCAGCCTGTCAGGAGCGGGGCGGGTGTTGAAGATGGATCCGGCGACGGTGGGCCGCAGGATTGCCAGATTCGAATCCGCGCTAGAGGCTCAGTTGTTTGTAAAATCCCCGCAAGGATACGCCTTGAGCGCTGCTGGCGACCGGTTGCTGACCCATGCTGAAGACGCTGAACAAGCGATGCGGGCGGCCAAAGAGGCGCTGAGTGGCCCCAGTGATACGCTGGCCGGACAAATCCGTATTGGCGCCCCCGATGGCACCGCCAATTATTTGCTGCCACAGGTCTGCGCCCGAATCAGTATTGATAACCCGGACCTGGATATTCAGATCGTCGCGCAGCCAAGGGTGATCAATCTGTCACGGCGTGAGGCCGATATGGCGATCACCGTCAGCGCGCCGACGGCGGCCCATTTGAAGGTGCAAAAGATCTGTGACTATCGGCTGCATCTGGCTGCATCGCGGTATTTTTTGAAAGAATTTCCACCCATCACCAATGTCGAAGACCTGAAGCTGCACAGAATGGTCGGCTATATTCCTGATATGATCTTTGATCGCGAGCTGGAGTATCTGAGCGATCTGGGGCTGGACCGGGTGGCATTGGCGTCTAATTCGGTTTCAGTGCAGTTGAAACTGGTGAGCCAGGGCACTGCGCTATGTGTGGCGCATGATTTCACCCTGCCATTTCACCGGTCATTGAGAAAAGTACTGGCCGATAAAATCAGCCTGACCCGCAGCTTTTATCTGGTGCGCCATCACGGTGATCATCGCAGCGAGCGTATGAACAGGTTTGCCGAAGCACTGAGCAAGGGTATCCGGGATGAGGTGGCGCGGCTGGAAGCCCTGACTTGACATAGCGGGGTATTGCGGCAAACCTTGGATATACGTTTGAAAATTTCAGAGGGAGCGCAAATGCTTGTACACGTAATTCTGAAATCCAAGGCCAGCGAAGGGGTGGTTACCATCGCCCCTGATGCCTGTATTTCCGAGGCTGCTAAGCTATTGACGGATCGTCGCATTGGTACCGTTGTGGTCTCGACCGATGGCGAACGCGCCGAGGGTATTTTGTCTGAGCGTGACATCGTTCGCGAATTGGCAAAATCAGGCGGCGGCTGTCTGGATAAGCCGGTCAGCCAGTATATGACCCGTAAGCTGGTAACCTGCACAAATCATGACAATGTGGGCCAGATTTTGCAGCAGATGACTGACGGACGGTTTCGTCACATGCCTGTGGTCGAAGAGGAAAAACTGATTGGGCTGATTAGCTTGGGCGATGTAGTCAAGGCGCAGCTTTCCCAGGTGGCGATGGAAAAGGACGCGTTAGAAGGTATGATAATGGGGCATTAAGTCTCAGACAGAAACTTCGGTCTTTTCCCCTCTTGCGTTGCATAGTGCATTTGTGTTTGCGTATGCAAAAATTTGAATTAGCAGGAGGCTGCCATGCGCGTTGCTTTGTACCCGGGCACATTTGATCCGATAACCCTCGGACATATAGACATCATTCGTCGCGCCAGCGCGCTGGTGGATAAACTGGTCATCGGGGTGGCCATCAACCGCGACAAGGGGCCGTTGTTTTCGCTGGAAGAACGGGTGGCGATGATCGAGGCGGAATGCGCCAAGCTAAGCGAGCAGACCGGCACCGAAATCGTCGCCCATCCATTTGAGAACCTGTTGATCAAATGTGCCCGCGACGTTGGGGCCCAGATCATCGTACGGGGTTTGCGTGCGGTGGCGGATTTCGAATATGAATTTCAGATGGTTGGTATGAACCGGGTTCTGGACAGTTCTGTCGAGACCGTGTTTCTGATGGCCGAGGCCAGGCATCAGGCGATTGCCAGTAAACTGGTGAAAGAAATTGCCCGACTGGATGGGGATGTGTCGAATTTCGTCACTCCGCAGGTCAATAAGGCATTGATAGAAAAATACGGCCTATAGTCTGATGCCCTTTAGGGCGCTTCAAAGAGCACAGGACAAAGCCGGGCTGACGCCTGGCTTTTTTCGTTTGGTGGGTGTTGTTGGCCAGATGCTTAGCGCCAGAATGCCAGCCAGTTGATCATCTCAAAAAGACGTTTGCCAAGGAATACCAGGTGCGAGGTGCCAAACAGCACCAGGTCGATGGCGATGGCGCCGATAATCAGCAGGCCAAGCACCAGTGAAATTTTATTGGTCATATGGCCTCGCCAGAAAATACGCCCGGCCAGATATGCCTGACCGGGCGTGAAATCTCAAGCATGCGCTGCGCATAACAGGCAGCTAAGTATCAGGAGCCAAGACGGCCCATAGCGGTGGCGACATCAGCCATGCGAACCGAAAATCCCCACTCATTGTCGTACCAGGCCAGAACGCGCACCATGCGTTTGCCCACAACGCGGGTCTGGTCGGGTGCAAAGATAGAGCTTTCCGGCGAGTGGTTGAAGTCGGTGGAGACCAGCGGCGCCGGTTCATAGCCCAGCACTCCGGCCATCGCACCTTTTGAGGCTTCCTCCATTGCGGCGTTGATCTCGTCCACTGTCACGTCACGGCGGGCGCAAAAGGTCAGGTCAACAGCTGAAACATTGGGGGTGGGAACCCGGATCGCCGAGCCATCAAGGCGACCTTTGAGATTTGGCAAGACTTCGCCCAGTGCCTTGGCTGCGCCGGTCGAGGTTGGAATCATCGACATTCCCGCAGCGCGGGCGCGGTACAGATCGTCGTGACGACGGTCCAGTGTCGGCTGATCACCAGTATAGGCATGGATGGTGGTCATGATGCCCTGTTCAATACCAAAGCAATCATCCAGAACCTTGGCCAATGGGGCCAGACAGTTGGTGGTGCAAGACCCGTTTGAAATCATCGTGTCCGAGGCTTGCAGCTCGTTGTCGTTGACGCCAAAGACAATTGTGCGGTCGACGTTTTTGCCGGGGGCTGACAGCAGTACCTTGCCTGCACCGCGCGCGAGATGAGCCTTGGCTTTTTCGCCGTCGTTGAATTTGCCGGTGCATTCCAGCACCACGTCACAGCCCTCCCAGTCGAGCGCATTCATGTCATAGGTCGAAAACATCTGCATGTCGCCGCGGCCCAGGTTCATGGTGGCATCGCCAATGGTGACTTCGCCGGGGAAACGACCATGTACCGAATCATATTTGATCAGATGGGCTGCAGTTTCCAGCGGTCCGGTGGCATTCACCTTGATCACTTCGATGTCGTCACGGCCCGAGGCGGCGATGTGGGACAGGGTGCAGCGGCCAATGCGGCCAAATCCGTTGATCCCGACTTTGATGGTCATAAGAGTGTCTCCCGACGGCAATTCTTAGGCTGGATATAGACCGCTGATCGGGGGGGAGAAAGGGAGAAAAAGGATATAAACCCATGCTGTTAGCGCAAAACTAAACTGGTGGCGATAACGAAAACCATCCGGTGGCGATAACGCGAGGGTGCCGGACAGAGATTCTTGCAAACTTGGACAGAGATAGTTGCAGCAACTCGTTTTTGGGTTTTGGGAACTTTAGCGGCGGTTTTGGGACAGGTCACCCCCAGAGCGTTGACAGCCCTTCACAATCTCAAACGGCAAGTGCCCGGCCTCTTTGAGCGATGGGCACTGGGCGGTGGATTGAGGCGCTGCCAGACCTCAAAATTAAACGGTTCTGCATCGGCATTTTGGGACAGGGATAATTGCAATTACAAGCCAGTCAGTGGCCAAATCGTTCAAATCGTCGGTTTGGCCGCCTCTTTGAAGGGTCTTTAAGCCCCGTTCAAAAGTTC
>Ga0209081_1002230_pt1 | contig 11310 bp, 11 predicted proteins | sample GOMGulsemesocosm_4_FD_184636 | JGI IMG/M metagenome (GOLD analysis project Ga0209081, IMG submission 184636) | Methane-oxidizing microbial communities from mesocosms in the Gulf of Mexico - GOM15B Gulf of Mexico (SPAdes) (version 2) | ecosystem: Environmental > Aquatic > Marine > Cold seeps... | reverse complement strand
AAGACGTATATTGCTTGCGCCTGTTTATGATGTTGCCGTAGAAACTGAACTTACGCATTTAACTAAATTATCAGCGCGCTTAAATAATCAAATTTATTTAAAACGTGAAGATCAACAACCTGTACATTCTTTCAAACTGCGTGGTGCTTACAACAAGTTATCAGGCTTAAGTGAAGCGGAATGTATTCATGGTGTTATTGCCGCTTCGGCAGGTAATCATGCACAAGGTTTAGCATTAGCTGCAAATAAATTAGGCATTAAAGCAACCATTGTTATGCCTAAAACCACACCTGATATTAAAGTGGATAATGTTAGACGCTTTGGCGGTGAAGTACGTTTAGTCGGCAACAGTTTTAATGAAGCCCAAGCAGCCTCAATTGACTACGCTAAAGCGGAAAGTAAAACAATCATTCACCCTTTTGATGATACCGATGTTATTGCTGGACAGGGCACCGTTGCTAAAGAGTTATTACAACAATTACCTAACGCTGATATTGTTTTCATTCCCGTTGGCGGTGGTGGTTTATTAGCAGGCATGGCTGTTTATTTAAAACAACTTAGCCCAGAAACTAAAATAATCGGTGTTGAAGCTGAAGATTCAGCTTGTTTGAAAGCCGCCTTATCTGCAGGAAAACCTGTAGACCTTGAGCAAGTAGGTTTATTTGCTGATGGTGTTGCGGTAAAGCGCATTGGTGAGGTTACCTTTGGCCTTATTAAACGTTACTGTGATGATGTTATCACCGTAACGACCGATGAGATATGTACCTCGATTAAAGATATATTTGAACAAACACGTGTTATTGCTGAGCCAGCAGGTGCTTTATCATTGGCGGGCTTGCAAAAATACAGCAATCAAAGCAAGTTACAGAATAAGTCTTTAGTTGCCATATTATCCGGTGCTAATATGAATTTTCATAGTTTGCGTTATGTCTCAGAGCGCTGTGAATTAGGTGAGAAGAAAGAGGCGATATTAGCGGTTACTATTCCTGAAGAAAAAGGCAGTTTCAAACGTTTTTGTCAAACTTTAGACAATAGAGTGATTACTGAGTTTAACTATCGTTATACTGACGAATCCAGCGCAAATGTTTTTGTGGGTATTCGTTTGGGTGGTGGTATAGAGGAACGTCAACAGGTACTTAATGAATTGGCAAATGCTAACTATCAAGCAACTGACTTTACCGATAATGAACTAGCAAAATTACATGTTCGCTATATGATAGGTGGTAAAAGCAATGCTACTGCTGAAAATGAACGGTTATTCAGTTTTGAATTTCCAGAACATCCAGGCGCATTAGAAAAGTTTCTGGATGCGATGGGTGAACTGTTCAATATTACTTTATTCCATTACCGAAATCATGGTGCAGCATTTGGGCAAGTACTCGCAGGATTTGATGTATGCAAAGAGAAAGAAAATGAATTTTTTCAACATTTAAATGCTTTAGGTTATCAATTTCAAGAAGTAACAGATAATCAAGCTTATCAAACATTTCTTAACTAATTAGTTCCTATATTATTACGCTGAATATTACTTAGGATGAGCATGATTTGCTCTGAAGTCCTCGCAGGGCGAGCTTAAAAAACTTTTGTAGGAATGACTTTATAGGCACAACGCCTTGCGCCTTCAACAATATGCTCTTTTCGGCTAATAACAGCAACATCACTAAGTAAATTTTGGAATAACTGTAATTCACTGCGACAAAAGTTTGTGCATTTTGTAGCCGCAGCATAGATAGGGCAATGATTTTCTAACAACCAGAAGAAATCGCCTTCTTGCTCAACTGTAGCCATATAGCCTTCATCACACCGTATTTTTGCCAATGTTTGCAACTTTTCTTGTACGCCATATCTATCAGCTAAAGCCACACGATAACTACGCATCGAAGACTCTTCTCTATTACTAATGATTTTATCTAAGCCTTCATCACCGAATACGGCGATAACCGAATCAATTAATTGTACCGTTAACTCATCATGACTATCAGCAAAATAACTATTAGTTTTCGACGTTAATGACCAATAGCGGGTTGGCCTACCGCGGGGCGCTTTTTTATCATGAAAAACCACTTCACCAGACGCCTCTAACGCCAGCATATGTTGGCGCACCCCCATCGTAGTTACATTAAGTTCTTGCGCTAACACTTTAGCGGTAAACGCCCCTTGTGTTTTAAGTAATTCAATAATTCTATGATGGGTTTTCATAATGGTTCCAATACACTGAGTGTCACTATTATCACCCAAAAACACACTATGTAAAGAGTTTAGTTTATATAGTAATTAGTAAGAAATAATATTTATATAAGTTGATGAAGGACAGCAATTACCATTCTTTATATAACTACAGCGAGTAATTACATGACCTGCAAACAAATTTATCAATTAAGCCCTATAATAATGAAGAACGATATGCTGATGGTATGTGGAGTTAACAATCAATACAGGTAGTAAAACAGGAGAGCAGTATGATTACTTTAGAGCATATAAACTTAGTCGTGAATGATATTGAAGCAGCAATAAAATTTTACCAAGCAGCCTTTCCACATTGGGCTGTTCGTGGTGGCGGCATTAGCGAATGGCACGGTAAACCTCGTAATTGGGTACACTTTGGCGATGATTATCAATACCTTACTTTTAATGATGATGGTGTAGGGGAAAACCGTGACTTGACCGGTCATCAAATTGGCCTTGCACATTTTGCCTTTGTAACAACCGATTTAACAGGCGTAATTGAACGTTTAAAACAAGCTGACTTTACGGTTGGTAAAGAAGGTGTTAAAGATGAATACCGCACTAATGTTTACTTTATAGACCCAAGTGGCTATGAAGTTGAATTTGTGCAATATCATAGTGACTTGCCTGAGCTCAGAAATAGGTATGAGTAATTAAAATTGCCTTTATTTTATAAATCTCTTAAGTCATTAGCAGCTTATTGCGAAAATCACAAGTTAAATGACCTCCGACAGAGCCGGAGGTCATTTAACTTTTCTCGATGGAGGGATAATTACCAATATCACATTGATGATTTAAGTACTGTTGTTGTACCTGACCACCCACTAAAAGAATCAAAATTAAAATATTTGGACTGGGTTAATACTTTATTCCACGAATATCCCAGCTATCAACCTAAGCTTAATAAACATGTTATTTTTGGTGTCAAACATGGAAAAGAAGCAATACAGGTATTTGGCGTGACTTTGGTGAAACTCGGCTAACGTTTCTAGAATATTTATTAATTAGTGTCGTAAGCTCTGACTTTCCTTAGCTTCTATTAAATAGAGAGGAGCAAAGTCGAAGTTAATATTATCAAGTTACTTAAATTCAAAAATAGAAATTCAAAAAATTCTTTAATAAAAAAATAATACACTAGAATATGGAATATCAAAGGAATAAGTGCTACTGAATTCCTACTCTATATTCGCGATCTGTTCACGCATTTGTTCAATTAACACCTTTAACTCAACTGCACTGGCGGTAACCTCCGTATTGATTGATTTAGAACCCAGCGTATTCGCTTCACGGTTAAATTCTTGCATCATAAAATCTAAACGACGGCCTTGTGCGCCACCTTTTTTCAATATTTTTTTCGTCTCAGTGACATGGCTGTTTAGACGATCAAGCTCTTCAGCAACATCCATTTTTTGCGCTAATAATACAAGCTCTTGTTCAACGCGTGTAGAGTCTAAATCAATACTAGCATCGGCAAATTTGTCGGTAATGCGTTTACGCTGCCACTCGATGACTTCTGGCATAAATTTCTGCACTTTATCCGCTTCAGCCGTTATTGCCGTTAATCGTTGTTCAATCATTACCTTTAAATTTTGACCTTCACTTGCACGAGCAGCAATAAAGTCTGTCAGTGCTTGTTCAAAGCCTGCCAACAGCTCAGTTTGAATAGCAGAAACATCAGCTTCTTCAGCCTCCATTACTCCTGGCCAGCGCATAACCTCTAATGGATTGATTTTACTGTTTAATGTCTGATCGTTAATCCAGTTGGCATGCTGAATTAACTGTAAAGCCAGCTTTTCATTGAGCGCTAAATCACTTTTAGCGCCAGGATTATTATTGAAACGTAAATTACATTCAACCTTTCCGCGATTTAACTGTTTACGAAAACGTTCGCGTAATAATGGTTCAATACCCCTGAACTGCTCAGGTAAACGGAAATAGGTTTCTAAAAAACGTTGATTAACACTGCGAATTTCCCAAATTGCATTGCCCCAATCCCCTTTTACTTCAAAACGTGCAAATGCCGTCATGCTGTGAATCATAAGTATTACCTGAAAAATGGCTAAAAAATGGCACTCAAATATATCGACATCTCTATCGGTATGCCAGCTTCGAGGTTTTTGATTGAAGCAAGCATGGACTCCCGACTAAATGACCACGGGAATGACGATAATAGGACTCGATGGATTAATACCAGTGAATTAAGCTAATTATGCCTGTTTATTCATACTCAAACCACTTCAATTCGTAGATTTCAGCGAGAATTAAAAGGCTTATAGGCAAGGCATTAATTGAGAGAATAGTTATTTCTATTGTCAAAGTCACTAACGCGGCGTATATGTCTTTTAAACTAGCCCTTCGGGGGCGATTAGACAAATCACGCCCAACCATTGTATCTATTTTTAAGGGAACAGCATTAATAAAAAGATGCGCCTTGATCATGAATCGCTCAGTCGTCCTGAAACTACACCTTGAGATGGCTTGAGTATAATTGCTGCCAATGTTGTTTTATTTTATCGGCGACACGAAAGGCATTGGCGTATATCGTAAAGGTATAAGGTACACTGCCGCCTGTTGGCATAAATGAACCGTCGGTAACATATAAATTATCAACTTCATGCGCTCGGCAGTTTTTATCTAATACTGATGTTTTTGAATCATCGCCAAAACGACAACCTCCCGCCATTAAGTTCGTTGCTGGGTAACCACTTACTGAAGAAGATATATTTTTTGCCCCTAAAGCCACCAATAACTTTTCGGCTTTTACTGATAAATATTCACCCACCTCTAAATCGTGTTGATGGTAACCAATACGCACTTTAGCTACCGGATCACCCCACTTATCTGTCACTTCTTCATCTAAGGCAACAAAGCAATCATCCGTAGGTAACCAATCATTAAACACTTCAAAGCGTAATGTTTTGTAGGTGGTAAACTCTTGTTTGATACTTTGTTTTAGTTCTTCACCCCAAAGTAGTTTGTCTTCACCTTCATTATCAAGCCCCCACTGTGTTCCACGGGCTCTAGCGATAGGGTTTTGATGGAATAAAAAATCAATGGTGCCACCTTTTGCCTGACCTTTAGTATTCGCCCCCGTAAAAGCGTTATCATCAATTTGATACCAATCTTGCAATGCTCTATTTATAAATGGGCCAACAACTTTTAATTCACTTACTTGTTGTTCATTAAGCTGGTCATAAATGAAATCGCCACTGCCTGCACCGCCACCGCTAAACAGTAAGTTTTTGCCTACCTGACCACTGTTGTTGGCCAAACCATTCGGAAATTTTTTACCTTTAGAAGCTAACAATAAACGAGAAGTTTCAACTGCCTGACAGGCAACCACATAGATTTTTGCGCGAACACTTTGCTGGCGGCCTTGGGCATCATAATAATGAACACCAGTAATTTTACCTGTATCATCTGTTGCTATTTTATACACTTTAGCATTTGGTTTAATCGTACAATTACCAGTGGTAACGGCATGATTAAGTAGCGCCGCTCTACCGCTACCCTTAGCACCTGAAGAACAACCATAACGACTACAATAACCTGAGTACTCACAACTGCGTCGACCCATTGCAGGTTGCGATAACACAGCACGAGGTATTGGCACTGCGTGGTAACCAATTTTTTCTGCTGCTTTATCTATCCATAACGACATAGGTACTTCAGCAATCGGCGGATAAGGGAAATCAGTTGACCGTGGCTCTTGGTGAGGGTGCTGAACGACACGACCTGAAACCCCTACTTCGCGTTCAACCATCGCATAATAAGGTTCAAGTTCTTCGTAGCTGATGGGCCAATCAGCTACATTAGCACCTTTAATTGCACCAAATTCAGACTTTAAACGAAAATCTACTGGCTTTAATCGATGAAAATAGCCACTCATAAAATTTGAGGATCCTCCGACTACGTTACCATTCCACCACGTCCAGCCAGAATCACTTGTTTTTTCCCTTTGCCAAAAAGAATTACTGTCTCCATCTTCGTATTGTTCTTCAATGACATGCTGCTCTTCGCTAAGTTTAGGGTTATAAGCATCATGAATACTAATAGCTAATTCATCTTTAAAAAATTCTTTTTCTGTTAACCAAGGACCTTTCTCTAACACTAAAACTTTCGCCCCTGCTTTAGCCATAGTATAAGCAACGGGTGAAGCGCCTGCGCCACTACCAACAATGCAGATATCATAAGTTATTTTATTCATGCTTTGTTTGTTCTCTTAATTAGCGGAATATTAACAAGACGATTACTTTCTTTTGTGGGCTCTATTTCACGAATAGCGATTTGGTTTTTTGCCTTACCACGTGACGGCAATTCAAAATATCGCTGCCCTGCTTTAGGTAGAGGAAAACCCCCTTGGTGTTCAAGCCATTGCCAGCCAATACCGTTAGGGTTACCACCATAGGCAGGTGGCGTTAGCATTGCTTCAAAAATATAATTTAATAGGGTATTTAGCCAATTTTCACCTGCACTTGAACGGCTAATGCCACGGAGTAGCAATTCCTTTTCATCAAAAGATAACTGAACAAATGTTTTGTTGTATTTACTGTTAGCAAAGCTATTTAACCAACCAACTCCTTTAACAATAAACTCTTTTTCTTGCGCTGAGGTTGGCTGTACCGTCATCACTTGGTATAAATAAGCTAGCGCATTAATATCGGCTGAACTCGGTCCTGTCGCTGATACTGGTAACAAATGCGCAAGTGTGACTTCAAGTGTTAACCAAGGATCCGTTTTTTTTGATTTTGCCAAAGAATTTTGTGCCTGTGAATCAAGTGAAAAAACAGGTAACGCTATCACTCCCGTTGCACCTGCCGCTGATTTTAATAAATTTCGTCGGCTCACTTGCTGCGACAATACTTTTTTGGACAGCTCTTTTTCTTTAAACCAAAGAGGTGTTTGATAACTTTTATCAAAAAATGATTTCAACGGATAACTCCCTATAGGTGTCGTTCTTTCCGTTGCCACTGTTGCAGAAAATCCAACCAATATTCTGTTGAATAACCGTCACTATCTTGCAATTCAGCGGTGTCTTTTGACAACAACATTTTTCCACTCGCTGTTGAGACATACATATGCGGATAGCCAAGTACCGGTGGCAATGCTTTCATAAAATCATCGTTTTCATTGACATCACTGACACTGACTTTTAATAGTACATATTTACTATGTAGCGCTTGATAAACGTCAGGGTTTTTTAATAAGAAGGCGTCCATTTTATGACACCAAGTACACCAAGTACCTCCGATCTCAATCAAAACATTGCGATCGGTTTTTTTAGCGAGCGCCAAAGCAGCATTTGCATCACTAAAGGGATCACGCTGATCATCATATACTTTACTATATTCCGGTAACTCATATTCTAAAGACAAGTGAGTTAACAGGTTATCATTAAGCGTCTTTGTATAAGCAGGCTCTGCATAAGATAAACTAACATTTATCATTAAAGTGAATACCACTAATAAAACATATTTCATTCTTTTCTCACTATTAAAAATATCGCATTAAATGACGATCTACTGGTTAGATGACCTTTATTGCCTCAACTATATTTCAAAAAAACGGTTGAAGCATTATAATAGCGCTAATTATTTTATTTAAGCTTATTAAAAGGGTCTCATTATGCGTCCAAGCGGCAGAACATTAGGGCAAATTCGCCCAGTAACCATTACTCGTCAATTTACAGCTCACGCTGAGGGCTCTGTACTTATTGAGTTTGGCGACACCAAAGTTATATGTACTGCTTCAGTTGATCAAGGTGTACCTCGTTTTTTGAAAGGCCAAGGTAAAGGTTGGATTACTGCTGAATATGGTATGTTACCGCGCTCTACTCATACACGTATGCGCAGAGAAGCGGCGATGGGCAAGCAAAGTGGCCGCACCTTAGAAATTTCACGCTTAATTGCCCGTGCTTTACGAGCTGCAGTTGACTTAAAAGCGTTAGGTGAAAACACTATTTCTGTAGATTGTGATGTTATTCAAGCCGATGGTGGTACACGTACCGCTTCAATTACCGGTGCTTGTATTGCTTTAGTTGATGCACTTAATTATATGCGTGCTAAAGATATCATTAAAACGAACCCACTTAAGCACATGATTGCCGCTATTTCTGTTGGTATATATAAAGGCGAACCTGTCGCTGATTTAGATTATGCAGAAGATTCGAATGCAGACACTGATATGAATGTCGTTATGACAGATACAGGTAAACTTATTGAAGTACAAGGCACCGCTGAAGAAGAGCCTTTTAGCTTTGAAGAAATGCAGGCGATGATGCAGTTATCTAAAGATGCCATCAATGAGTTATTCGACCATCAAAAAGCAGCATTAAGCTAAGAAAAAATAGCTTGGAGAAAAAAATGAAAGATTATCAACGTGACTTTATTGAGTTTGCTTTATCTAAACAAGTACTGCGCTTTGGCCAATTTACGTTAAAATCAGGCCGTACTAGTCCCTATTTTTTTAATGCTGGTATGTTTAAAACTGGTGGTGATTTAGCACGTTTAGGGCGATTTTATGCTGCGGCACTGGTAGATGCTGATATCAGTTTTGATTTAGTATTTGGTCCAGCCTATAAAGGTATTCCTATTGCCACCACCACCACGGTAGCATTATTTGATCACCACAATCTTGATGTGCCTTATTGCTTTAATCGTAAAGAAGCGAAAACCCATGGTGAAGGTGGTAGTTTAGTTGGCGCCAATCTTATCGGCAAGGTTATGCTAGTTGATGATGTAATCACCGCTGGCACAGCCATTCGTGAATCAATGGAAATAATCAAAGCTCATAATGCTGAACTTTCTGGAGTATTAATCGCCTTAGATCGTCAAGAAAAAGGCCAAGGTGAATTATCAGCCATTCAAGAAGTAGAACGAGATTTTGGTACTAAAGTTATCTCTATTGTTACCCTTGCTGATGTAGTCACTTTTATTGAAGAACAACTTACCGATGATGATTCTGCAGATACTGATTTAGCAGTAAGCTTAGCGAGTATTAAACAATACCGCCAAGACTACGGAATTTAAAATGCTCTAAAAAAATGATTCTTTAAATCCATAAATCAGTTCAAAAAAAACCTGCAATTGCAGGTTTTTTATTGATTAAATTTTAGTGACCTACGTCAACATTAAACCGTTAATTCGAACTGATAAGTAACAGATTTTTCATAAGCCTGCGTTATATTAGCATAGAAAGTTTCAACTCTTATAGCCCGCTGCAACACCTCATTTGATTGTGTAGGTGCAATACGCTCTTGCGCAGTCAGTGTTTCATTAATAAAAGCATCAAAATCAAGTTCGCCTGCTGATTCTTGTTTATCCATTTGATCTGAATCAACCGCTAATAAACCTTCCTTATTGTTAGCGGGTTTTACCGTATGGCTATCTTGTATTTGTAATTCAGATTGTGCTTGAAGAATAATTTTTATCGCACTCGCAGCAACTTTAGTATCTTGTGCTGAAGGATTTGCAGGTGCTAGTGCTGCGGCATGCACTTTTTGCATTTTGGCAATCGTTGCCGTAGGATTACCTGCTACAGTAGATAAATCTACCGACACTTCACCTCCTACTGCGTATTTTTTCCCATCTGGTCCTGTTTCAAAAGAATAGTTAGGCGCTCCGGTAAAAGACCCGCCTACCGCCGCATGTGCTAATTCATGAGAGCGAACTTCTTTATCTCGACGCTGTAGTTCATTGATTACGCGCTGTTGCTGAACCTCTTTCTTTTGAGAGTCACTTTCAGCTGAATCAACCGACTTATCATCTTCTTGTACTTTATTTATTGCAGTATGTTGAGAAAGGTCTTGGTTTGCCTCTTCTTTATGTTCGCCTTTGTGCCCGCCTTGTTGATCGTTTTTTTGCTCACCTTTTTGCTCTGAGATGGTGTTATTAGCTAATTCTGCTTTTTCTTTGAGACTAGCAAAATCAATATGCTCACTATTTTGAGCAGGTGTTCTACCTCGTTCTCGATCAGAAGACACGCCTTTTTCTGCTGCCGACTGACTAAGTGCAGCAGGCTGAGTGATTATTTCTCGTTGGTTATTTTCACGACGCAAGCTTTCCGTATGCGGATTAAGCACAGTTGAAACAGATAAATTAGGCGCTTGCGGAGTAATATTCATAATTTATAGGGTCATATCCAAAAGTCTAAGCCGTTACATCAACTAAAGTACCAAGCACTTCATCGGCCGTTTTTATTACCTGCGCAGATGCTTTTGCTTGAAATTCAGCAACTTTTAAATCAACAATTGATTGATTCAAGTCTGGTATTTTTTGTTCTTTACTTATAAAAGTTTGGCTACTTACTGCTTGACTAAGCGTAGCTTCATCGCGACCAGTGCTCGTTTCAGCCACTATATTTGCTGCCGCTTGATTAGCATCATCAGTTGCTTTTTGAAAGCCTTGAATACCTGAATTAAATGCTGATTGTATTTCCATCATAACCACCTTATTTCGCCTTTATTACACTGACTAATTATTAACCAAAACAGTAAAAAAGTAAAGTACTGTATATGGGTATAAAATGGTATTGCACACAGAGCGAATGATTAAAAATCATTAGGAAAATCGGGTTAGCAGCCAATTTGTTAGTACTTGAGTAAAATCATCAAGATGCGAAATAAAAGGCGCATGAGATGCCCGTTCAAATGTATGTTGCGTACTATTATATTTTGCAAGCTTAGTGACTTGCTCAATAACTGATTTAGGTACCAGGCTATCAGCACTACCGTATAAACGTAAAAAAGGTTGTTTTATATCGATTAGTTTTGAGCGAAAATCACTTGTTTCAAGCAACTTTAATGATTCATCCAACGTGCTTTTGTTCGCCATTTCATACTGAAAAACTAATTCACTAATTTGTTTAATATCTTGTCGCACATGCGGACTACCCATCGCTTGTAATTTTAAAAAACTACTAATGGTCTTTTCAGCATCTATTTGTAGTTGCTGATGAAAGATATCAAGAACATGCGGTTTTATTCCTGGCCATACCAACTGCTCTTTAACTTGTTCATTAATAGCTTCTACTGATTTTTGTTCAGTTCTTTGTTCGGTAAAGCGTGGTGAACTTGCTACAGTGATT
>Ga0209081_1002228_pt1 | contig 11318 bp, 11 predicted proteins | sample GOMGulsemesocosm_4_FD_184636 | JGI IMG/M metagenome (GOLD analysis project Ga0209081, IMG submission 184636) | Methane-oxidizing microbial communities from mesocosms in the Gulf of Mexico - GOM15B Gulf of Mexico (SPAdes) (version 2) | ecosystem: Environmental > Aquatic > Marine > Cold seeps... | reverse complement strand
TGGTTACACAGCAGCTAAGTTCTTTAGCAACAGGGACAAGTGATGCAAATAACTTATATGAAGAAACGCAGATGCAAAAGCAGCGTTTTGATCAAGCCCTAGATGAAAAAGTACAGGCATTACAGCATCACTCTGAAAAGGCAACGAAATTAGAGCCATTAAAAGAGCTTATTAAAGATGAATTAACTGTTTTACGTGATCATATTGAAACGCATAAAAAAGCAGCAAAAGTGCGTGAGCAGCAAAGTAACAAAAAGTTTGCAAAAATGACATCTGAAATAGAGTCAATGAAACAAGAGGCGCAAGATTTAGAGCAAAACTTGCAAAAAGCTTCAATTCAAGCTTTTACTGATAAATTAACGCAGCTTCCCAATCGTCTTGCGTATGATCAGCACTTTGCTGTGGAATTTGCACGCTGGAAGCGTAATGGATCGCCTTTAAGTCTATTAGTTTGGGATATAGATTTATTTAAAAATATAAATGATACCTATGGGCATAAAGCAGGTGATAAAACGCTGAGCATTATTGCTAGCTTACTCAAAAAATATTGCCGACAAACAGATTTTGTTTCGCGTTTTGGCGGGGAAGAATTTACCATGTTATTGGCGAATACCGATAAAAAATCAGCCGTGGTTTTAGCCGAAAAAATCCGTCGGATTATTGAAAAAACAGGGTTTATCTACGTGGGTAAGGAAATTAAAATTACAATTTCTTGTGGCATTTCTGATTTACAAGAAGGCGACACACATGACAGTATTTTTAATCGTGCTGATAAAGCGCTTTATCAGGCTAAGAAAGGCGGTAGAAATCGCGTAGTAATTTTTGAATAATTAATGCCGCTTAAGGTCGATGTTTAAAACGGGCCTTAAGCGAATATTTATTCTAGTCACGCACTAAGTCAGAAGGGCTTTCATTTTTCTGAATAACGATAGTGTCTTTTTGTACAACTTGAGAAAGTGGCTCATTTTGACGATTACCTTCACCAAATAAAATAGCAGCTCCCATATATAAGGCTAAGCTAAAGCCAACAATAAAGATGCGATTTGGTTCTTTGTTTTCCCACCAAAACAGGATCCACTTAGGGTTTATTAAGCCAGCTATTAAAATTCCTGTTGCTAAAATAAGTAAATTAAACGCCCAAATAATCATGCTTTTTCCTGTTACTTTAAAATTAAGCGTATATTGTACGATTCTAACCCGTGAAAGAACATAAATTTTAAAGGAGGCTGCAATGCTTGAATGGTTAAATACAGAAGTTGCTTACTGGCATTGGATGATTTTTGGTTTGGCACTCGCCTTATTAGAAATTATGATGTTGGGCTTTGTTGCACTTTGGTTTGGTTTAAGTGCGTTTGTTGTTGGCTTGTTACTTTGGGTTTTGCCGCTATCCTTTACTATGCAGCTTACTATTTGGGTCATACTATCAATCGGTATTATTTTTTCGTGGTTTAAATGGGTCTCCCCATTACTAAAAAATAAATCATTTTCAGGGATGGCAAAAGAAAGCATGCTTGGGCAAATGGGAACGGTTATAGAGTATAACTCAGCACATGAAGGGCGGGGAACGCTGCGATTTTCTGCCCCGATATTAGGTGCTGATGAATGGCAATTTATTTGTACAGATACTGTAGAAGTAGGAAGCCGCGTTGTTGTACGTGAATTTTCAGGTAATACATTGATTGTTTCAATTAAATAAAAAAGGATTAAATAATGGAAGGCTTATATATTGTTATCGCATTTATTGTATTGGTAATTGTGACGGTTATCAAAGGCGTGCGTATTGTTCCACAAGGCTACAAACATATTGTCCAGCGTTTAGGTAAGTACCATACAACCTTACTGCCAGGTCTAAACTTCGTTATTCCTTATGTGGATTCGATTGTTGAAAAAATTACAACGAAAGATATTGTTTTAGATATTCCGCCGCAAGAAGTGATTACCAAAGATAACGCAGTGATTATTACTAACGCGATTGCCTATATTAATATTGTGTCGCCAGAAAAAGCCGTTTATGGTGTCGAAGATTTTGTTTTAGCAATAGAAAAGCTAGTTCAAACGTCTTTAAGAGCCATTATTGGTGAAATGACTTTAGATGATGCATTATCTTCTCGTGATCATATTAAACAAAGATTAAAAGATGCAATTTCTGATGATATTGCGGATTGGGGAGTGATGCTGAAAACAGTAGAAATTCAGGATATTAATCCATCAAGTACTATGCAGGCTTCGATGGAAGAGCAAGGTGCGGCAGAAAGAGAGCGTCGTGCGGCAGTGACAAGAGCAGAAGGTGAAAAGCAAGCAGCTATTTTAGAAGCAGATGGTCGCTTAGAGGCGTCACGTCGCGATGCAGAAGCAAAAATCTTATTAGCAACAGCGAGTGCTAAATCTATTACTAGTATTACTGAAGCGATTCAAGATAAAGAGTTACCGGCAACTTTTTTACTGGGTGAAAAATATGTGGAAGCAATGAGGCAGTTAGCCGAGTCGGATAATGCAAAAACAGTCGTTTTACCATCTGACTTATTACAGTCAGTTAAAGGTATTTTAGGGAAATAAGTTTTATTTATTATAGAGGGTAGTGGCAGCCTGTTTTTACCCTCTGTAATTAACTCACTATAAATTATTTATGCTCAGTTATCGTCACTCATATCATGCTGGCAACTATGCCGATGTCCTAAAACATACTGTTCTAATTCATATCCTAGAACATTTTAAAAAAAAAGAAAAACCATTTTGTTATGTGGATACCCATGCAGGAGCTGGGGCTTATTCTTTACAAAGTGAGCAAGCTGAAAAAACTCAAGAATACAAACAAGGTATCGCTGAGTTATGGGGCAATACAGATTTGCCCTCTAGTGTTCAAGCCTATATAGAGCAAATTAAACAAGCGAATTCGGATGGCCAGTTAAGTTATTACTTAGGGTCACCTAAAATTGCTCAGCAACGATTACGCTCTCAAGATCAGCTAAAATTATACGAACTGCATAATACCGAAATAGGGCTTTTAAAAGGGCTAATGGGGAAAGATAGGCGCGTACAAATTTTTCATGAAGATGGGTTTAAGCACAGTGTGGGGCTTATGCCACCACAGCAGCGCCGCGGTTTAGTATTAATAGACCCTTCGTATGAAATTAAAACTGAATATCAGCAAGTATTCGAGCTATTAGAACTGTTGTATAAGCGCTTTGCTACAGGTACGTATGCGCTTTGGTACCCTGTTGTCGATAGAGCGCGTATTGATAACCTGGAACGTATGATTAAATCGAGTAAATTAAACAATGTGCAATTATATGAGTTAGCACAATCAGCGGATAGTGATCTACATGGGATGACTGCAAGTGGAATGATAGTCATTAATCCGCCATGGACATTAAAAACAGAGATGGAAGAAGCATTACCTTATTTAGCAAAGCATTTAGGGCTAAATAAGGCAGGGAGCTATCGGATTGAACAGTTAAGAGCGGAATAAGTGATTGCGTTGATTTATTTTCCGCAGCAACGTTTAAATTTCTTACCGCTACCACAAGCGCAAGGGGCGTTTAAACCTTGATTCACTGTCATTTCAGTATTGGCAACCGACTTTACTTTGCCATCTAAATAAAACCAACGCTGTTGTACCTTAACAAAGCGGCTGATTTCATTCATCACTCGATCTACACCATCTTGAGTAAAAAAAGCTTTAAATTCCACCATGCCTTTTTTGTCGTTACTTAAGCCCTTTTTAGTTTGAGTGATTTCTAAACGTTTCCATTCACCGGTTTCTTTTGAAAAATCAATAGACTCGGGGCGTGTGCTGGCTTCCCATGATTGTAATAAATAGTCACTGTTTTGCATGGCATAGGCAGTGAAGCGGGCGCGCATCAAGCTTTCAGCCGTGCTGGCATGTTTTTTACCCAAATGGAGTAAACCACAGCATTGGGTATAATTTAAGCCAGAACCACAAAGGCATATTTCTGAAGAGGTAGTCATAAAAACTCTTAAAATTTAAAGTAAAAAGGCAATATAAAATTATATAGCAATCAAACATTGATATGCGGCAATATATTGGCTATAACTACCAATTCAAATAAAAAATGTCCGTGTGTCGTCGGATTTTATAATTTCATAGTGTTTAACGTAAAGGTAATGTAATGAGTGCAGATATAGGGTTGATCGGGCTTGCTGTAATGGGCCAAAATTTAGTTTTAAACATGAATGATCATGGCTTTAAAGTAGCTGTACATAACCGCTCGGCAGGGAAAACAGACGATTTTCTTGCAGGACCTGCTGCAGGAACTGAAGTAACAGCGGCTTATTCATTACAAGAGCTAGTTGATAGCCTAAAAAGTCCACGTGTTGTGATGTTAATGGTAAAAGCAGGCGATGTGGTTGATAGCTATATTGATAAACTAGTTCCATTAATGTCTGAAGGCGACATTATTATTGATGGCGGGAACTCTTTGTATACAGACTCAAACCGCCGTACAGTAGATTTAGCAGAAAAAGGCATCTTATATGTTGGGTCGGGCGTTTCAGGTGGTGAAGAAGGCGCGCGTAACGGCCCTTCAATTATGCCGGGTGGAAATAAAGCTGCATGGGCAACGGTACAGCCGATTTTACAAGCGATCTCTGCAAAAGTAGATGGCGAGCCTTGCTGCCAGTGGGTAGGTGAAGAAGGTGCTGGGCATTATGTGAAAATGGTACATAACGGTATTGAATATGGTGATATGCAGATTATCTGTGAAGCCTATCAATTATTATCGGAAGGGGTTGGCCTTAATGCAGATGAAATCCAAGCAGTTTTTGCTGAGTGGAATAAAGGCGTTCTAGATTCTTACCTAATCGAAATTACCACTAATATCCTAGGCTATAAAGACGAAGATGGACTGCCGCTGGTTGATAAAATTTTAGATACAGCAGGACAAAAAGGAACAGGAAAATGGACGGGAATTAATGCCTTAGATTTAGGTGCGCCATTAACCTTAATTGCTGAATCTGTTTTTGCACGTTGTTTATCTGCACAAAAAGAAGAGCGTGTACGTGCATCAAAAATCTTACCGCAAGTAAATAAAAAGTTTACTGGCGATAAAGCAGCGGCAATCAAAGCAATTGGTGATGCAGTTTATGCCGCAAAAATCATTTCTTATGCACAAGGTTTTGGTCTGATGCGTGCTGCAGAAAAAGAATATGGTTGGAAATTAAACTACGGTGGTATCGCATTGATGTGGCGCGGCGGCTGTATTATTCGTAGCCAATTTTTAAATGATATCAAAGCGGCTTACGATAATAATCCTGAATTAGAAAACTTATTATTAGCTGATTTCTTTAATAATGCGATTCAAGCGGCTGATGCTGGCTGGCGCGAAGCGGTAGTGATGGGCGTACAGCTTGCAGTACCAACACCTTCGTTCTCATCAGCACTCGCTTATTATGATGGTTACCGTAGTGCGCGTTTACCTGCAAACCTATTGCAAGCACAGCGCGATTATTTCGGTGCTCACACTTACGAGCGCTTAGATAAGCCACGTGGCGAGTTCTTTCATACTGATTGGACTGGAACAGGTGGAAAAATGGCATCAACTACATATAACGCGTAAATCTTTGATATTAAGGTATAACGAATAGTAGCCCCGTATGTAGCGTAATGACTGTTAAAGTCATGAAGTAAAATACGGGAGCTTAGCGTATAAATGCCCTGTATTACGCGAGCTTCATACAGGCTACGTGTTTATAAATATCCTTGAATTTGTTAATTAGAGAATACTTTGTTTCCACTGATTTAGGTCAAAAAAATAAATTAACGATTTTTTATTTATAACTTAGACATTTAATAAAGGAATTTATATGAAAACAGAAGCTTGTACTTATGTTATTTTTGGTGCAACAGGTAACTTATCACGCATAAAATTAATTCCCGCGTTGTATCATCTTGATGTAGAAAATCGCCTAGCTAAAGAAACCAAAATTGTTTCTTTAGGACGTAGAGCTTGGGACAAAGAAAAGTGGGTTTCTGAAGTAAGGGACATGCTAGAAGAAAAAGCGCGTGGCGGCATTGATGAAAGCGTGTTTAATCGCTTTATTGAACGCTTGCATTACCATAAAGGGGATATGCAACAGGACGATTGTTATAGTGAGCTAGCTACTTTAGTTAGTGATACTCAGGAATTTCCGCAAAATATGGCGTTTTATTTAGCGATTAATCCTTCTGATTTTAGTCATGTTATCGAACAACTAAGTAAACCAAAATTACTTGATGAACAGCAGTTCTGGCGTCGAGTCATTATCGAAAAACCTTTTGGGACTGATTTGGAAAGTGCACGTTCGTTGCAAAATAAAATCAGCCAATACTTAAAAGAAGAACAAATTTACCGAATAGACCACTATCTAGGTAAAGGCATGGTGCAAAATGTATTAGTTTATCGATTTGCTAATGCTATGCTGGAACCTTTATGGAATCGAAATTATATCGACCATATTCAAATTACCCATTCAGAGCAGTTAGGTATCGGTAGTCGTGCGCAGTACTATGATCATACTGGTGCAATGCGCGATATGTTACAAAGTCATTTATTGCAGCTATTAACCTTAGTTGCGATGGAGCCGCCTGTTTCATTGGATGCGGAAGACTTGCGTGATGAAAAAGTAAAAGTCTTAAAGTCAATTCGCCCTATTCCAGAAGAAGCAGTGCATGCGCATGCTTTCCGTGCGCAATATGCGGCAGGTGAAATTGATGGTGACCAAGTTAAAGGCTATGCGCAAGAAGAGGGGGTTGCCGAAGGTAGCGTGACAGAAACCTACGCAGCAATGAAGCTTTATGTGGATAACTGGCGCTGGCGTGGCGTTCCTTTTTATATGCGGACAGGGAAACGAATGGCAAAAGCACAATCAACCATTTCTATTTGTTTTCGTCATGCACCGACGCAATTATTTCGTAATACCTCGGCACAAAAAGCGACACAAAATTGGTTGTTATTAGGCATACAGCCAGAAGAGTGTATTCGTATGGAAATGACAGTGAAAGAGCCTGGTTTAGAGATGGAAACTCGTGTCGTTAACTTAAATGCGAGTTATCGTAATGATGACGAGCAAGCATCTGATGCTTATGAAGGTTTGCTATTGGATGTTGTGCAAGGGGATCGTTCTTTATTTTTACGTTATGACGAAGTGGAATATGCGTGGAAAATAGTTGATCCTATTATTAATAAGTGGGCGGTAGATCGTGATTACATAGAAACTTATCCAGCAGGCTCTTGGGGGCCTAACGAACGCCGTTTATTTGAAAAAGAAAGCCAGCATTGGCGCAATACCTTACAGGAAGAAAAATGACACAAGAAGTAAATTGGAAACCTTACGATACGATTGACCAATTAGCCGAAGCGGTATGTCAGCGTGTTTTAACAGCAGCAGAGAAAGCAATCAATGCAAAAGGCGCGTTTAAGTTAGTATTAGCAGGCGGAACAGCACCTGTAAAAGCATATCAATTATTAGCAACTAAGCAGCAAGATTGGAGTAAGTGGCATATTTATCATGGTGATGAGCGCTGCCTACCCGTTGATGATGCAGAACGTAATAGTTTAGTTGCCGACCAAAAATGGCTAGATTTAGTTTCAATTCCTAAAGCTCAGATACATGCTATCCCCGCAGAGCTAGGAGCAGAAGCTGGTGCACAAAGCTATGCAAAGGATGTCGCACAAGCGGGGAAATTTGATTTAGTTTTATTAGGTATGGGGGAAGATGGGCATACGGCTAGTTTGTTTCCAGGCCATGTACATAATTTAGATGAATTAACACATGCAGTGCATAACTCACCAAAGCCACCTTCTGATCGTGTAAGTATTAGTGCAAAAGCACTGAGTAATACAGAAGAACTGATCTTTGTTGTTTCAGGCGCAAAGCATGATGCGGTTGCTGCATGGAAAAATAAACAAGATTTACCTGTTACACATCTTTGCCCTGCGGCTGGGGTAGATGTGTTGTTAAGTGTTTAAACGCGGTTAATAAAAAGTAAGTAATCGGTATTCCGTACCTTTATACGGATTATATTGGTTGCTGCTGTTTATTTTTGGAATAATTAATAAAAGTGATTAGCTAGGAAATAATATGAAAACTAAATTATCTATATTTTTATTTGCGGTATTTTTTTCAGCTAATCTGCTTGCTGAATTTCAAGGGCCTGGAGCCACAATAAACCTTACAACGGTCAAAGCGGTTAATGAAATGAGCGATGATGATAAAGTCACGCTAGAAGGCTTTATTGTTAAGCAAATTAAATCCGAACATTATTTATTTACAGATAGTACTGGTGAGATTGAAATTGAGATCGAAGCTAAAGACTTTCGTGGCATTGTTATTACGCCACAAGCAAAAATACGTATTAGTGGTGAAGTAGATAAAGAAATGTTTTCTGCAACAAAAATAGAAGTTGATTCGGTACAAATCATCAAATAAAACACAAGCCTATTTTCATATTCTGCTTCTAACATCAGTTTAGGAGCTATGAAAGTAGGGATAGTCTCCCTAGCTAAGCAATTTTCTATGTAAACAGTTTCCTTGTCGGTATTAATATAATGAGTAAAAAAATAAAAGTTGGGTTTATTGGTTTAGGTGCGATGGGGTCTGGCATGGCTAAAAATTTAGCAGAAGCTGGTTATGAAACGTTAGTTTGGAATAGAACCTTTGCTAGAGCAGAGGCTTTAGCGCAAAAAACGTCTATTACAGTCGCTCATTCGATAGCAGAGATTGTCGCTCAAGTTGAGGTTATTTTTATTTGTATCTCAGCTGATGCAGATGTACTTGAAGTGATCAATAGCTTGTTAGAGTATATCAAGCCGCACACGATAGTGATCGATAGCTCGACTATCAGTAGTTTAACCGCAAAAAAAGCGGCCGAATTATTAAGGGCTAAACAAGCGCATTATTTAGATTCACCTGTTTCTGGTGGTGTAGAAGGAGCGCAAAAAGGATCGTTAGCGATGATGGTGGGCGGTGATGAAGTTATTCTGGCTCAAGTGATGCCACTTTTAGAGACCATGTGCGCGCGTATTATTTATATGGGGGCGACAGGGTCAGGGCAAGGCACAAAAGCGGTTAATCAAATAATGGCAGCAGGGATTAATCAAGCGGTTACGGAGGCGTTGGCCTTTGCGCAAGCAGAAGGCTTGCCGATGGAGAAAGTGATTGATGTCGTTTCCAAAGGGGCGGCAGGAAACTGGTTCTTGGATAATCGTGGCCTATCGATGGCGCAAAATAAATATGACATAGGTTTTAAGCTTAAATTGCATCATAAAGACTTAAAAATTTGCCAAGCTATGGCAAAAGCTAATTTAGCTGACTTGAGTTTAGTTGAGAAAACCGTGACTGATTATGAACAATTGATGGATATGGATTTTTCTGAAGAAGATATTTCTGCCCTATACAGGTTAAAGTTAGCGCATTAAAAATAAGGGATTATTGGCCAAGAATAGAGGAATTAACTTAGTTTTATCTGTTGTTTTTTTGTTACAAATTATAAAAAATAGAGTTTAATTTAGGAATGCTTTATTAGTTGTTGATTATTAAGGTATTTAAAAGGGAGTTATTGCTTGCGCAGCTAGGTGTTTTGTTGGTATTATCGTTCTGTAGTAAATTTGTTGTAAAAATGAAACATTTAATTTAAACCTTTGGGGAAAGATATGATTAAAAAAACAAAAACAGCTCTAGGGCTTGTTGCTGTACTTGGTGCTGCAGTTTTAACGTCTGCGCCAGTAAGTGCTGATCAAATTTCAGATTTAAATGCACGTATTGCTAAGTTGGAAGGTGCGGAAGCAGTAAGATCTGCAGCTTCAGACGATGGTAATATGGTTTTCTTCCGTGGTGGTTATGCGAGAAGTGCAGTCGCTAGGGGTGGGTTCGTTGAAGGTGGAGATGGAACTCTTGGAGTAAGCTACACTGCCGACCAAGATGCTTGGTATGTAGGAGCAGGTTTTGATTTTTCTTTAAGTGATGATTTATTTGGTCTTCATGATGGAACAGAAGTTTTAGCTGAATTAATGTTTAGCTATGCAGAATTTGATACTTCGCCAAGTAGTTTACTAAATACTGGTACAGTTGCTTTTGCTGATGCTGGAGTTATAACAAGTAATATTCCAGCAACAGTTAGTCAATTCACATTAACTGCGGCTCCAAAAATTAAGTTTATGAAAGGTAGTAAGTTTAGACCTTGGGTTAGCCCAATTGGTTTAGGCATGCATGTAATTAGTCCAACAAGTAACAGCGTGACTTACTTAAAACCATCTATGGTTTTTGCGGGTGGTGCAGACTATAACGTATGGAAAAATATTTATGTCGGTGCTGATATTCGTTACACTTTAGGTATTGCAGGAGCGTCTAATAGTGAAATCAATGTTGATACGTTAACAGTGGGTGGTTATTTAGGGATTGGCTTCTAAGTTAAACAACTTAAAAGTTATCGCTATATAAAAGAGGGGAGGCTTTTTAGTCTGCCCTTTTTTTATGCCTAAAATAAATTCAAAAGGGCGCGCAGACTTTAGTCTGCTATTAATAGTGACTTCATTTTAAGGTAAAATAGTGAATATTAAATAATCTATACAGGGTACACATGATTAAAGCAGGCATAGTTGGCGGAACAGGGTATACGGGCGTGGAGTTACTGCGCCTTTTAGTTTTACATGAAGATGTAGATGTCACGGTGGTCACTTCGCGTTCCGATGACGGCTTACGTGTAGATGCTTTATATCCTAATTTACGTGGACAGATAGATTTATGTTTTACTAAACCCGAATTAGAAGCCCTAGTTCATTGTGATGTGGTATTTTTTGCTACGCCAAATGGCACGGCAATGAAGATGGCAGATGCGTTATTGACGCGCGGTGTAAAGGTAATTGATCTATCTGCTGATTTTAGAATTACGGATGTCGCTGAATGGTCAAAATGGTACGGTATGGAGCATGCCTGTCCAGATTTAATTAATGAAGCAGTGTATGGGCTACCGGAAATTAATCGCGAAAAAATAAAAAAAGCTAATTTAATTGCTTGCCCAGGGTGCTATCCAACTGCAACACAGCTCGGTTTTTTACCGTTGATAGAAAATAATTTAATTGATACGCAGCATTTAATTGCCGATGTTAAGTCGGGAGTTAGTGGGGCGGGGCGCTCAGCACAAGTCTCTGCGCTAATGAGTGAAACAGGTGAAAGTTTTAAAGCTTATGCCGCAGCAGGCCACCGCCATTTGCCAGAAATTAAGCAAGGTTTGTCGGCAGTTGCCAATAAAGAGGTCGGGCTTACTTTTGTGCCACATTTAGTCCCTATGATTCGCGGAATACATGCGACTTTATATGCAA
>Ga0209081_1002227_pt1 | contig 11318 bp, 10 predicted proteins | sample GOMGulsemesocosm_4_FD_184636 | JGI IMG/M metagenome (GOLD analysis project Ga0209081, IMG submission 184636) | Methane-oxidizing microbial communities from mesocosms in the Gulf of Mexico - GOM15B Gulf of Mexico (SPAdes) (version 2) | ecosystem: Environmental > Aquatic > Marine > Cold seeps... | reverse complement strand
AATGCGTATCTGCCATTGGGCCAGGTCGATGCCGGTTATGGCCTCGGTTACCGGATGTTCGACCTGAAGGCGGGTGTTCATTTCAAGGAAGAAATACTCACCCGTATTGGCATCAAACAGATATTCCACTGTGCCGGCGCTGTCATAGCCAATGCCATGGGTCAGGCGCACGGCACTGTCCAGCAGGTTGGCGCGGATTTCCGGATCAAGCTGTGGGGCGGGGGCCTCTTCGATCACCTTTTGGTGGTTGCGCTGCAATGAGCAGTCACGTTCAAACAGGTGGCGCACATTCCCCTTGTGGTCAGCCAGGATTTGCACCTCGATATGGCGCGCAGTGCCAACATAGCGTTCCAGCAACACAGTTCCGTCACCAAAGGCCGCTTCGGCCTCGGCGCGGGCCAGTGACAGCTCGTCAAGGAAGCGTGCAAGGTCGTGAACCTGCCGCATACCGCGCCCGCCACCGCCAGCACTGGCCTTGATCAGCAAAGGCGTGCCGATTTTGCGCGCCTCGGCCAGCAGGACATCTTCGGATTGATCATCGCCGTAATAGCCCGGCACAACCGGAACCTTGGCCGCAACTGCTGCGGCCTTGGCTGCGATTTTGGATCCCATCAGGAGGATGTTTTCCGGCGATGGTCCGATGAACTCTAGCCCGGCATCGGCACAGGCCTGTGCGAAGCCAGCGTTTTCGGCCAGAAAGCCATAGCCGGGGTGGATCGCGCCAGCGCCAGCGCGCTTTGCAGCGGCGATGACTTTGGCCCCATCCAGATAGCTTTGTGCTGCCTCGGACGGACCGATATGCACCGCTGAATCTGCAAGCTCAACATGGGGGGCATCGCGGTCGGCGTCAGAATAAACCGCGACGGTGCGCAGGCCCAACCCTTGACAGGCGCGGATCAGGCGACAGGCGATTTCGCCACGGTTGGCGATTAATACACTGGAAAAACTCATTTGCCGCTTCTCCAAGGGGGAATGGTCTTGCCAAGGAAAGCGGCAATACCGGTTTGGCCTTCTTCGGTTTCCCAAGCGTCAGCAAGTGCCGAGGCGGTATATTCGATGTTCTCATCGCTTTCGTGGCTGGCGACAAATTCAATCAGCTTTTTGGTCGCGGCAACCGCGCCGGGGGCTGCTTCCAGATGGTCAGCAACGATTGCGTCAACGCGTGCATCCAGATCGCTCGGGTCCACCACTTCGTTCAGAAGCCCGATTTCGCCACCGCGTTGGGCGCTAAACAATGCCCCCGACAGCATGACAGCCCGTGCATTTGGCACCCCAACGCGGGCCACGACATAAGGAGAGATGGTCGCAGGGATCAAACCAAGGCGCACCTCGGTCAGGCCAAAACGCGATCCAGTCACGCCGATGGTATAGTCACAGACCGAGATCATTCCGGTGCCGCCGCCATAGGCCGAGCCGTTTATCCGGCCGATCAATGGTTTTGGCAGGGTGTTTAGCGCCTGTAGCATTCTGGCCAGTTCAAGTCCGCCCTGTTTGCGGATCTCACGGTCAGCACTGGCTACGGATTTGAACCAGTTGAAATCACCGCCCGCACAGAACGAGCTGCAATCGGCGCCGGTCAAGATGACAATCCGAACGCTGTCGTCGGCAGCCAGCGCATCAGCGGCCTGGTGTACTTCGGCAATCAAGGCACCGTTCAGCGCGTTGTGTTTTTCGGGGCGGTTCAGTTTGAGTGTCGCAACGCCACGGTCATCGGTGGTGACGGTGATGGTTTCTAAGGTCAGATTGGTCATAGTGTCAGCTTTCCTTTTACATGCGGTAGACGGGGGCGAAATGGTCCTGCCCCTTGGGTGTGGTGGCAATCAGCCACAGGCACAGGCCCAGTACGTCACGGGTTTGGTTGGGCTCGATAATGCCGTCATCCCACAGGCGTGAGGTGGCATAATAGGGGTCGCTTTGTTCGCCGTACTGGGCGCGCACGCGGGCCTCGATCTCGTCCAGTTCGTCCTGCGACGGCTTTGCCGCTTTCAGGTTGGTCCGGCGGAGTTCAAGCATCACATTGCTGGCAATATCGGCCGACATAGTGGCCAGTACCGCACTGGGCCAGGCAAACATGAAGTTTGGCCAGAAGCCACGTCCGCACATGCCGTAGTTGCCAGCACCGTAGGAACCGCCGACGATGACCGAGATTTTGGGCACTCGGGCAACAGACTGGGCATAGACCATTTTGGCGCTGTTCTTGGCGATACCACCGCGTTCAGCCTCGGTACCGACCATGAAGCCGGGAACATTATGCAGGTACAGCAGCGGTATATTGCGCTGGTCGCACATGGTGATGAAATGCGCACCCTTCAGCGCGGATTCCGACAGCAACGCGCCGTTGTTGCCAATGATCCCAATTGGCAGCCCGTGAATGCGGGCGGTGCCGCATACAAGGGTGGAGCCCCATTCAGGTTTGAATTCGCTGAACGCACTGTCATCGACCATACGACCGATGATCTCGCGCACGTCATAGGGCATTTTGGTGTCAGCACTGACGATGCCGCCGAGTTCAGAGGCATCAAGGCGGGGCGGCAGCACACGCGCCGGGGTAATGGTGCGACGTTCAAGGTTAGACTCGGAGATCAGTTTGCGGGCCAGTGCCAGCGCCTGATCCTCATCCGCGACAAGATGGTCGGACACACCAGAAACACGGCTGTGCATTCCAGCTCCGCCCAGGGTTTCACCGTCGACCTCTTCGTTGATGGCGATTTTGACAATGGATGGCCCACCTAGGTGGATACGCGCATTGCCCTCGACCATGATCACCTGGTCAGACAGAGCGGGAATATAGGCTCCACCTGCTGTGCAACCACCGAACACCACCGAGATCTGCGGCAGACCCGAGGCCGACAGACGGCATTGGCGATGAAAGGAATTGCCGAAATGGTCGCGGTCGGGGAACACCCGGTCCTGCTCGGGCAGGTAGGCGCCGCCGCAATCGACCAGATACAGGCAGGGAAGGCGGTTCATTTCGGCTATTTCCTGCCCGCGCAGGTGCTTCTTTACCGTCTCGTGAAAAAAGCTGCCGCCTTTTACCGTGGCATCATTGGCGATGATCATCACGGGTTTGCCAGCAACCATGCCGATGCCAGTGACGATGCCGGCGCAGGGCACCTGATTGTCATATTGCCCCCATGCCGCCAATGACGACAGTTCCAGAAAGGCCGTGCCGGGGTCGATCATGCGGTCGATACGGTCGCGCACCAACAGCTTGCCCCGCTCATGGTGGCGCTCTCGCAATTTCTCTGGGCCGCCGGCAGTGGCCACGGCCACCCTTTCGCGCAGAGTATCGACAAGCGTGCGACTGCTGTCTGCATTGGCAGCAAAAGCGGCTGATCGTGTATCGGTGGTTGAAACGATGGTGGTCATGTCTGGCCTCCTGTTGTTGTGAGTATTCCGTCAAGGAAAACATCTGCATAGGTGTCCGACAGGGCGTCGGCGCTGCCCCGTTCCGGGACGAACCATTCAAGTGTGGCGTTTAGCGCGCCGATCAGCATCAGGCGGAACCGTTTTATGTCCAGATCCTGACGCAGCGCGCCGTCGGCCTGCAATCCGCTTAGCAATTTGTCCCATTCGGCCTCGTAGGCGCGGCGGACGGGCAGGTTGGCGTCACGGATGGTCTGCGGGACCTGACCAAAAATCCGTACATTGGCCGAGGTGTAATCACTGAAATCCAATAGGGCCCGCAGATGAGCTCGGATAGCCGCGCGGAGGGTGGCAGTGGCGTCACTGCCCGCAGGAAGGGCGGATACGGCTTGGCGCGTCTGCTCATGTACCAGTGATATGCCGGTATCAAGGATCGCCACGACAATTTCGTCCTTGGAGCTGAAATGGTAATAGATGCTGCCTGCCTTGATCCCTGCAGCTTCGGCAATCTTCCTTAGCGTCACATATGCATAGCCATGCTCGCGAAACAGTCGCGCGGCGACGTCAAGAATACCCGCGCGTCCAATTTTCTGACGGGGCTGTTCTGAGTGTGGTCCAGTCATGGGGCGGGGTGCTCTTTGTTACCTCAATAAATGCCTAACGTTTGTTAGGTGATGAGGTCAAATAAGTCAACCCAGTTCCAGAAACGGAACTGGGCGCCCGCTGTTCAGCCCTGTGAGAGGGTATGGTTCGGTCTGCTGGTGATATAGACTGTGCCGGTAAACCCAGCGATAATATCGCCGCTTTTTCCTGTCACATCGACCCGGTACACTGCGATCTTGCGCGACCGGGAAATTTCCGTTGCCTTGGCAGTCAGCACATCGCCTTCTAGGGCAGCAGCCTGATAGGTCACATGCGCATCGATCCCTGCGGACAGGGTGCCGTGGCTGTTCGAGGCTATGCCAAAGGCACCATCGGCCAGCGAGAAAATCGCGCCTCCGTGACATGTGCCGTTGAAATTCATGTGCTCCGCGCGCACGGGCATTCGTAATTCGCAGTTTCCTGGGCCGGTTTCGATCCGTTCAATGCCCAGCGTTTTCATGAACCCGTCGCGGCGGGCGAAATCAGCGCCCAGATCGTCGGGTGTCGGGTGTGTTGTGGTGGTCAATCGTTTAGTTCCTTGTGGATGGTATTCAGCACTTGCCTTGCAGCGTCGCTAAGGCTGATCTGTGCCTCTTGTACGGCCAGAATGATTGCCTCAATCGCGTCTGATTGGCTTTGCAGAGTATGAGTTTCGGCAGCTTGAGACACGGCCTGCGCTAACAGATGACGGGTGCGCCCGGCAAGGGCAGAGCGATCACTGCGCTTTTCGTTTCGCGCAGCGGTAGCTTCTATCGCATCGGCCAGTTCTGAAATGCCTTGTCTTTCAATGGCATCGGTGCTTAGCACGGGCACCTTGTGCTGGGTGGGCGCGCGAAGGGCTAGCATCGCTTCAAGCTGGCGCTTGGTCCGGTTTGCCAGGGGCTGGTCGGCCTTGTTGACCACCAGGATGTCGGCCACTTCGAGGATGCCGGCCTTGATCGCCTGCACGTCGTCGCCCAGTCCCGGTGCAGAGATCACGATGCGCACATCGGCAATGCTTGCCATTTCGACCTCGGACTGGCCGGCGCCAACGGTTTCAAGAACCACCACATCGCGACCGGCTGCATCCATAAGGTCAGCCACCTGCGCCGCTGCTGCCGACAGCCCGCCCAAGGCCCCGCGAGAGGCCAGAGAGCGGATGAACACACCGTCGTCCATCGTGTGTTCTGCCATTCGGATGCGGTCACCCAGAACCGCCCCGCCGGAAATCGGGCTAGAGGGGTCCACGGCGACCACACCGATAGTCTTGCCGCGCTTGCGCATTTCAGCGACGAAGGCGTTGACCAGTGTTGACTTACCGGCCCCTGGCGGGCCGGTGAAGCCAACCACAACCGCCTGGCCCAGGTGCGGGCGAATGGCCCGCAGGATGCCGATGGCGTTTGGCGTGTCGCGTTCGATCACGCTGATTGCACGCGCAAGGGCCGCGATCTCGCCGTCAATCAGACGTATGGCGAGCGCGGGTTTTTCCGGCTCGTCAACCTGCACCAGCATCAGGCCACCACAAGTGGCTGACCAAAGCCCAGCTCTTCGCGCAGCACTTTAACGATTTCGCCAAGTGTCGCGCCAGCCCGCACCGCGTCGATCTCGGCGGCAAAGACATTGATGTCTTCCGAACGGGCGGCGTCACGCAGATCCTGCAATCCCTTGGCTAGCGCCTCGGGGTCGCGGGCTGCCTTTACTTCTTTCAGCCGGTCGACCTGTGCCTGCATATGCTCTGCGGTGGGGCGTTTCAGAACTGGGCGCGCCGAGGCATCTTCTTCCTCTTGGTAGGCATTGACGCCAACGATGAGTTGTTCGCCATTGTCTATCTGGTCCTGGAATTCCAGCGCACTGGCACCCAGCATTTCTTGCACAAACCCTTTTTCCACAGCCTTGTACATGCCGCCCTGTTCGTCGATCTGGGCGATGACTTTCAGGATTTCTTCTTCCATCGTATCGGTCAGGGACTCGACATAATAGGAACCACCCAGCGGATCGACCACATCGCACAAATGGGCCTCGTGCTTTAGGATGTTCTGGGTCGAAATGGCGATCTTGGCCGATTCCGGGGTCGGTGTTGAAAGCACCTCGTCATAGCCGTCAGTGTGCATGGATTGCAGGCCGCCAAAGATGCCGGCCATAGCCTGAGCCGTAACCCGCGCAATGTTGTTGAGCGGCTGCTGACGGGTCAGATCAAGACCGGAGGTCTGGGCGTGGAACTTGAACCGTTTGGCGCGTGGGTTGCTGACGCCGAAACGTTCAACCACCAGATTGTTCCAGATCCGTCGGCCTGCGCGGAATTTGGCGACCTCTTCAAAGAAGCTGATCGAGATGTCGAAGAAGAAGGTGAACCGTTCCAGGAACTTCTCTGGGTCCATCCCGCGTTCAATACAGTCGTTGCCAAACTGGATGGCGGTCGAAAGCGTCAGGCCCATGGCCTGTGCCGGGGTGCCGCCGGCCTGCTGCATGTGTTGACCGACAATCGACAGTGCGTTCCAGTTCGGTACGTGCTCAGCCAGATATTCAACCGCATCCATCTGTACCCGGCGTGAACCGGACAGGGACAGGCGGTAGAACATGTGATTGGCCACGAAATGCGAGATATAATCACTTTGGTTCGAGGTGCCGGTGATTTTGTCCCAGCTGATGCCACGGTTCTCAGCGACAATCAGCATCTGCACCAGCATGGTGAAGGGGTTAGGGTCATTCAGGCCGATGGAGATCTCGTCAAGCGGGATGTCTTTCAGGCTGATGTCCATATCCTCGACGGTGTTGAGGATGGTGCCGCAGGTGCCTAGAATTTCCGGCTCCACCTCGTCACAGTCAATACCGCGATAGACCGAGTTGCACGGAATGATGCTGAGCGCGCTGGACCCGGACTTCAGGATCGACTTGATCCGTTCGTTGAAATCTACTGGGCGGCCAAGCCCGATCAGCTGGCGTTGCGACCAGGTGCGTCCGCGATGCATGGTCGGGTAAATGCCGCGCGTCATCGGATCAGCACCGGGGAAGCCCAGTTTTTCCTCATAGGTGCCGTCGGTGTCGTTCTCAGGCCAGTAAAGCGGCTTAATTTCAATGCCAGAGCGGTTTTTAACAACTCTGTCCTGGCCAATCATCTTGTCGTAATTGCGTTCCCAGTCAGCGGAACTGGCGTCAATGGAGGCGATTTTATCTACTTTGTTCATAATCTAAGCCTTTCCTAGTCCTGCGGACGGTCGTTGGTTGCGGCAACGGCGAATTTCTCTACCGCTGATACGATGTCATCGCGAACGGCACCGGGGTGGAACACCATAGAGACACCTGCGGCCAGCAAATCGGCCTCGTCTTGATCTGGGACAATGCCGCCGACCACCACGCGGACATGGCCCAGGCCTGCTTTGGCCAGGGCAATCATCAGTTTCGGCACCAATAGGTGATCGGTGGCCAGTGAGCTGATGCCGATGACGTCCACATCTTCTTCCAATGCCAAGGTGACGACGGCTTCGATTTTTTGCCAGGGGTTGGTATAAATTACCTCCATCCCGGCATCACGCAGATAGGCCGCGATGATCCGACTGCCGCGATCGTGCCCGTCCAAACCGATCTTAGTGACCAATACGCGGGCTGGAATAGTTGCTGTCAGACTCATTATTTCTTCCTTTTAGTCAAAATTGCCGATGTCCTGCGCGCAGCGCAGGTTGGCGATAAATTGATGTGCTAGGCTGGTGGGGGTTTCTCGCCCTTCCCGGTACCAAAGAGGGACATGGTTCATCGCCCCGATCAGCATTAGCCGGAATAGACTGGGGTCGGTGCCTTCCGGCAGCGGTAGTGCTTCGACCAAAGTGGTGAAGCGCGCTTCGTAGGCATTTCGCAGGGCGATCAGAGCCTCTTCGGCCCCCGGCGCGTCGGGGGGCAGGACACGCACCACAACCTGCGCAAAATTGCTGCCGCCCAGAAGCGTGGCAAGATGCGCCGCGCAGACGGCCTGCAAGCGGTCCCAAGCGTCGCCCTTGCAGGCGGACAGGGCTTGATCCACTGAATCACCGATCCGCTGCACACCCTCCTCAAAGACGGCCACGAGCAGGGCTTCCTTGGATGGGAAGTGATAATACAGCGACCCCGGCAACATGCCGACCTCTTTTGCGATGTCGCGGATAGAGGTGCCGCTGAACCCTTTGCGGACAAAGAAACCTGCGGCGGTCTCCAGGATAAGGTCGCGGCGGTTGTTGGTCTGTACGCGGGACGTAACGCGGGCGGGCATGGGGGTTCCAGTAGCTAGCAAACGATTGTTTGGTTATGAGTTGATGAAAGGACTGAGTCAAGCTTCCTTTCATCAACGCTTGAAAAGCAACCCGTCCAGCAAGAGAATTTGGAGCATACCGGTTAGTTCGGCCAGATCGTAATGGTCCTTTTTTGCGCTTTTTTGTGGATCGAACCATTCGACCGTCCAGTTAAGAGCACCCAGCATGACCTGACGCAGAGGCACGACTTTTATATCCGAGCGAATGTCACCGGCTTTTTGTGCTTCTACCAGAACGCTGTCCCAGAGTTGGGCGTATTCGTGTCGCACCGGCCAGTGGCGCGCGCGCACTTCACGGGGGAGCTGCCCATAGATGCGTATGTTTGCCGAAGTGAACTCGCTGGACTGGATAAGGTATTTCAGATGTGTTTCCATCGCCATCGCGATGCGGTCGCGATGATTGGTGAATGCGGTGGGGTCAGAGATCGCATTTTGCACCCCGCTTTGTAGATCCCGCAACCCGAGGTCCAGCACCTCGTCAAGGATCTCTTCCTTGGAGCGGAAGTGGTAATAGATACTGCCTGCCTCGCCGCCTGCTTCCTGGGCGATTGCGCGCATGGTTGCAGCCTTGTAGCCGCGGTCACGAATGGTTCGTGCCGCCGCAGACAGGATCAGTGCCCGCGATTTTGCGGCCTTACCCTTTATGATTTCGGGGGTAGGCATGGCCGTTGATTTGCCGGGGGGGTGCAAGGGAAGACCGCGAACTGGCTTTTCGCTCATGCCGTCCAGCAACAGTTTCGACAGTCTTTGAGATAATTGATCGACGGGATAGCGGCTGGTATCGTACCATTCCACTGTCCAGTTGAGAGCGCCGAGAATGAACTGTCGCAACGGTACAGCGCGCATATCTGTCCGCAGCATCCCACGGTCCTGATACCACAGCAACATGTCATCCCACAGTGCGGAATAGGCTTTACGCAGTGGCCGGTGACGGGCGCGCAGCTCTATCGGCAGGATCGGATAGGTGCGGATGTTGGCAGACGTGAAATCGCTGCGGGTCAGCAGAAAGCCAAGATGCAGGTCAACCATGTTGGCAAAAACGATGCGCACATCTTCCTGCCGGGCCTTGGCGGCGATCCAGTAGTTTTCGGCCATATCATACAGTTCACGCAGGCCGATCTCGAGGACAGCATCGAGAATTTCTTCCTTGGAGGAAAAGTGGTAATATATGCTGCCCGCCTCCATCCCTGCTGCCTGCGAAATCCGCCGAATCGTTGCGGCGCTATGCCCCTCGTCACGGAATAAGCGGGCGGCGGCAGAAAGAATTTGCGCGCGCGTCCGGTCAGATTTTTTGAGCGTTTTATTCGCGGGGGCGGGTGTTTTGGGTGTTTGAGTCATGGCACCGTCTTCTTTATCTCTGGACATCGGAATGGCAATGGCGCTAAATCTAACAGATGTTCGATTATACTCATGGCGCGGCCAGATAACAGCAGTTTTTCGGCTAAACCAGATATCTAAAGGAGATACCCATATGCGGGGACTGAACGGTAAGCGCGCAATCGTAACTGGTGGCGGTAGCGGCATTGGGCGCCAAGTTTGCAAGCGTTTTGGAGAAGAAGGCGTCGAAGTCGGGGTGTTCGACATGAACGCCGAAGGCGCCGCTGAGACGGTCAAGATCATTACCGATGCGGGCGGCAAAGCCAGCGCGCACATCGTGGATATTACCGATCGCGCAGCTGTGGATGCCGGTGTTGCCGCATTTGAAGCAGGCGGCCCGATTGACATCCTGGTGAACAATGCGGGTTGGGATCTGATCAAGCCGTTCCTGGATACGGACGTGGACCTGTGGAAAAAGGTGATTGATATCAACCTTTACGGACCGCTTCACATGCACCATGCGGTACTGCCTGGAATGGTCGCGAACGGCAAAGGTCGCATCGTCAACATCTCATCCGACGCTGGTCGGGTCGGATCGTCGGGCGAAGCGGTTTATTCTGCCTGTAAGGGCGGCATCATCGCGTTCACTAAGACTGTGGCGCGTGAACTGGCGCGTAAGGGCATTCAGCTGAACGCTGTATCTCCTGGGCCCACAGATACGCCGCTGTTTGCTGCCGTAGCCGGTGGCGAAGCAGGTGCCAAGATTGCCGAAGGTCTGAAGCGGGCGATTCCGATGAAACGTCTGGCGCAGCCCGAGGATTATCCTGGAATCATTTGCTTCCTTGCTTCGGATGACGCTGGTTTCATCACGGGTCAGGTGCTTTCAGTGTCGGGTGGCCTGTCCATGCACGGCTAATTGCAGTGCCCGGCGCTGCTGGGCTATAGCAATATAGGTAGGTCACGTCTGGCGAAATACGCTGGGCGTGGCCGTTTTTTTTGATAACAGATAGATGAGGTAGAAATGTTCCTGTTTTCCCCGCCAAAAGAGACCCAGGCCAACAGCACCCTGAAGGCATTTCTGTCTAAATGTGGTCTGGCGAATTACGAAGAGCTGGTCAGCCGGTCAAATTCTGATCCTGATTGGTTTTGGGCGCAAATTCTTGACCATGCCGATGTTCGTTTTCAGCGTCCCTATGATGTGTTACGCGATATATCAGACGGCCCGGAAAACATCCGCTGGGCAATCGGGGGAACGCTAAATCTCAGCGAAACACTGCTTGATTCGCGAATAGAAGACGGGCTTGGCGATAAGGTGGCGATTGACTGGATCGGCGAGGACGGTGCCCGGCGCACTTGGAACTATACCGAATTGGCAGCGGAAACATCCCGTGTGGCAAGCGCCCTTGCAGAACGCGGGGTTAAGCCCGGCGATACTGTTGGTCTTTTCATGCCGATGATTCCCGAAACGCAGGCCGCCCTGCTGGGCATTGCCCGTCTGGGTGCCATTGCTGTGCCGTTGTTCTCGGGGTTTGCTGCCGAAGCGATTCAGGCAAGATTGCAGGATGCGGGTGCGGTGGCTGTCCTTACCGTTGATGCAACACCACGTCGTGGTCGTCCGGTGCCGATGGAGAAAACGCTGGCCGAGGCACTGACGGAATTACCCGATGTCCATACGGTCATCAGCCTGCGCCGGTTCGGTGGCCCCGTGGCTGACCCAGCTCGTGATTTGGACTGG
>Ga0209081_1002222_pt1 | contig 11345 bp, 7 predicted proteins | sample GOMGulsemesocosm_4_FD_184636 | JGI IMG/M metagenome (GOLD analysis project Ga0209081, IMG submission 184636) | Methane-oxidizing microbial communities from mesocosms in the Gulf of Mexico - GOM15B Gulf of Mexico (SPAdes) (version 2) | ecosystem: Environmental > Aquatic > Marine > Cold seeps... | reverse complement strand
ACCCATTTAAAAGTACCCCCAAATTCATGCAACCCTTTAGGAGTATGAGCTATGGCACTTAATACATTAACGATCAAAAGCGCTAAACCCAAAGCTAAGAAATACCGCTTGCCTGATGGCAGTGGTTTGTATTTAGAAGTAACACCCAGCGGGGGTAAATTATGGCGCATGAAATACCGTTTTCTGAAGAAAGAAAAATTACTTTCCTTTGGCGCATTCCCTAACGTTTCTCTAAAGGAAGCTCGTGTATTTAAAGATGAAGCTAAAAAGCTTTTAAGTAACGAGATAGACCCCGCTGCGCTCAAAAAGGAATTAAAGCAAAACAAACTTGCGGATGCTAGAAATAGCTTTGAAATGGTTGCTTCCGAATGGGTAGAGCAAAACAGAAGCAAATGGGCCGCCAATAATACAAAGCATGTAATAGGCCGTTTTGAGCGCTTTCTTTTTCCGACCCTTGGTAAAAAAAGTATTAATGATATTACGGCTCCTGATTTACTAACCATTATTAGACGCATAGAAAAATCAGGCACTATCTACACAGCTCATAAAGTACTTCAAAACTGCGGCCAAGTATTCCGCTATGCAATGGCAACGGCAAGAACCACCTCAGACCCTACCACCGCCTTAAAAGGCGCATTACCACCTGCTCAATCAAAGCACCACGCCAGCATTACGAACCCTAAAAAAATAGGTGAGCTACTTAGGGACATTAATGGGTATGAAGGTAGCTTTATTACCCAATGCGCTTTAAAGCTTGCCCCGCTTGTTTTCGTTCGCCCCGGTGAATTACGCCATGCTGAATGGCAAGAGATCGATATAGAAAAAGCTGAATGGAGAATACCAGCCGAAAAAATGAAAATGAAGGCCGTGCATATCGTACCGTTATCAAAACAAGCTATTGCCATATTAGAAGATATTCAAGCTGTCACGGGCCACGGTAAATACGTATTCCCAAGCGTTAGAACAAATACCCGCCCTATGTCAGAAAACACCATCAACGCAGGGCTAAGGCGCTTAGGTTACACAAAAGAAGAAATGACAGGGCACGGCTTTAGAAGTATGGCCTCTACTCTACTCAATGAGCAGGGCTGGCACTGGGATGCAATAGAAAGGCAACTAGCCCACGCAGAAAGAAACAGCATTAGAGCGGCTTACAACTATGCCGAACATTTACCCGAAAGAGTAAAGATGATGCAGCACTATGCTGACTACTTGAACGGGTTGGCTAATGGGGCCGATGTTGTTTCTATTAATCGCGCTAGTAAAAGCTAGGTAGTGCTAATCAACATGGAAGAATTGAACAAAGCAATAAGTAGCAAAGAGCGCCATAGTGATATTAAGGCGCTTAAACAACGGTTTAAAATACTCAACCCTAAAAATCTACCCGAGTGGGTAAACATTGAGGCGTTTGCTCTCGTTGAACATCATTTGGGAATGTGGTTATCTATAAATGATAGTGACGAACTTCAACTAATGTCGCCCGTGTATGGGTTTCCAGCCGATCACCCCGAGCGCAGCGGCCTATGGGAACCGAGTAGCGTTGAGTTGTCGCGAATTAATGAGCTGGTTTTGGGTAGCAACAAGGTATTCAAATCATACGACATGAAAGACTCTTGGGAGAAAGTCAAAAAAGTATTTAAAGGTGACCCCGTTAAAAGCCAAGCGTGGTTTTCTATACATTTATTGCAGTCTTTCCTTCACCCACATGAAATAACCAACACTAAAGACGAGACCCAAAGACAAAAGGCCGCGCTATTGCTAACCCTAGAAAAGGCACTCAAACTAGCTCGACAATTACCAACAAGTCTAGCTCACACACCATGCCAAAAAAAATAACCCCTTTTATATTAAGTGGTTAGGGTGATATAAAAGGGGTTATTCCAATAAGAGTTAGGAAGTAATGTATAGGAATAAAACAACCTGTCCGAGTTAACTACACACAATTAGAAAAGTATTACAACAAACTAAAATGGTTGTATTAATCTTCAGGCTTACAAGGAAATAGTAGATATGCCCAACTTGCTGAATTCCTAATGGCTTTATCGCTACTATCTAATAATGAATTTAGTAATTTACGATCATTTATTTGTTTACGAGCAGCTAACGCAAAAATTGACTGTAAAACATGATCCACATCGTTACTCTGTAGCCCCCATGCAAGGAGTTGAGTAGCATTACCACCATTTAACGAAGCAATGGATTCAATTACTCGCAGCGTTATTTCATTTGAGCGAGCAGAGCTTATATATTCGTTTGCAATATCTAGTGCTAAGTTTGCAGGTAAACGTTTCAAAGCACCTGCTATCAATTCACTATCCGGTTGTTTATTTAGCATTAAAGTATGTAGAATCAGCTCTTTTCCTTCCCCGTTTGTTACCTTAGTAAAGCTAACTAATGATGATAACCTTACTCGATAATTAGTATCTTTCATTAAGTGACCTAACATTTTCGAGCTTTCTTCCGGCTCAAGCTCACCTAAAATCACTGCAGCAACCTCTCTCACTAACGGATCTGGGTTATTGGCAAAGTCCAGCACCAATTGTGTTCGCTCAAACATCTTTACGTTTAATTTGACTAGTGCATATAGGGCATAAGTTTGGACCAATGTATTTGCTGAGTATGACAAATAATCTTTTTTCAATAGATAACCAAGAGACGAGTGCCCTTGCTTAGCAATTGCTTTCATTGCCCATACTTGGTTTAGGGGACTAAGGGCACTCTCTAGGTATTCTTTTATGAACCCCTCACTACCATTTAAAGAAAAATACTGTAAGTTCTGTATGATTAAATTATTTATATCTAAATTAACGGCCATACCAAATAAGCGCTTATTCAAATCCTTATCATTAATAGCTGCTATTGTTGATATAGCTGAACTTGCTATAAACGGTTGTATTGCCTTAATTTCACCAAATAAGTACTCAATATCAGCCGTTCTTCCATTCTTATGTAATGCCTCAATACTTAGAAATTTATCATAAGGTTCTGAATGTTCCCCAACGCTACTAACATTACTAAAGGCTTTTTCACATAAGACTTTGTCAGAGGAACTAGCCACAGGAATAATTACCAAACTAAAAAAAATACTATATGCAATTTTTTTTATAAAACCAACTTGACACATTATCTCATCCTTTAATAAAAAAAAGGTGAGCTATTTACATAGCTCACCTCGAAACCCTAGAAAAAGTTTATCTAGCGTCCTTCAGTCAATACATTGACATCCATAGCTCGTTTTACTTTTGATGTTTTGTCATGCGGGTAATAGGAGTTCTGTACAGGGACTAAAGTACCTCGCCCATTTTGTACATCCACCACCGCAACCGACTGATACATATTAACATTTAAGCCTGATGGTTTTTCTGGCATATTTTTTCGTCCTAAACCTTGAGGGTCTTCAGACCAAATACGAGACTGTTGCCATACTTTCCATAGCTCACCACCTTGGTCAAAAGCTAAAGAGTGGTAGCTAGTATGATTTTGTCTATCCGTAAAGATATACTTTGCTGAATAAGGGTGACTTTTACTCTTAGGTTTCTGAATAAATACATCTGTCGTTCTTAGCTCCCAATCATCATCTGGAGTCCATCCATTTGGCCCAGTATATGTTGTATTAGCACTTCTTGATCTTGCAACAGCAAGTATTCTCGCGGTACCAACATATTCCCAGTCATGATCTAAGACTCTACCAGCAAAACCATAAAAGTCTTCTAATGTGTGGTCTGTACCTAAAAGACTATCCGTTTTTGCTTCCGCAGAAATACGCCTAACTCTGCGAGTGCTTGGCACATACGCCCAAGAGTCATCAGCTTTCATAGGATTAAGGTGACGTAGGACCATAAATGCAGTTCCAGCAATGTCAAAAGGATTATAAAAGCTAGTTAATTCCCTAAACTCAGTATCTCTAGACATACTCCCTTTCAATTTATAACCTTGCTCAGGTAAGTCAGCTCTATGATTAAAGTAAACACGTTTATATGATGCCCATAGTGCTCGATTAAAAGTGCCTCCCCCTCCAAATAGGGCACCAAACTCTTCATTTTTTGCAAGCTCATGATCCTCATGTGATCCGCCTTCTCTCACCCAAATCCATTGAACCGCATCACTACTTAAACCTTGACGCTGCCAGCGGTAGTTAAAGTTCCATATCGCTTTCAGACCTGCCTTAGGGTCGGATACACTTAAAGTTTCAGGGTCAAAGGGTTGACCGGCCACATAATTGGCTAAAGATCCATCAGCCGCTAAACTTACCTTCGATTGAAGTTTTTCAGTTGCATCTTTATATAGTTGCGACGGACTTAAATCTGTCGCTTCTCTAAGGACAACTTTCATTCCTTCAAAATTCATTGTATCTGCATAACCTGGTGGTATAAATGCCTGAATTTTTTCTTTATCTTTAAAGGTAATCGTATCCCCATCCTTGAAATCAATTGAAGCAGCTCTATTTGCCTCCAACCACTTTGTTACATCAGCTTTAGTATAGGCCATCACCGATACCGGCATAACCAAACTAAGAAGCAAAGTTAAACTTGTTAAGTTTGTTATTTTCATAAATAAATCCTCTTTAATATTTATAGTTTAAGTAAGTCTTAAAATTGATACTGAAGCTGTAAGTACATTTCATCATTATCCCTTAATGCACCAATACCTTCTTTGGCGAAACCAAACACTGCTTGCTGAACATTTCTTGTTGGAGTTGTTCCAGCGCCGGCGAATGAAGCAAATGGCCCCACATCAAACGTCTGGTTATCTTCACCACCAGAAATAACGTTTAACCCAGCTTTAATAGAGAAATGGTTATCTACTAAGTACTGAATTGATGCTCCATAGACATGTGAGTTAGAACCATCTTCATACACATAAAAAGCATTCGGTATTAAACGATCTCTCATGTATTGAGTCTGAACGAAGAATGTCCAAATATAGTTATTTTCACTTGGAACAAACCCTGTGTTTTTATCACCTTCATAATCCATATAATGAGTATTAAACATTTGTGCAGACAAGAAGAATGAACGTGTTGGATTTAAAGCTCTAATCATCGTTGGCCGATCAATCCCTATAGAAAACCTAAACACATCACTAGTATCGACCCAATCAGCTTTATAAGTATTATTCACCAACTCATCAAATGTATAAGATGATTCAACCCTGAACACAGCTCCAGTATTGTTATCAAAATAATCAAATGACAAACCTGTTGTATGAACTTGCTCAAAGACCACCGATGTTAAACCACCAGCCGTTGTTCCTGTTTTATAAAACAAACTTGCGTCATCTTGGTCAATCGCAGCTTGAGCAGCTGCTTTTTGTGCTGCATTAGTACTTGTTGCAGCAACTAAAGCAATACCAGCCTCTGGGCTCATTACCGTCATTGGCGCTACAATCCCTTCAGCTAAACCAATTACTAATGCATCATTAGCGGTTGCAGCTGCAAGGCCTGATGCACCGGTATTGATATTAATCGAGTTAAATTTAAAGACTGGCGAATCACCCCAATGATAATAATGGGACAAAGCAAAACGAGTTTCACCAAGCTTGAATTCAAATCGACCACCAAACTCAGTATTGGAAAAACTATGTTTTGGCATTTCAAAACCACCTAACCCAACATCAATACCAAAACCTGAAGCCATTCGGCCATCACCCGGTACACATACTGTAGAAGCAGCCGCGCTAGCCGCCGCCGCTGTCGCAGCTGATATACAAGGCTCTGGTGAGAAATAGGTATTAAATAACGCAAAAGTACCTATTTGCTTACCGAATGGATGCGCCCATGCCTGACTCGCATGACCTAGACCAGTAGGTACAAATTTATCAAAATTCCATATTGCTGTTATAGCTGTTTCACCAAATGGACCAATATCTCCAGCCTTATACTGCAACGAAGCAGCCCATTGAGGAACCCTAATTTCTTCAAATGGATCCAAGAAAAAATGCTGCCCAAAGTCCATAGGGTTCGCTATATCTTGTAACCTGAAAAAGTCGGTTTTACCCCAAACAATTTGCTGCTTCCCTAATCTCAACCACCAATCATCCACGATACCATCGATAAAAAGCTCTCTAAGTGGATATAGTTCACCAGAAGTGCTGTTGCGATTTAATGCTAAATCCCTCTCACTTTCATTAACATTAGGGCAGTGCTTACAATTTAGGCCGGCATAACCGAGAGGAACCACAAGCGGAAAGTTGCCTGCGTGATCCGCTATAGTTTCAAACTGACCCAAACGACTCGCTGCCCACTGACCCTGGATTACATTTTTCGATAATCCTCCAGTGCTAAGCGGAATACCCACTGCCGTATCAAAACCTGCATAACCCAGTGAATCTGTTAAATTATTAAAATCTTCGGCTAAATATGACGTTTTCCTATCTCTAGAATGAAGCCGCGTATCATACTCAGGTCGAAGTACGGCACTAATACTAAATTCATCGAAAACACCAAACTCTTCAATTGACCAAGTAGTCTCTAATTGAAGCCTAACAATGTTTTGTGTTACTTCTTTTACTTCATCAGTTATCCCATATCTCGTTTCATTTCGAACATAACCTGAATATTCCAATTCACCGCCTGCAAAATCAAAAGACTGGCGCCCCATGCTTACCCCAGAGTAGAGCATCACTCCCAGCAAGCCGCCTACAACCACTACTTTATTCATAACCCCTCCACTAAAATTAATATTATTTTTACTACAATTTAAAGCAACCACGGAAATGTAGAGGCCTTAAAACTTTCGCTCCAATAAAGGTATTACTCAACCTTTTTTTCGTTCTATACCTTTACCCAAGAATTTTGGTTTTATTATTCTGATCAAGAGCGGAACAATAGTGATAGCTCCAATCATATTACTAACCATCAACAAGATTAATAGGATTGCCATTTCACTATTAAAACGGAGTGCTGATCCTGGAATCCAATAAATAATCCCACCGACAACGGTAACCGCAGTAAAAACAACAGCTGCTCCTGTAGTTCTTAGCGTCGTAACAATCGCCTCATTTAACTCTTTACTGGCATTAACGAGTTTATTACCCGCTTTATATATATTGGCTTGGTATTCTTCTTTAATTCGATCAATAACATAAATGACGTAATCTACCCCTATACCAATACCGACTGCCGTAACCGGAAGCGTATTAATATTCAAACCTATTTCGCGGTAACCCATATACGCTCTATTTACAATAATTGCTAAAAACAGCACGACAAAAACAAGTAACGCAGCAACAAATGATTGATATGTAATAACAACAGACGCCATGACAACTAATAAAATCAAGACCGTCTGCATTAATTCAGAGTACTCAACCTCTTCATTTGAAGCCGCTGTTACACCAATAATGCCACCAGCCATATAGTATTTAACACCATCCAGAGGATTTTCTTTGATGAACTCCTTTGCTCTTTCAATAGCACCATCTACCGTTGGTCCCGTAGCATCTTTAAAGTAAACAACAAAATTAGCTCGCCTACCTTCTAAATCCATATACTCCTGTATCACACCCGGAACAGCGGACCCCGCCTCATACATAAACAATGTATTACCTATGTTTTTTTGTGAGTTTGGCAAAATATACCAACGTGGATCATCGTAGTGATAAAGTCTATTTACAGAGCGTACTAACGTTGGCACATCGCGTGTACCGCCAAATTTTGGTGCATCTTTCATATGTTCGATAAACGCCTCCATTGTTTTAACAACATCAGGTCTTTTCATCACATGTGCTTCGTCACCTTCTAAATAAATACTTAATTGATTAGCCCCTGCAAATTTTTCAGAAATTCGTTTCGCTGCTTGGTTGTAGTCAGAGTCTTCAAATAATAATGGTGAGCCCGGTTTATTTTCACCAACCGTGACCTTATCGCCATAGAAGAAACCACCCATTAGAATGACAAGAACTAAAATCGCACATGGAATGGTCGATTTACCTGAAACCAAAAACCTGCCTAATGAATTCATAATTCTAGAAATAAACGAGCGCTTCTTCACTTCATCATTACTTTCCCTTACTGGAACTGGCATGGTTAATAGCAACAAAGGCACCAATATTGAAACTGTTACTACATTACTAAGTGACCAAAAACTACAATAAATACCTAGTTTTGAAATCATTGGAATAGATGATATTGATAGCACTAGCAAACCTGCTGCATCAGTAAATATTGCTATAAAAGCTGGAATCATGAGTTCCCCCATTGAAACCCTTACCGCATCGGTCGAATTTGCACCATTTCGTCTCTCATCTTGAAATCGCTCAATCAGCTGCACACAATGACTTGTTGTTCTTGCTGAAATTAAAATAGGTACAACAAGAATTAATGGATCTAAGTTATAGCCCATCCATCCAACCAACCCCAAGCCCCATACAGCTGATAATAAAGTACAGAACACTGGTATAAAAACACCGGATATAGCTCTAAAGTGCAAATATAACAACAAAATAATAATTAAAAATGTTACTAAGAAAATTTGATATAACTCTTCAGAGTAGCTATAAATCCACCCCTTTAACATCGGTTCACCAGCTATATGCAACACTGTTTCTCCGTCACTCTCAACCTCAGCCTTCAGCTCTATCAAACGCTTATGAATTTGTGAGTAATCCAAACGTTTCTCATCAAAACCAGCTGTTATTAATGCCGAACTCCCATCTTTAGATATATATGTTCCATACACGATAGGGTTATTGAGTATCTCTTCTTTAAGTAACTTAAGACCCTCTAGACTTGAAGGTATAACTCGCGGTAAAACAGGTTTAGAAATAACCATTCCTTCCTTTGTTGTTTTAACGACCCTGATTTTAGGATGTGCCAAACTAGCTACTTGATAATGATTAACTCCTGTCATCAAATCAATTTCATCCGTTAAGTATCTAACCTTTTCTAAGGTTTTCTTATTAAAAACATCCCCTTCCTTCCTTTCTAGAGACATCGTAATAACATTGGCTCCACCAAAAACATCCTTCATTCTATTGTAGTTTTTAACGAACTCATGCTGCTGAGGAAGCAAATCAGAGAAACGTGAAAAGACCTCAATTGACGGTATTGAATACGCTAAAACTAAACTTGGAATTAACACCAATAAATATGAAATCTTTCTATGGTTTACAACCCAATTGGCAATCCGAACAGAAAATCGACCCGCCGTACTATGCACCTCAGTCATTAGTGACTCCCTTTTAATTTAATTTTTCGCCACATTCCATTTTCAAATAAAACCATAGAACCTCTTCCCCCACTGACTAAGTACGCACCATCACCTAAACTAACAATTGACTTAAGCCATGCAATCAACCCTAGTTCTGAACGATCTGCCATAACCCACTCAGGTTTTTTGTATTCTGCAATTGTGCCAACTGCCCCAGCAATAATTAACTGAGAATCATCCGTTAAAAAAGCCCCAAAAACCCCGTTATCATTAGTCAGGTTATACCCCTCCCAACTTTCACCAGCATCATCACTGAAACTTGCCACACCACCAGCTCCAACAAGAACAATGCCATCACCTTTAACGTTACTAGCCATCCAATAAGGTAGACTTGATTCTTCATTACTCAGCTCGGTATAAATACTTCGCCAACCATTTTCTTTCTCAAAAGAAATAACAGTCCCAAACTCTCCTGCAATTACCACCGTATCTCGGTAAAAGCTAACCGTATTAAATGACACATCCCCTGCTTGGAATTGGGGACCAGGAAGATAATTGAAACTTATTGTCAAGTCGCTGCTTTGATCCAGTTGACTGACAATTTCAATACTTCCTTCACTAGCATTAAAGTAATAATCTTTTTCATCAACAGCTTTTTTTCCATTAACTGTTGCATTAAAAACTAAAGTATCCACATCAATATTTGATACACCAAAAAACCAAGTCATTGGATCAGGACTTGCTAGGGTTAACTTTTTATAAACTTGCTCAATTACTACTTTTTTCCAATTCCCCCCTTGATCATCAGAGTGAGCAATTAACCCTCGTGGGCCTACCACCCAAACTTCATCGCCTTTAATAGCCATATCTAGAATTGGTTCTTTGAACTCAGACAGTAAAGCTAGGTGCTTTAATTCATTATCAATGAGTCTATAAACATCCCCTTTTGAAGTGCCTATTAGCGCCTCGTTATCAGTCAACGCCCTAATTACCAGCACATCCATATCCAAAGGTGCAGGTATTTTATTGAAGCGTGCTTCATTACCCGACAAAACAACTTTCCCTAAAACCCCTCTATAACCACCGACAAAAATTTCTTTAGTCTTAATTTTTGGAATAAAATCCATCGTGACAATATCTGGAGCAAAAAACTTTTCAGATGAAGCTACCGCCACAACCTGACTGACCATAAAGAAGACCATCAACAAAAAAAACAACACACGTCTAGTTAATACCAAAATCATTACCTCACACTTGTTCATACCTATTTATTTTATTAAAAGCAAAACTTATGCCAATACATAAATAAAGATATATTACAGTTAGTTAGGATATATGTTAGTCATAAGAAGACCTCCAATGTGTCTTAAATAGAAACACTTTTTTAAATCACTATGTCTTAAATACAGTTTTAACGGACACTTGGAAATATCACAAAATAACTAACGAAAAAAAACGGCTTTGAGTGGCGACAGAGAAAATCTTAAATCACATGGTTTGTGCCTGTTCGAACTTTGAGAGAGTTTAATAACGCTATAGTGACAGTCAAATCCTGTCTATTTTGAAACAAAATGAAGCCGGAGCATTAGTTCCAGATTTATGTCGTAAGCACGGCATGAGCAATGCGACATTTTATAAATGGCGTTCAAAGTTTGGGGAGAAAGCTTATAGCCGAAACCGCCAGAGAGGCCATCGAAAAAATTGGCAATGCCATCTCGAAGACGAGAGATGGCGCAAAGATCGGTTAGTGAGAACAAGGCTAATATTAAAGTTTCTTGCACGGTGTTCTCTATTAGCGAAACCTGCTATCGATACCAAGCTAAATTATCGACTGAAAACGATGAAATAGCCGATTGGCTGCTTCGTTTAAGTGTCACGCATAAGCGCTGGGGCTTTGGTTTATGCTTTTTATACCTTCGCAATATCAAAGGCTACAGATGGAACCATAAACGCGTTTATCGCATCTACAGAGAACTGGAGTTAAATTTGCGCATTAAACCGAGGAAACGAATTAAATGGGATAAACCGGAAGCGTTGAGCGTTCCTGAATATATCAGTAAAACCCTGAAAGACTGGACGATAAAAAAGCAAATAACGTTGCTCTATATTCAGCCAGGCAAGCCAACTCAAAATGCTTATATTGAACGATTTAATCGAACTGCTCGCCATGAATGGTTAGACTTACATCTTTTTGAG
>Ga0209081_1002221_pt1 | contig 11348 bp, 12 predicted proteins | sample GOMGulsemesocosm_4_FD_184636 | JGI IMG/M metagenome (GOLD analysis project Ga0209081, IMG submission 184636) | Methane-oxidizing microbial communities from mesocosms in the Gulf of Mexico - GOM15B Gulf of Mexico (SPAdes) (version 2) | ecosystem: Environmental > Aquatic > Marine > Cold seeps... | reverse complement strand
TAAAAAACAAAGATTTTGTTTTTGGCTGCCAATCAAAGCCTACAGAGTTTCTAATACCTTGAGCTAAAATTTCAAATTCACTACCATCCGGATTTAATCTAACTAATGAAGAATAAATATCTTTCTCTAGCTTACAAACATTGCAAGGCGCGCCAACTGCTGTATATAGCTTCCCATCTGGGCCAAAACGCAGGTATTTCCAACCATGATGTTTATCAGATGGTAATTTATCGTAAATCACTTCTGGTTTAAACGGACTCTCTAAATGATGTTCTATATGTTTAAAACGTAAGATTCTATTTGTCTCAGCTACAAATAAATCACCATTTTTATAAGCTACACCATTAGGCATATATAAATCTTTGGCAATAACATAACGCTTATCAGCGATTCCATCACCATTACTATCCCTAACTGCATAAACACTTCCTTCTTGCCGCGTTCCAATATAAACAACACCATTTTCACTTATAGCAAGTGTTCTTGCATTGGGGACATTATCTGCATAAATTGAAATAGAAAAACCTACTGGCAATTGTAGTTGTTTCAAAATATCATTATGATTATCTGAAGCTGCAAAGCTATTACTGATAGCTAGCAGACTTAAACTCAATACTTTAATAAAATTCATTTTCTTATTCCTTATTAAACTTTTAGTTATCTTAACAGTCCAGTGTATTGAATTTAAGTATTTACTCCCCCATAACTTAATTAATTATTACTATTTATTAAAATAAGGTGTCTTAATATGATGCGAATTGTCCTTTTTCTTGCGACCAACGTTGCAATAATGATTGTTATCAGTCTTGTTTTTAGCATATTCGGTATTGGTAGTACCCTACAAGCTAATGGTGTTGACCTAAACTTAAATGCTCTTTTAGTGATTTCTGCCGTTATTGGTATGACAGGCTCGGTTATTTCCTTAGCCATGTCAAAATGGTCAGCTAAAAGAGCTATGAATGTTCATGTAATTGAAAATCCACAAAACCAAACAGAACAATGGCTTGTTTCTTTAGTTGCTAAACAAGCAAAAGAAGCAGGAATTGGTATGCCAGAAGTAGGTATTTTTCAGACTCCAGAACCTAATGCTTTTGCTACAGGTATGAGTAGAAACAATGCTTTGGTTGCAGTAAGTACAGGCTTATTACAAGCTATGAGTGCTGACGAAGTTGAAGCGGTAGTAGGTCATGAAATTAGTCACGTTGCTAATGGCGATATGATTACAATGGCGCTGATGCAAGGTGTGGTAAATACCTTTGTATATTTCTTTGCTTCAATTATTGGTCATTTTGTCGATAGAGTTGTTCTAAAAAATGAAAATGGTCATGGTATGGGGTATTACATTACCCAAATGATCGCTCAAATTGCTTTATCATTCTTGGCTTCAATGCTGGTTATGTGGTTCTCTCGTTACCGTGAATTCCATGCTGATGCAGGTGGCGCACGTTTAGCAGGCAATGAAAAGATGATTGGTGCTTTGCGTGCGTTACAACGCGCCCATAGTCCTGAAGACTTACCAGGACAATTAGCTGCATTTGGTATTAATGGTGGAGGCGTGCAAAAATTATTTATGAGCCACCCTCCTCTTGAAGAGCGTATTGCAGCACTACAAAATAATCGTTAATTAGCACCGCTAGCATTACTCTGTTTTACTTAACACTGAATGTGACTATGGTAGGAGGGGCCTATTGGCCGCGACCAGATCAAGAGCAATCGCGACCAATAGGTCCCTCCTACTTTTATATCGCAGGGCAAGTATTTTACCAAGCTAATATGAAAAACTTATGACACATTGTAAACAAAAAAGAAATAAACCATAAAAATAACACTTATTGTTAATCATATTAACTCAAAGTATAGTTACCCTGTCTTTAACGAGATATTTATTAACTTATAAGAGAACTTTTAATATGAACACATTAAACAAAGATATTTTTACTGGCCTTATGTTTATTTCTGGATTATTTGGATTTATTTCTGGAGAATTTATTATTTCATCAACCTTGTTTGCATCTGCTGCAATTTCTAGCAACATTAATTTTAACGGTCAACAATCATAGATATAGGTTTCATCATGCAACATATTAATGTATCAAATTAAAAACCTTCAAGGCATACCTTGCCTTGAAGGTTTTTTTATACTTGCTTTTTCCTCACAAACCCATCAAACTTTAACCTTTCTTAACACTATCTTTACAGACTTATTTAAGCATTATTCTTTTGCTTAAAACTACTAAGCAATGAACCAACTCATTCGATTTTCATTACAACTGTCTTACGACCAGTATCTACAAGTCTACCAAGGTGCTGCTAAAAATATTTCTGTTGTCGCCATTGACGGGCGTAGAATTGCCTTTCCTGCGAGGAATGTTCAATCATTTTTAACAAGAAAAGGAATTAATGGTTATTTTGAAATGGAATTAACTGCTGAGAATAAGTTTATCTCTGTAAAAAAGCTACACGACTAATCCCCACTAAAACACTATTATTGAGTGAATACAGAACGCACCCACCCAATAATTATATATAACCACTGATTTTTTTACGTATTTAAAGCATCCATTAAATCAATCATAAACTCCATTTCATCATTTTCTACTTTTTCCCATACCTCAAACCCTAGACTTTTTAACACGCCCTGTCCTTTTTCATCAGCGTTCATATCAACTAGGATTTGTTGAAACTGCTCTTTCTTATCTAATAACTTAGGTCCAATCATTAAAGAATGATGAATAACACTAATTTGACTTCTAACTATAATTCTCAGCTGTTTTTTAATCATTGAAGAAAGGTCATCATAAGCTTCTGCTAAAAATATCCCCACATCAGCATCACCTTTTAATAAATGCTTAGCAACTAAAACATAAGTATCTGAGGGAATTTCAATAATATTACTTTTATCCAAATCCGCTGGTTCTAGCATAATCATTCCCATCAGATGGACATCTGGATCTTCAGTAAATGCGACCTTAGTCCCTTCTAACAAATGAGCAACATCTTCTACTGTATTTTCTGAATTAACAGCAATAATTGCCTCATCAGCTTCGCCACCAGCCTTCACCAAAGGCTGAAAACCTTTTTCTCGCACCAACATTGCTGCATCAAAAGGATTGGCATAAATCAAATCAATATTATCATTATTTATAGCTTCTCTTTGAGTATGGAAATCATTGTACATTTCCAAATGAATCGCGGTATCGGTTTGCCTTTGTATCCAAGTGTTAAATATATACCAGCCTGATAAATGGTCAGGGGTAAAATCGGGACTTACTGTAAACATAAATGACATAATAATCTCCCTATTAGAATAAAGTTGGATAAAGTTTTATGCATTCTTCCACTTTGGTTCGAGAAGGTTTTCTACGAACCGATGTATAAGCTTCAAGCTTGCCATTTCGAATATTAGGAATAACCGTTGCCTTAACCCAATAATAGCCTCCATCCTTTCGTAGATTTTTTACAAACCCTTGCCATTTTTCACCTTTATTTACCGTATCCCATAAACCTTGGAAGGCTGCTGGCGGCATATCTGGGTGCCTTAAAATAGAATGAGGCGCACCAATTAATTCCTCTTCGGTGAACCCAGACATTTCTATAAACGACTGATTAACATGCGTTATAACACCATCTGGTGTGGTAGTTGAAACGATAAGTTTGCCGTCGGGATACGGGGTTTCAATCTCTGTATATAAAATCTTTCTGGAGATTGATTTATATAAATCGAGCGTAACTTCTTTATAGTCACCCACAACATCTTCGGGCTTCATATCACTAATCATAAACACTCCTGTCTGCAACTATTAATACATTAAAGTAATTCGGTAATACTTTCGGCGGCTCTTTTAACATCCAGAAAGATCAGTCCCAATTTTGCATTTGGCTTTGCCATAACTGTTAGGACAGCCTCATCACCTGCATAGGTCATTACAACATAGCCACTATCACCTTTAATAAGGACTTGTTCCAAACCACCTCGATTAAGCTCTTGAGCTGTTCTATCACCCAAAGATAACATTGCGGCACTCATAGCCCCAACTCTGTCTTCATCTAATCCTGCTGGTAATACAGATGCCATCATTAAACCATCAGTTGATATTACCCCTGAGGCTTCAATGTCTGCGGAAGTTCCATTAAGTTCGGTTAAAACCGATGTAAGCATATCAGCTCTCATATTAACTCCTTATATTTAGTAAAATGTATAATTCAGTGTTCATGATTTACTTTGCATATCTAATATTTAAAGCCCAAATTAAAGATACAAAATCAGCCTGATTAAAATGAGGAATATCAGAAATAACGATAACAAATCTATTTTCCCCAATAAATATTGGCCAAAAACCCGTTTGACTACAACCAAATGCATCAACAATTGCCCAAGCTTGGCTTCCGACCCCAAGGTTATTCATCAATAAACCTGAACGTCTCTTATGTACTGTAGCAATTTCTGCACTTAATGCTGATAACTCCTCCGCAACTTCGTGAGCAAATCCACTACAAGCTAAATAAAACCCCTGATCATCAGCTAATAGCACTTTTCCTGATTCAGAAATACTGTCAAGTAAACCTGGTAGTATTTCCTCTAATGATCCTGTCGGTGCTTTAATCTCTTGCTCAACGCCTTGAACCCAACCCAATTTCTGACAATGGCCAAGTAAATCTAATGCTTTTTCCTCATTATCTTCATCCATTAATTGCATTAAAGTATCTACATTTAAAGCAGGTGTTTCTGTTTGTTGTAAAAGTTTTTTAATAAACTTTCTAGACTTTTCCTGCTCAGGCAAAGAAACTGCATAATAAGCACCAACAGGTGTTGGATATAGAAACAAATTATCAGCCAGTACGAATTCACTCATTTTTATTCATCCTCCAAACCAGGATCAAGCGAGAAAAGTAGCGCTTGAACCAATAAAGAAACATCATTCTTAACACGTGCATCAACAGCAAATATGGCAGGTTTCAAATCAGAGCCTTGCAGATATTTATGGTATTCGTTAATACTTGGTTTACTACTTAAATCCATCTGTGTGATACCAATAGAAACACTGGTTTCTGAAATAAATTTACCAAAGGAATCAAGAAAAAATTGCATATCCTTAAAAGGGTCTGCTCGCGTATTATCTAATAACAAGACTAAACCAATACCCCCAACCGTTAAAATATCCCACATAAAGTCAAAACGCTCTTGTCCTGGCGTACCATATAAATGAATTTTTTCTCCATCATCTAAATTCATAATTCCATAATCCATAGCTACAGTTGTTGCAGCTTTTCGGTTTTTGGTCATATCACTCGCTGCTGCATCTGTTTTAACAGGAGGAACATCACTAATAGAATCTATCGCCGTTGTTTTACCTGCACCTACTGGCCCAGTAAAAATAATTTTATATTGACTCATCGTTTTATAAATTCCCTATCCACGTAATCTACCCAATATTCGACTTAACAATCCTTTTGCTTTTGTTGGCTGTACTTCTGGAGGAGATATTAACTCATCAACTTGACGCTTTGCCTGCCCAACAATCCCCAAAACATTAGCCGCACTAATAAATACAAAAACATACTGTGGTTTAATATTTAAAGCATTAGCAATACTCATTGCAGTTCTTGGTCCTCTAATCAATAATGCAGCAATCCTCATTGCATGAGGTGTTACTACCAGCCTAGTAAAGTTAGGCCATTGCATTAAATAAACTGGTTTATTTATATCAATGGTATCTGGGAATCTACCTTTTGAAGTCCAAATTGCTAACTTCCACAAAAAGTGATCACTATCAAAGAAACCCTCCATTTTTTCCTTAATATCAAATTTGCTTTGGTCAATAGGTGTTAATGACATTGCTTTCGCACCATTTTTTGATATTGCCACACCAGCAAATGCTCTTAATTGTTTATCCTCAACATCCAGCCAAATTTCCTGGCTATGAGGGAAAACAATTAAAGGTTTCCAACCAGAATTTAATTGTAAAATTCGACTTTTTGCCTTACAAACCTTAATTGCTGATTGCACATACCCTAAGAAATATCCTTTAGGGTTATAAGATGCTTTTAATACCTGTTCATGATCAGAGAAATTCACACCATCAACATTCCCAATATAAGCGGAAAAACCACCTTCAGTTAAGTCCATTGCTGTTCTATGCTTTGAGACTTTCTTTTTTTCTTCTTTATCTATATTTTTAGCGGCTGGTACTATTTCTTCTGCAACAGATTCCTTTTTACTTTTCGGTATATGAGAAGAAGATGGTTCTATTTTTTGTTCAGTTTCTGACTTTGCTCTAACTTTAACTTTCTTAGAGTCATCAGTAGAGAGACTTACTTTAGCCTGCTTAAGAGCAGCAAGCACATCAGCTGTTTCAACAGGCTTTTTAACGTATATGGTCCCATCTAATAAAATTTCTTCTAATGAAAGAATAATAAGAGGTCTATTAGGTTTTCTTGCTTGTAGCTGATCTAATAATTCCTTTGCTTTAATATGATCAGCATCTAACAAATCAATTTCAGCTTCAGATTCATCAACGACAACAGCTATACCTTTACATGGTCCTTTAAGATACATACACATTGTTTTATATGCACGATCATCCATGCCATAAAGTGCAATTTTTAAAGGTGTACCGTCTTTACTCTTCATTGCTCATCCTTGCAAAATATTCAGTCATCTCTAACCATTCAAGAGATTCTTCCCAGTTTGTTTTTGCTAACAAATCATTTTTTATTCTTTCAAATGCTTTTGCATCTTTAGTTTTCTTTAACAGCCCTAACAATTCAGTTTGTAAGTCCTGTCTATTTGGTGTTTCTAATACAGCTGTTTCAAGTGTCTGTAACGCAAAGTCAAGTTGACTATATTCGATATAATCTTTTGCTATGATTAAAGGATCATACTCTTCTTGAAGCTCATCATTTATTTTTCTAACAACTAAATCTAGAGAACTTATAACCCCCATTGTACATACTGAAAATTTGTTAGCTACAAGCAAATTAATATCTGATGTTTTTATATATTCGTCTAACGTCTTAACTTGGATGTCAGTTAACCTAGACTGAGTCGCTTTTACCATTCGATGACTCAATGCAGATCCCTTACCATTAAGTATCCACAATAAATCAACTAACGCAGCATATAACTGCTCGTCCATTCCCAAGCTATATGTATAGTAAATACGCTGTAGATGGAACATCAGCTTTTTTGGCTTTCTCAATACCTTATTGACTATTTGTTGATACAAACAATCATTTGATTGATTATCATCTGTAAGCCATAACATTTCCTGAACGATAAAACTATCATCAGAATCTACAAAGGCAGGAAGTATATTATTATCAGTAATAAACATTGAATAACTAATTATTAATCTAAAATATGATTAACATTAAGAGTAGTAGCCAGCTTAGTTTTGTCTAGTTTTATAATCAATGAAACAGAAACAATACAATAAAAAAGATTAAGTCATGAATATAGCTATTTGATAATAAACAAGTTAAATAAAACCAACCTAACAAAAAAAATCGGCATTCTTTGCGCATTTTAAAGAAATAAATTACACCTTATTCCTTGAAATATAAATCTTCAGGGTTATCACTTTTTCAAAAAAATCTCATTTTTAACGACAACTACCTTTTCTCTGTACTGTAGCAACTAAAGATCCAATCAACAGCACTAGAAAAGGATCGGTAATTTCAGCTAAATGTCCTACTAAATAAATTTGTCCTATCTCTATACACATTGTCACACTAGCAGTGATCAAAACTGCCAAATAGAGTTTTAACCCAACACCTTGAAATAAGAAAACTAGAGAGCCATATAAAAAGAATTTTTCTAAAAAAGAAGCTGTATTTACAAGCATTGATCCACCCAAAAACCCATAAAAAGGAATTAATTGAATATCCTGTGTTGTATCAGAAAGTTGATAAGGTGAAAAACCTGAAGCAAAAAGAACAATTACCATCATCATTGCCAGCCATACAGGAAATTTCTTTGTATAAGAAAAAAATGCCCACCATGAAACAAGTGCTACCCCCCCTCCAACTGCATTAGACATACTAACTGAATTATCAACAATAATAACTTCAAAAATAAAGCACAATAAAATCAACCTTGAAAGATATTGAATACTTAGAATTTTTTGTTTATGCCTACAGAGTATATAAAAAACGACTAACCATGACGTTGCATCATGAAAAATTCTGACCAACTCCCAGGTAGAAAATAAAAAAATAGGTTTAATTCCATTTTTTAATTGTTGCAAATCTATACTGGGTACAAAAGGCATTAATCGATAAGCCATCCAGCTAAAGAGTAATAACATAGGAAACGAGTCATGACTATGCATAACACCAACAAATCGTTTTCTATTTGTATTCAAACTAACAGCTATAAATATACCTATAATAGTACCAATAAAATTTAGCACTGCATCACTTAAGTTGGCATCTCGACTTGGTAAATAAATCTGTCCAAACTGTAAAGAAATACCAAGACACAAACCCAGTATCAGAACAAAAGGTACGACTAAACTATAATGATTTTTTGGTAGTAACATTTGTACACCAGTTACTCCAAAAGGTACAAAAAGAAGTAAATTAGCTAAAATATCACCTCGATGTGTATAGGTTCCCCAAGTCTGGAAGAATACTTTAAACGCAGTTGTATCATTATCAGTTTGCACAAAGTCAAAAGGATAAAGTGATCCGTAGGAAATTAGAAAGACAATTAATAAAAATAAATACACTTTTCTATACCTGTATAAAGTACTTAGCGTATTAACACCAAGAAACTAGTGTATCGACCCATTCTTCATTATTATTCAAACAAGGAATCAAAGTTAAAGATTCTCCGCCCGCCTCTATAAAGATCTCTTGTCCTCTTATTTGAATTTCTTCCAATGTTTCTAAACAATCAGTCACAAATGAAGGACAAATAACCAATACTTTTTTAACACCATTTTCAGCAAGATCGCGTAATCGTTCCTCTGTACTGGGGCCCAACCATTTTGCTCGCCCCAGCCGAGATTGAAATGCAACTGAGTATTTACCCGCTGATAAGTTTGCTTTCTCGGCAAAACTACGTGTTGTTTGAAAAACTTGGTGACGATAACAAGTTTCATGCGCTTTATGAGGCTTACTACAACAAGCAACTTTTTTTAAACAATGTTTTTTTGATTTATCCAGCTTGCTAACATGAATTTCAGGTAATCCATGGTAACTGAATAATAAATGATCATACGATTGTTTTAAATAAGGTTCTGCCGTATTTACTAAAGCTGAGATATATCTTTCATCTTGATAAAATGGCTTTTGAACATGTAAAGTCACTTTAAGTTTAAACTTTTTGATCACTCGTTTAGCTTCAGCAACAGAGGTAGTAACTGTACTTTCGGCATAATGTGGGTATAGAGGTATAAAAAAAACATCAGTAATCCCCTTCTTTTTAACCAAGGTGATTAACTGTTTTTTAATACTCGGTTTACCGTATCGCATTGCCATTGCAACGGGATAATCAAGCTTAGCTTGTAAAGCCTGTTTTAATTGTTCTGATAAAAATATTAATGGTGATCCTTCTTTAGTCCAAACACTTTGATACGCTTCAGCTGATTTCTTAGGCCTTGTCGGTAAAATAAATAAACTAATAAGTATGCGCCTTAAAATCCAGGGTAATTGAATAACATAAGGATCACTTAGAAATTGATTAAGGTATTTTCTAACTTCTTTGGTTTTAGGTTTATCTGGTGATCCTAAATTAGCAAGTAATACGGCTTTTTTTATCATAAGAAGTTAAGCTAAAAATAAATATTGATAAGAAGAAAAAACTGGATTTTATCACTTTCCACTAATAACACAGATTAATTTTCTTCCCTTGTTTCATATAATTTACGTTGTATTTTGACATTTTTTAAACAATACTTTTAAAATCGCTTCTTAATCCTTATATATTAGAATATAATGATATTCATCAATGTTTGATACTTTAGTTTACTCGTTTGCCCAAACTATTTAAAAATATGCCAGATAACGAAAATGCATCTCCTGTTTCCACACATACCGCTCTTGATAAGCTAGTAGCTTATTCACTGAAAGGTGGTTTGCCAATTTTATTTTTTATTCTCTCCTTCACCCTCGGTGCAATTGCACTAGTTTATACCCCGAGAGAAGAAGAGCCTCAAATTGTTGTACCCATGGCAGATGTTATTATCTCAGCCCCTGGTTTATCAGCCAAACAGGTTGAACGACAAGTTACCTTACCACTTGAGAAAATGCTTTCTCAAATTACTGGCGTAGAGCATATATACTCTCGCTCAGGTTCAGGTAAAGCGGTTGTTACTCTCCGCTATTTTGTGGGCGAAGACCGAGAGGACTCTCTATTAAACGCATACAACAAATTACTTTCAAATCAGGATAATATTCCAGCAGCGGTTAGAAACTGGGTTATTAAACCCTTAGAAGTTGATGATGTACCTGTCGTAGTACTTGGTCTATGGAGTGATCAACCTGACCGTTACAGTGATTTTGAATTAAGGCGCTTTGCTGATGAAATTACAACCTCACTGCAACAAATTGAAGATACAAATCAAGTCAGCATTGTTGGTGGTAGAGCACGCAGTATTAATATTTTATTTAATCCGCAAAGCATGGCAGCTAGAAAGACTACTGCCACAGAAATCATTCAAGCGATAGCCTCAGCAAATCAATTACAAAGTGCAGGCATAGTTTCTGCAAACAATCAGTCAGTCATTGTTGAAGCCGGTGATTTCATCAGAACTGTTGATCAACTTAAATCTTTAGTTATTAATGTTGTTGATGGCTTGCCTGTTTATTTACAGGACGTTGCTTCAATTACAGATGGGCCAGAAGAAGTTAATAATTATAGCTGGATTGAATTTGCGCCAGGACATGATCAATCAGCGCAATTTAACACTCAGTACCCTATGGTTACTTTGGCTATTGCCAAAAAACGTGGATCAAATGCTGTTTGGCTAGCTGAAAATATCCATAAAAAAATTGAACAATTACAACAAGACTTTTTACCCCCAGAAGTCCATATTGAAGTATTACGTGATTATGGAAAAACAGCTGATGAAAAAGTATCTAACCTTACTAGTAGTTTAGCTTTTGCTATTTTCACCGTTGTTGTTTTTATTGCGGTCTTTTTAGGATGGAGAGCTGCACTTGTTGTAGGTTTAGCCATTCCAATTTGTTACGGACTCACGCTAATGCTTGATATGGTTATGGGTTATACCATCAACCGTGTCACTTTATTTGCGTTAATTCTGTCCTTAGGTTTATTAGTAGATGACCCTATTACTGGTATCGATAATATCGAAAGATTTATGCGTAAAGGTAAGGGAAATTCT
>Ga0209081_1002220_pt1 | contig 11349 bp, 10 predicted proteins | sample GOMGulsemesocosm_4_FD_184636 | JGI IMG/M metagenome (GOLD analysis project Ga0209081, IMG submission 184636) | Methane-oxidizing microbial communities from mesocosms in the Gulf of Mexico - GOM15B Gulf of Mexico (SPAdes) (version 2) | ecosystem: Environmental > Aquatic > Marine > Cold seeps... | reverse complement strand
CTGAATTTAATCCACGATTACGCTTAGCAATAACAACACCTTCAAATGCCTGCAATCTTTCGCGCTCGCCTTCTTTTACTTTTACTTGCACAACAACTGTATCACCAGGATTAAACACTGGCATATCTTTTTTAAGCTGCTCTGCTTCCAATTGACTAATAATATTACTCATTACTGTACCTATTTATACTTCAATTCAATTTTAAATTCGCTTAACAACGCCTGCTGTTCCGCCGTTAATTCTTTATCAAACAACAAATCGGGTCTTTTCTGCCAAGTCCGCCCCAATGACTGCTTCAATCGCCATTTTGCGATGTCCTTATGATTACCGCCGAGCAAAACCCCCGGAACAGCTTTATCCTCAAACAACTCAGGACGTGTATAGTGCGGACAGTCCAATAAACCATCCATATGAGAATCTTGCTTAGCAGACTCTTCATCACCCAATACTCCAGGCAGAAGTCTTGAGATCGCATCAATGACAACTAGCGCAGCTAACTCGCCGCCACTAATAACAAAATCACCTAACGACCACTCTTCATGACACTCATTTTGTATAAAGCGCTCATCAATCCCTTCATAGCGCCCCGCAATCAAAATCAACTGCTCTAAAGCAGTATTTTCATTTAACAGTTGCTGTGTAATTGGCTTGCCCTGAGGACTTAAATAAACAACTTTAACTCGCTCTTTACTAACTGATTTCTTAGCATTATCAACAGCATCCTTTAATGGCTTATATTTCATAACCATACCAGGGCCGCCGCCATAAGGGCGATCATCAACTGTTTTATGCTTATCTAATGTATAGTGCCGAGGGTTCCAAACAGCTAAATCAACTAAACCTTGCTTTATTGCTCGACCAGTAACCCCATTCATAGCACTATCAAGCACCATTTCAGGAAAAATCGTCACTACATCAAAACGCATTAAAACTCAGCATCCCAATCAACAACCATGACACCAGCAAGCAAATCTATACTTTTTATCGTTTGCTCTTGTAAAAAAGGAATCAAGCGCTCCCTTTCTCCCATCACAACGACAACATCATTAGCCCCAGTTTCCAGCATCTGCTTAACAATACCAAGCTCGACACCATCAACGGTACTAACTTGCAACCCTATTAGGTCGCTCCAATAATATTCGCCTTTTTTTGCCTTAGGCAATTGTTCCGGACGAATTAATATCTCCCAACCATTCAGATCAGCCGCGCCATCCCTGTCATTAAGACCATCCAAGCATGCTACGACTGTTTTTCCGTGCCGACGACCATCAACAACCTTAACTTCCTTGCTATCCTTGCCCTTTCTTAAGGTCCAAGGAGAGTAAGTCAGTATATTTTCACGAGGCTCTGTATACGAAAATACCTTTATCCAGCCTCGAACACCAAAGATACCGGAGACCAAGCCAACACTAATAAATTCCTCAGCCAACCTTTTAAGCAGCTACTGCTGCTTTTTTCGCATCTTTAATCAATTTAGCAACACGCTCAGAAGGCTGTGCACCATTAGACCGCCAATGAGCAATACGCTCCTCATCTAATATTAATCTTTCTTCCGAGCCTCTCGCTAACGGATTAAAATATCCTAAACGCTCAATATAACGCCCATCACGGCTATTTCTACTATCAGTCACTACAACATGATAAAAAGGACGATTTTTTTGCCCACCTCTGGCAAGACGAATAACTACCATCTAGATTCCTCAAAAATTACATTTAACCAAACTTAATCGAATTATTTTACGCTTTTTAATCATTATGTGAAGTCAAAACTATAAAAAAACATTTCTGTCCCTAAAAGTTTTATCGGCAATCACCTAAAAATTACATGCGCATACCTTTCATATTGCCTTTAATTCCGCGCATCATATTGGCCATATTGCCTTTTTTAAAGCGCTTCATCATTTTCTGCATCATCTTAAATTGCTTCAAAACGCGATTAACATCCTGCAACTCCTGCCCACAACCTGCCGCAATACGCTTTTTACGATTGCCTTTAATTAGGTCAGGATAACGCTTTTCTTGATTAGTCATAGAACGAATGACTGCAATTTGTCGTGCCAATTCTTTATCATTTACTTTATCGCGCATTTCCTGCGACACGTCATTAATACCTGGCAACTTGTCCATCATTGCACCTACGCCACCCATACTTTCCATTTGTTCTAATTGCTCAACAAAATCAGACAGATCAAATCCTTTGCCTTTCTGTAATTTTTTAGCTAATTTTTCCGCCTTATCCTTATCAACTTTTTGCTCAATATCTTCAATTAGGCTGAGCATATCCCCCATGCCCAAAATTCTTGAAGCAAGTCGATCTGGATAGAATGGCTCTAAGGCATCGGTTTTTTCACCAACCCCGACAAACTTAATCGGCTTACCGGTAACATGACGAATAGATAAGGCCGCCCCACCACGCGCATCACCATCAGTCTTAGTAAGAACTACACCCGTTAAAGGCAGTGCATCATTAAAAGCTTTTGCAGTTGTCGCCGCATCTTGCCCCGTCATGCTATCTACAACGAACAAAGTCTCAACCGGATTAATAGCCGCATGCAAAGCCTTAATCTCAGTCATCATTTCTTCATCAATATGCAAACGACCCGCAGTATCAACAATAACAACATCTAAGAATTGCTTCTTTGCCGCCTCAATCGCTGAAGTAGCAATTTCTGCCGCCGTTTTAGTTACATCAGTATCAAAAAATGTGAGCGACAAATCATTAGCTAGCGTTTCTAACTGCTTGATCGCTGCTGGGCGATAAATATCCGCACTAACTACACCTACCGATTTCTTTTTATTCTCTTTTAGCCAACGCCCTAACTTAGCAACCGTTGTGGTTTTACCCGCGCCTTGTAAGCCTGCCATAAGAATAATCGCGGGAGGATTAGCTTTTAAGTCAAGCTCCTCATTCGCCTCACCCATAACACTGACAAGTTCAGCTTGAACAACTTTAATAAGCGCTTGCCCAGGAGAGAGGCTTGCCTGCACTTCTTGGCCTAAAGCTCGCTCTTTCACCTTCTCGATAAAGGCACTAACAACAGGAAGAGCAACATCAGCCTCAAGCAAAGCCATGCGCACTTCACGCATCGTCTCTTGAATATTTTCTTCAGTCAGGCGCCCTTGGCCACGAAGATTTTTTAAGGTTTTACCTAAACGATCGGTTAAATTATCAAACATAATCAGTACTAGAACTCACTATAAGGCCGGCTAAGATCCACTTAATTTCTAATTAAATTAAACTCATCCCATCACAGCATCTAAAATTACTTTATCCTGCCATTATCCTGAAATTTAAGGGCACGGTAAACCATCAAAACTATTCTTTTATATTTAGCGCATGTAATTTTCGGTACAAATGCGTACGCTCAACACCCACTGCAATCGCTAATTTAGCAACGTTCCCTTCATTTTTCTCAAAATGATATTCAAGGTAAGCTTTTTCAAACTGCTCCCTAGCCTCTTTTAATGACAACTGAAAAAAATCAGGCACATCACTTTGCGGCGCAACACTTGCCGCATCCAAAACCGCCCCTAAACCCGCTTTCACCTCAGTTAACTCTATATCCTCTCCAGCCCCCAAAATCATTAAACGCTGCACTAAATTTTTTAATTCTCGCACATTGCCAGGCCAAGTATAGTTACGCAAGAAGTTCTGTGCTGCCATCAAAAACTTTCTATAGGCTAATTTTTCATGACGCACAAAATAATCAATATAAAAGTGCAATAAAGCAGGAACGTCCTCTCCATGATCGCGCAACGGCAATACCTCCATCGTTACCTCATTGAGCAAATAATATAAATCTTGCCGAAAACGCCCTGCCGCCACTTCGTTCTCTAGCAAAGTTCGCGTGGCAACAATAACACGCACATCAACACGCACCTGCTCCGTCCCTCCCACACGCAAAAATGAACGCGATTCTAAGGCGCTTAATAGCTTTAATTGCGTTTGCGCATCCATGCCTGCTATCTCAGCCAAAAACAACACACCACCATGCGCTCTCTCCAATAAACCTGGATACACAATGCCATCAAGTTCTTTACCAAAAAACTCTACCGCTGCATTTTCGGGAGCAATACTACCCACCGACACATCAATAAAAGGCCCTGATTTGCGCCCGCTGTGCTCATGCAAGAAGCGAGCATACATCTCCTTACCGGTACCGCTTTCACCAACAAACATCACTTTGGTATCATGCTGAGCCAAACGTTTTAACTGCTCTTTAATCCGCTCCGCAAAAGCACTACGCCCAATAGGCTCATTCACATCAAATAGTTGCTGCTTCAACCCTGCATTTTCACGCTGCAACATATGCGCATCAATAGCATGATCAACAACTAATAACAGCCGAGCCAAGGACAAGGGCTTTTCCAAAAATTCATACGCGCCCAACTTAGTTGCTTCAACGGCAGTTTCAATCGTGCCATGCCCCGACATCATGATAACGGGCGCGACAAATCCAGCATCTTCAGCCCACTCTTTCAGCAGTGTAATACCATCCGTGTCTGGCATCCAAATATCTAGCAAGATTAAATCAGGCTGGTGCCGACTCTGAATTTGTCTCGCTTCCTCGGCATTTCCTGCCATATAAACAACATAACCCTCATCCTGTAGAATTTCCTGCACTAACTGCCGAATATCTAACTCATCATCAACCACTAAAATATTTGCTTTATATCCGCTCATTTCACTTAGTTTTTACCTTGCCTATCGAATACTGCTGGAAATTGCATAATAAAACCAGCACCCTGCGTATATTTGCTATCCAAGCGAATACTTCCACCCATCTCTTCAATCACTTTTTTTACAATTGCCAAACCTAAGCCCGTACCTTTTTGCTTACTCGTCACATAAGGCTCGAAAACCTGTTTAGCTTGTTTAATATCAATTCCGCAGCCAGTATCATATATAGCTAGGCGCACCAGCTCGGCATTGTATTGACGCACACCTTCTAGCTTCACAGTAACCACCCCTTTGCCATCCATAGCCTCCAATGCATTTTTAAACAGGTTATGCAGTACTTGCCGAATATTAACCGCATCCGCCTTAATCAAAGAGATCCTCCCTTCCACTTGCAAGTCAAAACGTATATTAGGATCAGAGCTGTATAAAACCATAATCTCTTGCACTAAAGCCAACAAGTCCAACTTCTCTGCTTTATTGTGCACTGGCCGCGCATATTCAGCAAAGGCATTTACCATATGCTTCATTGCCTCTACTTGCTGAACAATCGTTCGAGTAGAGCGCTGTAACATCTCCGCATCCTCATTTACCAGCTTAGGTGCCAGTTTATGCTGCAGCCTTTCTGCCGATAACTGTATCGGTGTTAAAGGGTTTTTAATTTCATGCGCTAAGCGCCGCGCCACTTCAGACCACGCTGCATTCTTTTGCGCTTGAATCAGGTCAGTTATATCATCAAAAACAACCACTGCACCAATATAACCGCCCTCCGTAGAAAATAACGGCGAGCCTTGACACAGCAACTCCTTACGCCCTTCAGGACCATCGACCACAACATTACGCTGCCAAATATCAAATGATTTCTCCAGTAAGGGCTGTACCACCTCAGTCAACCCCATCAAATCTGGACGACCTTGCGCTAACTGCATTAAATCTTTCCCATAATAATGCATCACCTGAACATGCAAAATAATGCTCGCCGCCTGATTTGCTGTACGTATATTTAAACTCGAATCAAAACTCAAAACACCTGAAGTCAAACTAGTCAGCAAAGTCTCCAAATAAGCCCGCTGACGCTCAATTTCCTGTGCGCTTTTTCGCGTTTCATCCTGAGCACGAGAGATTTGCGTCACCATCTCGTTAAATGACTCCACCAAAAACCCCAAATCATCTAGGCGTTTTACCGGCAATAATTGCCCATAAAACCCCGCTGCCACAGCCTGCGTACCACGCACTAAATCACGAATGGGAGCAATAATTCCACGCACACTAACAAACGCAGCTGAAATTGCCGCAAGCAAACTCATTAGCAACACTAAAGACAAAACAAGAGAGAAGCTAGTCTTCAACGAGTGTCGCAAATACATCATTTCTTGAAACCTAACATAGGCAAATTCAACCGAATCCGTTAAATCATTAATACGCTCAGGCACGGGGTAAATAACTTGTAAATAATGCGTGTTTTTCGGCTTAATCGCAACGACCGTCTGCACCACCAGTTCACCATTGACCGAAGCAAGAGCAACATAATCATTACCTTGCTGCACTTGCAAAAATAATGGCGATACGGGCAAACTCGGTAAAATATCACTCGGACTTAAACCGCTAAAACTGATGATTTTTCCTTTTTTCGACAATAGGCTAACTTCATTGACTCCAGCTATTTCACGAAAACGATCTAACTCTAGACTCATCTCCGCACCCGACTTACGACTTAAAGCTTCAGCCAAACCCCGCGATTGCTTTAAATCCCAACGCAATCGATGGTCTAAAGAGGCACGACTTAATTCCAAGGAGTCCTCCATCGCTCCATCTAACTCAACACTAAACCAACTATCAATACTTTGATGCAAAAACTGCAAGGAAAAATAAAACACCACTCCAGCAGGCACCAAAGATAAAATAATAAACAGCAGTACAATACGAGTAGTTAAACGTGACCCAGCCTCTCGTTTCTTAAGCCTTCTAGCCAACGAAATGACATTAAAACCCACCAGCAAAAGTAATATCACGGTTCCTACCGCATTACTCAAAAGCAGCCAAGTATACATATCGCCAAGCTGCGATGTATCTTGTATCGCCGAACTCATTAGCTGTAAAGACAGCACAATAAAACTCAGCAAAACAAGCATAGAAAGACTAAACGGAATTTTTATTCGCACCACAACCTCTCAGCAGCTGACAAATCCCATTCCGATTCAAAATACGCTATAGGACGCAGGGGCGCAGGCAACATCTCCTTATCAAAAGAAACATTTAACACGCCAACAATACATAGCTTAGCGTCATATCCCGTTACGGGGATATCATCATAGGCAATCTGCCCCATATAAGTCAATGCATCTTGGAGACTAGAAAAGCGCTTAACTTCATCTTTTTTCTCATCTTTTACGCGATAATTATTTAACAAAGTATAATAAGCTAAACGATAACGTCGCGCCTGAGAAAACAAAACACTCTGCCATAATCCGCCCCAGCGCACTTGTTTAAGCTCAATAGAAACATCCCAATACAAAGGGATACCGCTATGCAATGCACCCTGAGCGCTGCGACTTAATTGAAAAATCACATCAGCACGCAGTTGAGCTTTATTTTCAGCTAAAGTTAATTGCGCTTGCTCAATTTTTACAAACCGATCATCAGCATAGCCGCGCCCTGACAAACTACTTAGCAACACAATCAAACCTAGCAATAGCGCTTTATTTTTTTTGTAAGCGCGCATAATAAAAACCATCCATAGAGTCGCTACCAGTAAAAACCTGCCGCCCAAAGGAGCGCTTAACTCCCCAATCAGCATTGATAATTAGCTCTTGGGCATCGTCATGTTGCTGAAGAAACCGCTCAATTTGCAATTCATTTTCCTGCTTTAAGATAGAACAGGTTGCATAAAGCAAAACACCTCCTGAAGCCAGCATAGTCCAAGCAGCACATAAAATTTCTTGTTGCAAAGCCTGCAACTGGCCTATATCTTCAGCACGACGCAACAACTTAATATCTGGGTGCCGCCTAATAACCCCCAAAGCCGAACAAGGCGCATCCAGCAGAATACGATCAAATACCTCTCCATCCCACCATGCTTCTGGCTGAATGGCATCCGCTGTCAACAAATCAGCTTTAAGCTGCAATCGCGTTAAATTTTCCTGCACCCGCACCAAACGCTGCGCATCAATATCAATAGCCAGCAATTGTTTTAAATCAGGCTGCAACTCTAAAATATGCGCAGTTTTCCCCCCCGGTGCTGCACACACATCTAAAATACGCTCACCTTGCTGTGCATCCAGTAATTGCGCCGCCAATTGTGCCGCCGCGTCTTGAACTGATACCCAGCCTTGTGCAAATTTAGGCAATTTATCGACAACAACCGGCTCAGCCAAAAGAATACCTTGATCAGAGCAAGCCAAAGCACTACCTTCAATCCCCTCTTCTGCAAGCATTGCCAAATAAGTATCACGCGCACAAAAGCGCGCGTTGACACGCAAACTCATCGGCGGAAGCTGATTGTTAGCTAAAAGAATTTGCTTAGCTTCATCCCCCCAATCGGCTTTGATAGCTTTAATCACCCAGTCAGGGTGCGCATAAGCCACATGCTTATCAGCTAAAGCCTCTAATTCATCCTGCTCACGCAAGTAGCGGCGCAATACAGCATTCAGTAATGACTTAGCCCATTGTTTTTTCTTCATCACCGCTACAGTCTCTGAGACCGCTGCATGATCCTTAACCCGCATAAAATTCAGCTGATATAAGCCCAACAATGCCAACGCTTTAATTTGCACATCTTTATTCTTAATCGGCTTATTAACCAGCTGATTTAAAATAAATTCCAGCCGATAATAATGGCGCACCGTGCCATAGCATAAAGCTTGAATAAACGCCCGCTCCTGCACATCAACAACCTGCGGCCATGCATCTTCAAGGGCGACAGTCAAAGATTTCCCAGCCAATACCTTGACGATAACATTTGCCGCCACTAATCGAGAATTCAATTCATTTTTCCTTTAAAACTTAAGAGAAACTGCATCACACAGACCACATAAACCATGCTTTAACTTTATTAATTCCTAAGCTAAATGTAAGCCCGCCACTTTATGAGCATGCAAAAAAGCACCCACTTGCATACGTTTTTTTCCCGGCATTTGAATTTCCAATAAACGCAAAACACCCGACCCCGTAGCGACATCAATATGCTTGCCATCATCTAAAATTGCCCCAGGAGCAAGCTTAGCCTCAACATCAAGCGCCTCTGCACGCCACACACGCATAACCTTATCGTCTAACTTTGTTTGCGCCACCGGCCATGCATTAAGCCCCCGCACCTGCAACGCCAACTCACTTGCCGTCCGAGTCCAATCTAATTCAGATTCACTTTTTTCCAATTTATGCGCATAAGTCACCAAAGACTCATCTTGCACTTCAGGAGACAGTTTATTTTCTTCCAGCAATACCAAAGTTTCTTGCAGGCCCTCTGCGCCCATCACCATCATACGGTCATGTAATTCACTGGCTGTTTCTTGCGCGCCAATAGTACATACGGTTTTATGCAACATATCTCCAGCATCTAACTGCTTAACCACATTCATAATAGTGACGCCAGTCTCCTGATCACCCGCCATAATCGCTCGATTAATCGGCGCAGCACCGCGCCAACGCGGCAATAAAGAGCCATGAATATTAATACAGCCTATTTTAGGTATATCCAAAACGCGCTGACTTAAAATCAAACCATAAGCGACAACGACCATCAGATCAGCATCCAAAGCAACAAGCTGCTCAATATCAGCCTCTGCTTTTAAGTTCTCAGGCTGAAATACAGGGATCCCTGCACTTAAAGCTAGCGATTTTACCGGCCCTGGCTGCAATTTACGTCCACGCCCTGCCGGTCGATCAGGCTGTGCATAGACCGCAACCACCTCATGATTAGAAGCCAATAACATTTGTAATGCTGGTACTGCAAACTCAGGCGTTCCCGCAAAAATAATTTTCATCTGCTTATTTTTCTCTCTTATGCATTTTTTCCATTTTCTTTTTAATTCTTTGACGCTTTAACGACGACAAATAATCAACGAATAATTTACCTTGCAAGTGATCCATTTCATGCTGAATACATACAGCTAATAAACCATCCGCCTCCAACTCAAAAGAAACACCGCGTTTATCTAATGCTTTTACCTTAATTGTTTCGGCACGCGTAACCGGTTCAAAAATACCTGGCACCGACAAACAGCCCTCATCAGATTCCTCTTCGCCCAAACTATCAGTAATTTCAGGATTAATTAAACAAATCGGCTGATCTTTTTCTTCACTGATATCAATAACAATAATACGCTGATGTATATTTACCTGAGTTGCAGCCAAACCCACACCATGTGCTTCGTACATGGTTTCAAACATATCACCAACTAAGCTTCCAATCGCTTTATCAACCACCTCAACAGACCTCGCTACCGTACGCAAACGATGGTCTGGAAACTCAAGAATTGACAGAATACTCACTAAACACTCCACACTTTAATTATTTATGACTGGAATTCTATCCGAAATCATCTAAACTTTATACTTTGCAAGCTTAGTGCTGCCCGTTTTTGTGAAAATTAATGTTCACAGCAGCACTCACTTCTATAAATTACGATAGATCGGGATAAAATCATGGCTTCTAAAGCAATTCTAGGACTTATTCTTGGCCTTACATTAAGCCTATCAAGTTGGGCTGATGTTATTAAACTAAACCCTGCCCACCCAACCAGTCATGTTGTGGTTAACGGAGACACTCTGTGGGGTATCTCGGCCAAATTCCTACAAGACCCTTGGCAATGGCCTAATGTCTGGCGCCACAATAGCCAAATTAAAAACCCCCATCTAATTTACCCTGGCGATGTCATTACCCTTTGCTTTATTGAGGGTAAGCCTATGCTCTGCGTCAACAGCCCAACAAGTGACAAGCGCATGCTTTATCCACATATGCGCGCTAATGGTACCGACCAAGCCATAGACATGATCCCAAACGAAGCAATCAGGCCTTACCTGACATCACCTAAAGTGGTTGGTAAAGATGAATTAGTCAATGCACCTTATATTATCGATTTTTCTGGCGAACACATTATTGCAGCAGAAGGAGATAAGATTTTCGTACGCTCTATTCTAAAACCTGATTTTTTGGCTTATACCACTTACCGTCCAGGACAGACTTATACCGACCCAGATAACAATGAAATTTTAGGTTATGAAGCTGAATATATTGCCGACAACGTGATTCTCGAGCTTGGCGATCCAGCAACACTGCGTATAACTAATACAGACAAAGAAGTGCGCCGCGGCGATCGACTCATGCCTAGCTCAGAAGAAGAGGTCGCATTCAATTTCTTCCCTACACCACCAACTGAGTTCATTAAGGGCTCTATTATTGGCGTATTTAATGGCGTCCAAGAAATTGGTCAGTACGACGTGATTGTACTTAGCAAAGGCAAGCATGATGGACTTGAACAAGGCCACTTACTAAGCATTATACAAAAAGGACAATTGGTCACTGACCCTTTTCATAAAAACAAGAACGAACTAGTCAAACTTCCCGACCAAGAAGCTGGCATCGTTTTAGTATTTCGCACTTTTGATCGAGTAAGCTACGGGTTAGTCATGCATGCCTCAAGAAATATTCGCGTTTTAGATATGGTACAAA
>Ga0209081_1002219_pt1 | contig 11353 bp, 13 predicted proteins | sample GOMGulsemesocosm_4_FD_184636 | JGI IMG/M metagenome (GOLD analysis project Ga0209081, IMG submission 184636) | Methane-oxidizing microbial communities from mesocosms in the Gulf of Mexico - GOM15B Gulf of Mexico (SPAdes) (version 2) | ecosystem: Environmental > Aquatic > Marine > Cold seeps... | reverse complement strand
GACCTATAAGCTTGGCGCCTTCATATTGCAGTCGCCGCCGGTGGAATTTACCATTGAATTGTCTTGGGCATGGTTCCGAGAAGAGCTTCGACATCTTTGGCAACCCCTGCTGGCTGGGTCAGTGATCTGCGGTTTAACCTTTGGCGGCTTAGGCTACGTCACCATGCAGATATTTTGGCGCCGTCAGGTGCTGAAAAACTGGCATCGGCGCAAGCGTGAACGAGCCGCTCGCAAGAAGAAAAATTCTCCAGAAATGTAAGCACGCTATTCATATCGCAGAGCTTCAGCAGGCTCTACGCGACTGGCTCGCCACGCGGGATACACAGTGGCAACAAAACTCATCAGCAAGGCGACGGCTGCAATCAAAAGCAAATCTGGCACTCGTAAATCAACGGGTAAATAGCTGATAGGATAGACATCGGCCTTCAAGAACTGCACCTCAAACACGCGCTCAAATGCTAGGAAAGCACCCGGCACTACGGCACATAACAAACAGCCCACCACTAGGCCCAGGCAGGTCCCGAGAAAACCGATCAAGCTGCCCTGCACCATAAATATACCCATGATCATGCCGCTGCTGGCACCCAAGGTTCGCAAAATAGCGATGTCTCCCTGCTTATCAACCACCACCATGATGAGAGTGGTCACGACATTAAAGGCCGCAATGGCAATGATCAAAAACAGTAGCAAGCCCACGAGGTTTTTCGACATTTGAATAGCTTGGAACAAATTACCATGACTGCGTGTCCAGTCGGAGCCGTAATAACCATAGGGCAAGGCTCTCACCAGCTCTGCAACGATTGTGGGCGCCGCGAATAATTCGTCAAGGCGCAGCCGCATACCGCTGACGCGGTCAGGAGTGATGGACATAGTTTGCGCCTGAGCCAAATTGACCAAGGCCAAACCATTGTCGACTTCTGTGCCGGTATCAAAGATGCCCAGCACGGTAAAAACTCTCACCTTTGGCGCCCGACTTTGCGCCTGGCTGGCAGGCACCACCAGAGTTAATCGCTCGCCCAGCTCTACTCCGAGTGTTTTCGCTAAACCAGTACCAATGGCAATGTTCGCGAGATTTTCCGAGAGGCCTTGCACCACTTCTGGGTCAAGCCGTTCCGGCAATACCGATACTTGTCGCTCCTGCTCAATATCGACACCATACAAATTCACCGGCGCAACATTCTTTCCGTGTGACAGTAGCGCTTGCAGTTGTACAAATGGCGCGCTACCCGCAACTCCCGGCTTGGCTAAAAACTCTTTTTGCAGGTTTGGCCAGTCTTCAATTCCGTAGCGGTGATATACCGCGCCCTGTGGCATTAGCCCTAAAATATTATTGCGCAACTCTCGATCAAAGCCGTTCATGACGGAGAGAACCAACACCAGCAAACTCACACCTAAGGTCATGCCTAGAATAGAGATGGCGGAGATAAAGGACACTAGTTGACTGCGACGCCTAGCCCCAGCGTAGCGCAGTCCTATTAAGACCAGAGGTGACTGAAAAAAATCAAGCACCTTACCCATGGGCCACAGACTCAGTGCGCTGACTTAAACTGCCGTCCACTAGCTCTAAGGTACGATCCATCTTCGCCGCTAGACTTTGATCATGTGTCACCACAATAAAGCTGGTATTAAAGGTTTTGTTTAAAGACAGCATTAAAGCTTGAATGTCAGCGGCCGTGTGAGCATCGAGATTGCCCGTAGGCTCGTCCATTAATACACAGGCGGGCTCTGTGACAAGGGCTCTAGCAATGGCCACGCGCTGGCGCTCACCGCCGGACAATTCGGGGGGCTTGTGATCCAATCTTTCGGATAGGCCCACCGAGGCAAGTATTTTACGTGCGCGCTCGATCGCTTCGCCACGAGGCACTTTGCCAATCAATAAGGGCATACAAACATTTTCTAAAGCTGAAAACTCGGGTAACAAATGATGAAATTGATATACAAAGCCAAGCGCCTGATTACGCACCCGGCCTCTTTCATTTTCATTGAGCGCCGACAATTCTTGAGATCGCACAAACACCTGGCCACTTGTAGGCTTATCTAGCCCACCCAGTAAATTAAGCAGGGTCGACTTACCCGATCCTGAAGCGCCAATAATAGCGACTCGCTCTCCCGCTTCAATCACTAAGTTCACTTGCTTGAGCACGGTGATTTCTTGAGGCCCTTCGCGGTATATTTTTCCCAGCTCCGAACAACTCAATACGGCTTCAATATTACTCATAACGCAGGGCCTCTGCCGGTTGAATTTGCGCGGCCCGCCACGCGGGGTAAAGGCTGGCCAAAACGCTTAAACACAGCGCTAAGCCACAAATTAATAAGACGTCACTGAGCAACCAATGAGAAGGCAGCTCAGTAATAAAATACACATTGGGATCGAATACTTGCAGACCTAGAATTTGTTCAAAGGCACTCACAATCGGCGCAATTTGTAGGGCTAATAAAGATCCCACAATGGCGCCCAGCACAATGCCAGCTAAACCTACGGCTGTGCCTTGTACCACAAAGATGCCCATTACTTCACGTCCAGTGAGACCCATGGTGCGCAAGACGGCAATATCACCGCGTTTGTCGGCAACCATTAGTACCAAGCTAGAAATAATATTAAATGCCGCCACTGCGACAATAATCATCAACAGCGTGCCCACCACTGTTTTTTCCATCTTTATGGCCGCAAATAAACTGCCTTGAGTTTGGCTCCAATCTTTCGTTGCAAAATGCTGTTGTTGTTCATGCCCTAATAGCGTCATTTCTACTTCGCGAATAATGTTTGCGGCCTGATATATATCGTCTACTTTGAGCTGCAAACCCTGAACGCTTGAGCCATAGCGGAACAGCTTTTGCGCGTCTTGCAAATGAATTATGGCCAAATTTTGATCGACCTGAGCCCCGACCTCAAAAACACCCACTAGTGTAAAACGCTTCGTGCGCGGGAAAATTCCCGCCGGAGTAATTGAGAGCTGCGGTAAAGTCAGGGTTATTTGGTCGCCAATATTCATGCGCAAATATCGCACCAGCAGGCTGCCCAGCACAATGCCATACTCACCCGCTTGTAAGCGTTCCATTGATCCCGCAATCATGTGCTCATCAATAATGGATATTTTTGCCTGCTCTTCCGGCAAAATGCCTTCAAGCTGCACACCTTGAACACCGGTTTCGTAGCTCAGTAAGCCAAAACCTTCAATGTAAGGAGCTGAAGCCACCACATCTGAGTGCTGCTCCACTTGTTTTGCCAGCGCCTGCCAGTTATCTAGGGGCTGTTCGGTATCAATAAAACCGTGGGGAATGACACTGAGCAAGCGCTGTTTTAGCTCACGATCAAAGCCATTCATCACCGACAAGACCACTATTAAGGCGGTAACACCCAGCAGCATGCCCAGCAGTGAGAAACCGCTAACAAAAGAGATAAATTGGTTGCGTCGTTTTGCGCGCAGGTAGCGCAGGCCAATAAAGAAAGGAACAGATCGAATCATCTCTGCATTAAACCCAAGTGCAGGGTTAAGAACAAGGTTTTACTGTCGATTGGGATAATTTCACAAGATCAGTAGTGTTGCGCCATTGAGTCAGGGCGTTATACTTTGGCCCATTCTCCTCGCGAGTGGCCCATTGATGCTTTATTGGAAGACAAAATATGGACGATAGACGCAGTTTTTTTAGAGTCGACGATGAAGTCTCTTTTGATTATAAACCCGTGGACACCCACACGGTGGAAGATAATCAGGCTGATAGCTTGTTTACAGATACACCCAGCATTGGCCTATTTGCCGAATTTCGCGCCATCGACAGCGAGTCTAGCCAACTACTGCACAGTATTGGTGAGAAAGACCGGCAGATTAGCGATTATTTAAGCGCCATCAACCGCAAAGTGGAGCTCTTGGCTCAGCAAGTGGTGAACCTGCAGCACGGCAAACCCAAAATACACGTCGCGCAAATTAACTTAAGCGAAGGTGGCATTGCATTTAACTCAGACAAAGCCCTCTATAAAGGCAGCTTTCTGGCGATGCGCTTGGTGTTTGTGCCCAGTTATGTGGCCGTGGCCATGTTTGCCAAAGTCATTCGCTGCGAGGGCAATAAAAATGGTCATCAGGTAGCGGCCAAGTTTCACAAAATTACTGAAGCCCAGCGACAAATTGTGTCTAAACAAATTATGCAGGCACAGCTGGCTCACAAGCGACGTGGTGGAGCGGAATGAACGCCCTGCTAATCGCCTTACTGATAAGCCTCAGCTCCCTTGCCCATGCGGAAGAGATTCGTATTCCACTGGGAGAACAAGGCGACATAAGCATCGAAAAGCCACAAAAGGGCCAATTAAAAGCCGAAGTGGAAGCACAGTTTGGCGAGCCTAAAGACTGGACTGAAGCTAAAGGCCAGCCGCCAATATCTTCTTGGCAGTACGAAAATTTTGTTGTGTATTTCGAATCTGACGTGGTCATTCACTCAGTGCTCGTGCACAAAAGACACAAGGACTAGGCCTATGAGCTCCGCCAACTCGGTGGTCGTGCTCGACTTTGAAACCACAGGCCTGTCTCCCAATATGGGTGACCGTGCGATAGAAATTGGGGCCGTGCGCATTGAGCAAGGTGTGGTGATTGAGCGTTTTCAGGAATTAATGAACCCAGGCCAAAGAGTGAGCGGTTTTATTGAAGATTACACTGGCATCTCTAATGACATGCTGAAAGACGCGGCCCCCTGCGAAGAAGTAATGGCGCGCTTTGCTGACTTTATGGGTGACTGCAATCTAGTGGCCCACAACGCGTCTTTTGACAAGCGTTTTTTGGACGCCGAATTAGCCCGTATTTCAAGGCACTATAGGGGAGACTTTGGCTGTTCATTGTTAGCCGCGCGACGAATTTTTCAAGACGCTCCCAACCATAAACTGGGCACCCTAGTTCGCTATGCGAACATTCCCTCAGACGGCACCTTTCACCGGGCTCTTTACGATTCAGAAATGACGGTGAAAGTTTGGATGGCCATGCTGGATAATATCAATGAGCGCTACGGCTGGACCGATGTGCCCTTCTCTGTCATTCAAAAACTCAACAAAACGCCTAAAAAATCTGTGCATCAATTTTTAAGCAAGCAAAGCGTACAGCACACGGCCTGATTACGTATCAGGCGAATGGCTCAATACCCAATTTCACTTTGTGTTCCAGGAGTTTGGAATTCATGCCTTATTCGTAAGACCAATAAAATAGCTGTGGCCACAGAGGGACCGATAATAATTATTAGCTCTTTAGCCAGATCTAGCACGGTGGGCGCCATGCCCATTGCCAGCATTTGCACATGAAACAATGCGTGCAGAATAATAAACAGTGAGCCGCCTAAGGTTAATGGCACGCTCCATTTCGATATTTTACACGAGAGTAGTATTAGGCCGCCTGAGGAAAAAAAGGCGATACCTGCGTCTTTTACGAAGTGGCTGTTAAAGACACCGTAGTAATCTCCCAACAATCCAAAAAAAACCTCAGGGCTGAAAAACGCAAATACGCCCGTGATTGTGAATGCCGTTCCCAAAACAAATGCTAGAACATCTAATTTCATTACGAGCCTCCAAAAGATACTTTCTGAACACAACAACAGCATACTTGCCCGCACAGATAAATTTTTCTCTCTCAGATATTATTTGGCAGACCTACGGCATGTCAATGGGCATTGCCCAGTGCAACTATTCGCCAATATCTCTAGATCGTTTACGGGGACGTTTTTTAGCCTGATAAATGACTCTACAGGTAAGCGCCACAGGAATCAGAGATACTGCAGCAAACAGTGTCTTCGCGCTCATAAACAGTAAAACGCTTGTCAGTAAAAAGGCCAAAGCGGCGATGATGGAACCCACCAAGCGGGCTTTAAATAAGACCATTAGTACACCGGCAATGATTTGCACCACACCAAAGGCCAATATTTGATCAGTGATGAAACCGAAACCCAGTAAAAACTCCATCTCTTGAGGGATTTCCATCACTTTTGCCGTGCCTGCGGCAATACTTAATAGGGCGAGCAATAACACAATGGTGATATTTAGGGCGTTCATAGAGTTTCCTTCAATAAGGTTTGTGGACGCCCAGCAATGTGCGTCACCACGAATTGCCGCGATGCTACCCGCACTGACTTGTATTTTCAAGATAAGGCTCAGCGAGAAATGACGGTAAATAGGAGAAAATTTAGTGACTTATTCCAATTCCTAGGAAGTTTTACGCCTAGTTTTGTTTGTCAGCACTAAGGCAATACCGCCAAGAATAGCCAGCGAAGCGAAGACAAACCGCAAGGTAGGTGACTCACCTAAGACTAAGATGCCACCGAAGGCGGCAATTAACGGAACACTCAACTGAACCGTGGCGGCACTTGTGGCTTTCAGCCAAGGCAGCACCGAATACCAAAGGGCGTACCCTAGGCCCGAGGCAATGGCCCCCGAGGCAATGGCATAGACAATGCCTACGGAGTCAAAATTCACATCAGAACGAAACAAAATTAATAAAAGCAGCGCGAATACCGTGGCTCTTAAAAAATTACCACTGGTCACACGCGTGGGATCACCGATTCCCTTTCCTCTCAGCGAATAGACACCCCATGCAACACCCGAGGCCAGCATCAATACCGACGCGATCAAAGGGGGGGATGATAAGCCAGGCAGTAGCAGCCCCACCAAACCTGCAAAGGCCACCACCAGGCCCACAATTTGCGGCGTCTGAAAACGATCTCCGCTCCACACGCTGTGGCCGATCATGGTTGCCTGAACCGAAGCAAACAGAATTAGGGCACCTGTGGCAGTACTCAAACTGATATACGCAAATGAAAAAGCCGCGGCGTAAACAAACAGTGCGAACGCCGAAGTCCAATTTCCCTTGCCCCTTTGCTCGCGGCGAAAAACTTTCGAAACTAGCCATAAAACCAGCGCCCCTGAGATTAAGCGAACACTGGTAAATGTGGCGGCATCTATTTCCGTTTCTTTTAGGGCAATACGGCAGAGCACCGAATTCCCGGCGAAGGCCAGCAGAGACAAAACGGTGAGAAGGCTGATTCTACTGGCTGACATTAAGATTCCAATTTATAAGTTTGACCCGCACATTTATGCCGTTAATAGTCTTCTGGAGGCAATAACTACAAACGCCCAGACCTCGCGCCTCTATCAAGCCAGCCCGGCCTCGCCATTCCTATTGCCACTCTTATTGCCGCTCTTATCACTGATCTTTAATGCTGGCCATGGCGGCACGAATTTCTTGGCGCCGCCCTTGATCGGCCAGCGCTCGACCTTCTCTGTGCGGTGCATTCAGTGCTATAGCCAAGTGCAGCTCTGCCTCATCGTAACGTTTTTCATTGATTAAAAAATCGGCATAAAAGAAATTTGTATCGATGCCTTTTGGGTTTAAAGCTAGAGCTTTTTCCAGCAGCACCTCGGCCTTACCGTCATCGCCAAAGGCAATTGGCCAGCCAGGTACATTTAAATATAATATACCCAAACTGGTATAAGCAGAACCGTCCAATACTTCTGGGTTTCGTGCTATCGCCCGCTCGAAATCAATTTTTGCAGATTTTGCATAGGCCAAAGCCCCCAAACCCCCTTTTGCGCCAGCGTAACTTGACTGAATAATACCTCGCCATACAAGCACCGCGACATCGTCAGGGTGTTGTTCCACCGATTTATGGGCGTAGTCAATCAGAGTGAGATAAGCTGCGAGCTGTTCCTTGCCTTCTTTTTGGTAATTCACGATGGCCCATTCGCGCTGCAGGGACGCTACACTTTCATCCGCCGCGCTAAGCGCAGATGCAAGACTGGGAATCCAAGACAACATCAAAAGTCCTATACTTGCTATTTTCATTTTCATATCACGATCCTATTGTGGAGTTTAAACTGACAATGACACGGCGCTTTTGGCACTGCGCTTTATCAGCGGTAGTTGTTTAAACAAAGCCTTGTCGATCAAACTGGGGAATAGGCTGTTTAGGCGGACAAAAAATGCTTCAGGCCAACCCAAATATCGCGTTGCACTAACACCGCGTTTCAATTCAATCACCAGTTGCTGCGCGACCCACTCCGGCGTATCAACGGTATTACCTAATTGAGAATTTAGCTGCTGCATTGCTTCGCTGTTGAGTTCCGTATCGGTTGCTCGCGGAGCAAAATAAACTACTTTGACATTAGAACCCGCCAACTCTCGACGCAATGCCTCGCTGAAGCCTCGAAGACCGAATTTACTAGCGCAGTAAGCCGATGAACCGGCATAGGCGATGCTGCCTAGAATTGACCCTATATTGACAAGCAAGGCCTCCGGACGGGCGCTTAAAAGCGGCAGGAAGTCTTTACTCAACTGCATAGGTGTCAATAAATTAGTGGCAACAATTTGCGCTAGCTCATCGTCTTTACTCGCAGGCAATAGACAAAGCTGATTGGTACCTAAACCATTTATCAAAATATCTACACCGAAAGTATCGGCCTCAGCCAACAGACCCGCTCGACCACTTTGCTTTAGCAGGTCTGCCAAGAAATATTCATGACCACGCCCAGGTAGATTGGCTACCTGTCTAGCTAATTTTCCTTCGTTACGCCCCGACAGTAATAAATGACAACCCTCCTCGGCTAAGGCCTTTGCCAAACAAGCGCCTATGCCGCCAGACGCACCCGTTAATACAATTTTCTTGCCATTAAGCTGCATAATATTATCTCTTCGTATTTTTTCGAAAGGCATCAATTGTTTCGCTTGCTGTTAAGCCGCGATCGTTTGTGCTTGCTCTGGTTTCAACTCCCTAAACACGTCTCCATAGAGGTGATAGAAGCGGTTCGCGGCGTGCACAATGGTCGCCTGTTCTTGCACATCCGTGATTTTATTCATGAGCTTTTTAAAGAACTCAATGTGATCTTGGTCAATAGAGCCATGTGAACGCAGATAGACAAACGCTTGATTGGGTAAACCCAGCTTGTTTTGAATGTTGTCAGCTGCTAGGTCGGCTAAGTTTATACTTGTGCCTTCTAAAACATTCACCATGCCGAAAAAACCCAGAGGATTAATTCTGTTTATTGTGTCGTAAGCGTAAGACACCATCAGCTCCGTTGATGCATTGGGGCGAGTGCGCCGCGCCTTTTCCTTATCAAAGCCACAGGCTTCAATGTCCTTTAGAATCCACTCCTGATGGCCCAGCTCCTCTTCAATATATTCCGCAACCGCCTCACGCAACCACTCTTTACTCTCCGGCAAGCGAGCCCCAGTCGCCATCAAAAGCGGCGTCGTATGTTTTACATGATGGTAAGCCTGCTGGAGAAACGCCACATAATCTTCCAAGCTAATGTCTCCACTTAGGCAGGCGGATATTATCGGTGCCGACAAAAGATACTCTCGACTGGTTTGGGTTTCTCGGTTCAAGGTTTCGTAAAAACTCATTGTATTTCCTCAATATTGTGACCAGTAACATGGCATTCTGAATAAAAATTATTGATGATTTCACTGAAGGCTTGCTCTACCTTTCTCCTCTGTAAACGACCATTGGCCGTTGCGTATAAATTTAGCTGCTCAACTTCGAGTCGCTGCCAACGACCAATGCGCGCATAGTCGGGTAAACGAGCATTAATTTTTTCTAACCACGTAGTAATATCTCCGTCACTTACTTGAGTCGGAGCGCACAGTAATGCGCATAGAAAAGGCATAGCATCACCTAAAACAATACATTGACTTAACAAAGGCGCAGACATAAGTTCTGATTCAAGCCACTCTGGATTGACATTGCGGCCAAAACTTGTAATTAGAACATTCTTCTTTCGCCCTTCTATGGTTAACTTCTCATTTTCTAAGAAGCCCATATCACCAGAGTATATTTTTGTGGGATACCAACTCTCCTTATCTCCCAAATATCCCAAATGATTCGCCCCAGAAATGACAATTTCACCGAACTCCAGCCCTACCGAGCAATGTGGTAATACTCGCCCCACTGAATGTAGAGCCGCGTTTCCAGGCGTATTTAGAGCCACTACAGAACCGCATTCACTTAAACCGTAACCTTGATACACCGGTAATTTATATTGGTGCGCAGCGGCAATTAATTCAGCCGACACCTTACCTCCGCCCACCGCGACGAACTTAAGTGAACTCGGAGGAACCCATCCCTGTGAACAGGCGGCCACTAAAGCCGTGAGCAGCTGGGGAATTAGTATCATTGTGTTTGGTCGTACACGCTCAATACACTTGAGCAAGGCGCTCATATCAAGGCCTGAACTGCCACTCAGTCCCCGCTGCTTATCGTTCAACGTAAAAACACAGCCCCCCGACAACAGTGGGCTATAGACTCCCGCAATGTTTTCGAGCAAGGTGCTCAAAGGTAACAAACATAAGTGTTTCGGATTCTTAATATCAATAACATCGGCTAAAGATTTTGCCACTGCCCACTGGTGTTCAAAGCTCAAACACACGCCCTTTGGCGCACCGCTTGAACCAGAAGTGAAAGTGATTTTTTGGGTGCCTTTGGGACCTTGAGCAATTTTTCCATTAGGCGTACGCCAAACGTAAAAAGCGCGGTGCTGATTCAATGCTGTAAACGCTTTGTGCCTTGATAGGCAATGAGGAAAACTGTCTTGATCGCTGAGAATAAGATCAACTCCAGCCTCATCAAGGCAGCGATTTATTTGCTCTTCGCTAAAAAATGTTGGCATAGGCAAACAAACGATCCCCGCCTCCTGGCACGCCAAATCAATCACTACCCAGTTCACCGAGTTCTCGCCATGTAAGGCCAATACCTCAATGTCCAGTGACCTCAACCAATCGGCTGACTCCTGAACTTGCTGAGCCAAATCTAGAAAACTGAGCTCGCTATCGCCGTCTACAACAGCGCATGTTCCTTCCGGGCGGGTTGCGGCGATCGACCGCAAGAGCTCAACAAGTTTGTTCATAGGTACTCCTGTTGAGACACGCGACGAATGTCGCGTAGAGTTTGGGCAATATCACTGATTTCTTGATGGTAGTGCTCTACCAAACGGTTCAAAGCGGGACGCTGAGAAGCCAGAGTTTTTACTTCAATCAGGCTTCCTACCATTACCTTTGGATTACAATCGTAATAGTGGCCCCATTGTTTTTGTCGATCTTTGAGCCTGGCGGGATCTGCCATAGCCAGGTACCGCGGGTTGAAATCCAGTCGGCGTATAAGCCTTTCAACTTCATCTGTTACAGTAAATACCATCCACTCAAAACCTGCTTTCGCGACAGCCGTTGCCATGACAATGAACATGAGTAGCCCCGCGCCGCGATGAGTGACAACTAAGTTCCCCACTTCAATCAAACTAAGGCGATCAACGGGCTGGCCCGATAAGCCAGCAACCTGCTGCTCTATTGGAGCATCCATATATTGCTCTAGAAACATAGGCCTATAGTGACCGGGC
>Ga0209081_1002214_pt1 | contig 11367 bp, 11 predicted proteins | sample GOMGulsemesocosm_4_FD_184636 | JGI IMG/M metagenome (GOLD analysis project Ga0209081, IMG submission 184636) | Methane-oxidizing microbial communities from mesocosms in the Gulf of Mexico - GOM15B Gulf of Mexico (SPAdes) (version 2) | ecosystem: Environmental > Aquatic > Marine > Cold seeps... | reverse complement strand
ATAGCTAAGGTAGTCACCTTTGCCGTGTAATATTGCGCCCGTGGTAACCATTTCGGTATAAAGCACCGTATGTTGTGACATTAAACGGTAGAAATAACGACAGTGTTTATCAGTCCAATCGAGCATAGGTGCAACAGAAAGTTTATGATCTATTGTTTTCATTGGTAAACCACGCTATATATGGCTTTTATTATATAATACTGCAAACTTAGTACTCTCTGGTTATTGCATATTCTTGTACGTTTTGACATATTTTTAATATGATTGTACCCACGGGTACAAAATAAGGGTACAAATTCGAGTGTTTCATTTATAATGTTAATTATAAAATTTTAATTATTATATTATACATAAAAAGGAATTGAATATGGCTACGATTTCCATTACAAAACGCAGTACCAAAACAAAAGGAACTAGATACCGTGCTAGGGTGAGAATTACAAAAAAGGGAGAAATAATTGAAAAAAAAGAAAATACTCTTTCAAGTAGAGAAGCAGCAAAGGTTTGGGCGAAAATAGCAGCAAAAAAATTAGAAGAAAAGTATGAAGAAATAGCTGAAGGAACATATTACGCAAATGAAGAAGGTGAAAAGCTCTGTGAAATAACTGTATATGATTTAATAAAACTGTACATGGAAAACCCAATAACAGCAAAAAGCATCGGGAGAACAAAAGGCTTTGTACTAAGAGCATTACAGAAATATGACATAGCACAAAAGCTCGTTAGTCATTTAACCGCAGATGATCTTATAAAACATTGTGAAACTCGTTTAAGTGATCCTACTAAACCAACCCCACAAACCATATATCATGATATTACTTATTTACATTCTGTAATACAGCTTGCTAAACCCTTTTTTAAGGTAAACGCTAATTTAACATACCATAGCGAAGCTATACCCACTTTAGTAAAGTTAGGATTGATAGGTAGGAGTGAGGAACGAAACAAAAGACCAACAAAAGACCAGCTAAGATCATTAGAGGAAGGGCTAAGAGAACGGGAAAAACACAGATCTGCAAAAATACCATTCTCAGATATTTTACAATTTTCAATTTATACAGCAATGCGCGTTGGTGAAATAACAGAGCTTTATTGGGAAGATATTGATCATGAAAATAAAACGATCATTGTCAGAGATAGAAAGAACCCCAAGAAAATTCAAAATAAATTTAAAAATGACGAAGATAAAGAAAAGGAAAAGGAAAAGTATATAAAAAAAGTAAGAACTAAATTTGATAGTTTAGTTCCACTGCTCGGTGAAGCTTATCCAATTATTATGAAACAAAAAGAAAAAATAGATCCAGAAAGACCCGATTGGATTTTCCCATACAATTCACGAAGCATTAGTGCTGGCTGGAGACGTGTTAGAGATAGTCTAGGTATAGAAGATTTGCGCTACCATGATTTGAGAAGAGAAGCAGCTTCTAGGCTTATTGAAGAGGGTTACGATATTACGACTGTTGCAAAAATAACAGGGCATAAAAATATAAATATTTTATATAATATTTATACAACTATTGAGATGGGAAAGTTATCAAAGAATGCATTTGATAAAAAAACAATATTAAAATAACCTATTTTAAATTTTCTTTAAAGATTATTTTGTTTCTTATCATCATTGATTTAGATAGCTATAACGATTCTAAACCTCATGCTTCTACTAGATCTGACAGGCAGTTTTAAGCTCATAACCGCCAATCGATTACTAATATACGATGCGGTCGTTTATATTGTGGTTCTTAGTTGTGTTTTTTCTACTATAGATTAACTTTTCTTAGTTTATTCTGTCAGATCTTAAAGTTAGAACTTGATTAGATCTGACAGTAGTTCTCTACCCATATATTGCTATTACAACAAAGCTTTAATCTTCAGAATTGAGCATTTTGAATTTCTTAATACCTTGCAAAATAGGATCATAGTAGCAGCTCTGCTGAGGCTTAATGGCTGAAAAATGGTACAAATCAATAAGAAGATATTCTTTATCGGTCGTTTGTAAAGTGTAGTAGCTAGCACATTCTCCGTACTCAATTACATTAATTTCACCAAGTGCTTTTAATCTAGACTCTAAGTTCATAGTTAAAATGATATCAGGGCATATTGTATCGATCTGTTTAGCAAAATAATTTATAGGGGAATCATTAAACGCCTCAACAAACCCATCAATTAGATTCCAATCAGCCTCCCAATCAGTCGAATCATTGCTAAGTTTAGATAAGTTCATGAACGCAAAACTGATACCTTGTTCAGTAGCGAATGTATCAGCGATCTCTGTAGCCATTGGAATATCATTCCAATGGCAATAATCATTATTCAATCCATAAGTGATATAAAACATTAACGCATGAAATCTATGCTGGTTAAGAGTTTTATCACCAATAGCTTTCTCTGATGTATACAAATGATGTAGTAAGTCTATGTAATTATCACCTGTTAATCCGAGTGATTCACGACCTACAAACAAAATCTTGCATTTTTGCTTTGAGTAATACGGATAAAAACCATCTAAGACCATGTCATCTGAGGTTCTCTCATTAGGGAAGGATTTACCTATTGCAGATGACCATTCACGAAATACTGAATTAAGTTCATTCTGAATGACTGATTCATTTTCGGGGTAGTGTAATTTAGATGTTTGCATATTAATTCTCCCTGTTATTGTTATTTATAATATAGTGACACTCGATAGTTATTCTCAGCCACCGTTCCACTTTGTTGTTCTTACGTTAAAAATAAGACTTCACGATTCAGATAAAGCCCAAAGCATGTGAAACACTATCTCAAGATCTTCGTGTTCATCAATTTTTTCATACATTTCAACATTAGTATGAATAATTAACTTAGATGAATCAGAATCAAACAGAGGTTCAAGTTCCTTTAATGTATTCATAATAAGTTCATATTCTTCGCATATATTGGACTCAAAGGAAGAAATGTTACCCTTTATACAACCAAATAATCCTGAAACCTTCAAACCCCCTTTTTTTGCTCTAGCGTTAACATTTTCAATCTTCTCTACAATTTTCAATTTTAATTTATCTATTGATTGCGAATGAATTGTGTCGCTCCAATAATATTGCCCATACCTCAAAAACTGCATAAAATCTGCAAAGTCTACTTCCATCAAAGAGAAACGATTCTGTAGCTCAGATACTCCTTCTAGAACACTGACAAGTTCCCCATGATTTTTTATACTGAATATATTATGTGAGTCGAACTCATCCCTTAACTTCAAAGTACAATCAATTAAAGAATCATCCGAGACAAATTGTTTGTCATCCACTATAAAGATAATAGGGGGTATTGGTTCTATTCCTTCAATCCACTGATTAAAGTTCTTATCTTCGATTTCACTTGCGTCAATGATTATAAATTCGCAATAACAATCTCCTACTAATTTGAAATCTAGATGAAATCTATTTTTTTTGAATTTCATGAACTGGTTTAAAATTTCTCTAGATTTTGAACCAAAAACATGGAACATTTTATCTACTTGACCATCATTCATACAGGCTATCCAAAGCTGGAATTAAGTGTTTTAAAATGATTAATTTCATCTTTAAAAATTAAATCAAAAGCTACATTATCCATAACAGCACCGTTATTTAACGTTGAAAATAATTCAAACCTATTTATTACTCCTTGTAGAATAGAAAAATCACTTCCAAAGCACTCAATCACTTTATCTTCTATTTTTGGATCAATTATTATGCCTTTTGCTTTCGTCAACATATTTACAAAATCAACTCTGGATTTAATATCGGGCGCATCTATTTTAACTGACACACCGCCACACACTCTTGACAGCAAACTAGGATTGAAGCTATTCGCCATCGTATAAGGATGATTGTTTCCAGCAACAATAATAGGTATTTTTAACTCCCTTGATTTACTAATAATATCCAAAACATAATCTTGAGTACGATCCCTATGGGTATAGTGATGCAGATCATCAAGGATAATTATCGATGCGCGATCAAAATATTTCATTTTTTGTTCTATGTGCGTGAGCTGCGAGTCAAAAAAGTATTTAGTAAGTCCTCTAAAATCAAAATAAATGATAGAAGTATCATCATTACCGTTAATCTTCATGTAGGCTTTCGCAACTTTTAAAATATGTGTTTTACCAAATCCAACATTGCCATAGATCAATAAAGGCGAGAAATTTATTTTGCAATCTTCTAACAAACATTTCACTGCCATTATTGCTTCGCGGTTATATTCCCCACATATCGTATTATAATCCTCAAGAATACTATCAAAACTCTTCATTTTTTGCCCCTTTTATATTATTTTACTGTCAACTTCTATGTAATTGATTCCCTGTCAATCATCTAAAAAAGAATAATTACAATGTAAAGGGGTTCAAACCTTGGATTAGGGCATGCTAAATAAAAATAAAATGTAACAAAGTGTTACCAAATGAGTTGTAGGTGCCAATATTATTGATTTCTATGACCGCTTAGGTGGCTTTTGCGACTGTCTGATTGATAAAAACTTATTTACCCAAAGTGTCAATTCAGGTTTGAGATAATGCAACTTAAAGCCTTTTTAAACTTTTGGCTTAAAGTCCTTTTTTATTTGCATTGCTTCTTGTTTGATTATTTCTTTTTGTTTAATTGTTTGTTGAAGATTTATAGCTTCATCACGTGCATTATCAGCAATAAACTCGTTAATTTTTAATAATTTCTTATAACCATTACCAAAATTAATTAATGCTCTTTGATATGCTGTTGCTGCATATTCAGCAGCATAATCTATTGTACTTTTAACTAGATTTTCAATTATTGAGAGTAAATTTAAATTTTCTTCCTTTAATTTTTTATTTTCTTTTTTTAAAGAAATATTTTCTAAATAATTTTTATCTTTTTGTTTTGCCAAATAATTAGCTGTATTGTATTCACGATCAGCAATTCGCTTTCCTGTATCATTTTTAATAACATCACGTTCTAAATCTTTATGCTGAATACTTTCATATTCTTTTTTAACAAATTCAATATTATTATGTTTTAGTTTTTTATTAGCATATTCATAAAAATCTTGCTGCAACAGCTCACCAACAATTTTAACTTGGTTGCTCTCACAATCTGAATATAAATTTGGGAAGTATGTAAGCTCATATTTTAGTTTAATGTATGCATATTGACTCTGAACAAAGTCACACTTTTTAGTCTTCTTATTTAAACCATCTATCACTGCGTGAACATGATCTCTAGTAGCTTCATCTTTATGTATTGAAGATAAAATCACGTCATAGTTTGAAAAATTTTCTTTATAATAATTTAATAAGATGTCTTCCTGATTTTCAGCATCGAGTTCTATTTCGTTATGTTCTGGTATTTTAAATAATAGTGAAATTATTCGAGTGTTCAATTGAGATGATGAATCAATATTTAAACCAACTTTTTGATTATGCAGATCTGCAAATGTTTCTAACGCTCTTTTTTATCATTAAATCTTGTTACTTGCTCACTTATGCCAGAAAGTTTATTTATCAATGATTTTGAGTTAACTTTTCTGTCTGAAAATTCATCAGTAATTTTTAACAGTTTATTAAATAATTCTATTTCTGCTTTTGTCGTTTTTTTAGCTTTAATCCATTTTTTAAATTTACTTTTAACTTTACTGAATTTAATATTTTCAAAATTAGCGTTATCGTTCATAAATAACGACTCAACATACAATAGTGCTTTTTCTCTATCTGATTTTGAACTGATTATTTTATTTTTAAATTTATAAATATTTAGATGTGATTTTGACGTAATTCGGTTTTGCTTTAGTTTTTCATCATCCTGTAAAAGAATGTCATGTTTTACTAAAGCTAAAGCTTGATTAACGTTGAATTTAGCAACTCTTATCTGTTTATATAGTAATGTACTTTTCTCCATTTATTCTGACCTCGTAGAGCCATTTTTTTAAACTTAAACACCTTTACACGTAGTGAAAGTGGTAAGTAACAAAATGGTTTTTTTGTTAACTACCATTCACTTTTACACAATCATTTAATTTTAAAATAGCGTTCTACGAGGCAACTGTTAAAAGATATTATCTATTGAATTATTTACTATTCTTTACATTTTTATGAATCAAAAAACGAATAATTTAAATACAAATAAAACTTCTAAAAAACATTCAAAGCTAATTAATATATGTATTTGATTATTTATAAAATAAGAAATATCAAAAATGATACTTTAATTAACTTCATTCGTAATATAATCGTTTTCGCCATCATTTCGATAATCTTGTTGATCATAGTGATGAGCATAATCACATTTAAAACATGAATATGTTATGAGTCTATATGAATAATCAAAAGGAAATTTTTTAGGTTTATATTCTGAATAATATTCAATTTTTAAATCTGTTTTTTCACTGCATTCAGGACAGTAATTTTTCTCATCAATTTATATTTCTGTTTCTGTTTCTGTTTCTACTTTTTTTACTTTCATTTAAGTACCTTTATTATTATTTTTAGTAGTTTTTTATATTTTATTTTTCAAATCGTATCTATTAGCTTGCTAGCTGAATGAAGTGTGAATTATTTACCCCACCTAAAATAATGCTGCACATACATAAATTTTGTGTGTTTTCTTTCTGCAATTACCTTTTTCTTTTTTAACGATTTGAGCGTTCTCGATAAGTTAGTAGTATCCATGATTAAAGCTGAAGCTATAACAACTGCTTTATCTGTAATATCGTTCTTATATTGCTCTAACAAGTACAAAAGAACTTTTAATTCTGCTCTTGTTAAGTTTGCGCTATACATAGCTTTTAATGTACTTAAATGTGTCTTTGTATCTTTCATTCTCAATCCTTTCTTATCGGTTCATTTATTCAGCAATACAGGTTAAATTTGATAATACAAGCGTATTTGACAAAGTAGTAAACTTAGGGTAATTAGTTGTTATTTCTGTGTTTATATCATTATATAAAGAGTTGTTAAGTTTAACTTATTGCGAGTTTTGACAAGTATTATATGATTATATATTTATTTTATATTTTAATATAATTGTAGATTTGCTTATTTTGGGAATTAATGATAACTGCAACTTTTGACAAGTAGTATTTGACCGCGACTTATCAAAACTGACAAGATTAATTGGATGGTTTATTAACACACTAAACTTGTAAGATTAGACAGTTTAAAATGATTTATATAAAAATATAGTTTTGTGTGTGCATAACATTAAATTTTGCGAGGTTAACTACGCTATTTCTTAAAATATGAAAATTTCTGTCTGTTGGTAATATTTTTTATGTTTTTTAATAAAAATTTAATATTTATTAAAAAGTGGTAATTAATATTAAATAGCAATAGAGAAAACACATGAGTAAAAAAACATATTCAGAATTAACGATAGAGAAGCGACAAGCAAAAAGTATAGAAAAATATGGAATTGATAAATATTTCACAGATGATGCAACAATTTATCAAATTGAAGCATTAATTAGCCAATACCCTATCTTAAAGTGCCTCAATTATGAAAATATGCCTTTAAACTTTCTTTTATCTAAATTGACAGAAATACTCAAACATTTTGAATTAACAGAGTTTCAAGAAGAAAATGAAAGCTTGAGTATATGCTTTGATGTTGCTTCAGATGTAAAGTTTATTTCTGGAAAGGAGATACTATTAACAGTTTTGTTTTTATTCGTTTTTAAAAATAAGGTCGATAATGTAAAGCTCTACTTTTATTCTAAAAGCGATAATATTATTGATTTTCCTGCTGCGATGAAGAGTTGTGACTTTATCGAAACAGAAACTTATAAATTTACTTCAAGAGTTTCATTTTCAATAAGTGAATTTTTACAAAATAATTATGAAAAGAATACTATTGTTGATTCACTTAAAAATATAAAAGCAAAATATATCAACAAATAACCTTAAGGATTGTCATTTAATAATTCCAGATTGTGTCACAGTCCAACATCGGCATGCTATATCAACTATTAATTATTCAGCAATATAGATATTGCAGAAACTGCAAGTACCTTCTTCACTTATTAAATTCACTTTTCTTTGCCAGCAGCACATAGCATGTAAAACATGCTATGAGAATAATAGGTTCTATGTGGGTTCTAAATAGGTTCTATATAGGTTTAAAGAAGGTTAGAGATCTTAAAAAACGAGTGGGAGTGGCTACCTCAGCTAATTTCAATTTCCGATCATCGCAATTCAGTGTTTAAAACCGTCAGTATGTTTTCGAAAACCATTATAAAACACCGAAAAAGTATGATGGTGTTTATTATCGTCAAAACGTGACTGAAAAAGTTAGAATAAAATGTGACTGAAAAGGTATGTTTTCGTTAGTAAAAGTAGAAATGTGACCGAAGAAGTAAAAAAGAGTTCTAAAAATAACAACATATTTTTTAGCGAACAGCAGAAAAACACCTTTATTGAAAGTATTTATTGACAGTCAAAAAGCATCATGTTAGAAATAGCCCACCTTAAACATGGAGACAAAATGAATAGTATATATAATAATAATAATAATAATAATAAAAATCAACAAAAAGTTGAAAAAAATGTTCAACATAATATTAAAACAAATAATTATAATGAATCGATCCACTTGTCATTAATCTTAGCCTCAAATATTTTCATACCGAGATCTAAAGGTTATCCCATAGATCAAACTATAAGTGGCTTTCTAGAAAGAACTAAAGATGAAACTATCTCATACCGAACTCCTCCCTTGGATCTTCTTACACATTTCCCTCTCTTTTCAATTGTTATAAGTAAATATCAACGAGAAAAAACTTCTTCATTTATATTATCAGAGAATGAAATTTACAACGCTCTGGATAGAAGCAGAGAAGTAGTAAAGTCTAGGGGTTACTGCACACGATTTAATAAACTTAAAGAATCAGAAATAACTATAGAGATTGAAATTAATGGAGAAATTAAAAAATATACAACCAATTTAATTCTCGACTTCGATTGGGATGAAGAAGACGAATGTTTTATCTTTCAAATGAATGAAATATTTTTAAGTTTCTTTATTGAAGGTGCTCAATATGAACGAATTTATGCAGACAAATATTTATCATTAGGTAGCGGTTATGCAAAAGCACTATATTTATATTTTGAAACAATGAAGTTTAAGAATAATTTATGGGCTAAATTTAATGAAAATACCAAACTTAAAGAACGCTTTGGTAATAATATTAAGCGCAACGCAGATAAAAATAACAAATTAAAAGATGCTTTAATAAATTTAAAACAAGAAGACGTTATTTTTGAATATTTTCGCTATAAATCAAAAAATGAGAAAGAGCCTATTTGTAAAGTTTATAGGGATGGAGATTCATTCATCCGTGATTGTGAAATACGTGACAAGAAAAAGCATGATAAGGAAATACTTCGTAAAAAATCACATTATAAAAAAATACGTGATAAAAAAATGCAAGAAAGAGACTATGCAAAGCACCAAAAAGAAACTAACCAACGGATTATTGATCATAATAACTCTGATGGGATATCTGTTCCTATTCCATCAGATTTTTATAAGCCTATCGATTTTGATGATTCGTTTGAAGGAGAGTTTGATCATCCCTTTTAAAAATGAAGTCTATTTATTTCTTTGAAATAAATAATATAAAACAATTTTTCTATAAATTAAAAATAATAATAGTTTTCTAAAATTTTGAATATTGATATTATTAAATTGGTTGTCATGTAGCGCATGGATTCGCTGCACGCATGGAGATGCATATTGGAGAACAGAGGATATGCTGAAGCAAGCAATGGAGTTGTAGTAACTAAGACCGTATTAATAGAAAAGGAACGGTTTAATGACTAATCAGAAAAAAGGCACTTCAACAACTATGTATCTTCTTATGGCTGAATTTGGTTCTCGAATGATGATACCTCTTGAAGAACTTGCTCAATCGGTTTTAGGGATGAGTATTAATACAGCTAAACGTAGAGCTAAGAGCTGCGAATTGCCCTTTCCTACTGTTAAGTTAAATGAAAGTCAGAAGGCTCCTTATTTGGTCAGTATTCAAGATTTAGCTAATTATATCGAAGATCGATGTACATCTGCTCGTATTGAATGGACAAAGATTCATGATTTTTGAGATGTGTTACATTAAGGGGACAAGAGATTGTCCCCTTTCTTTTAAGAAGCAGCCTTATCGTGCTCTTCTACAGCGTATAACCTTAGTTGCTTAAGGCTTTTTCTTTTAATTCATGACATAGCGTCCTAGTCCTTTGTAAGCTTCCCGTCATTCGTATAAAATACTGGCAAAGGAGATGTAATGATTTACTGGAATGATTTTATAAATGCAGGGGTAACTTATACTCTTAAGCATTTACACCCCGAAATATGGGAATTCACACAAGCGGCTAAAGGTGATAAACCTGCAATAGTTTATAAAATAAAAATAATCTACTCTTTACACTGTTTTACGGTAAAGGATGGTACAGATCGTCCCTACTCTGATAACAGAGAAACTAGAAATTTTTGTTTTGATAGATATGAAGATTCTAAGGAACTACCTAAAATTATAAAAAGTTTAGGTTCTGGATATGTTTATCATACAGGAAGACAAAATTTTTTAAGAATACAAGGTGTAGATAAAGAATATGAAGTATTTTTTACTGTTACAAAGACCAAAGAAGTAGACTTACAAATATATATTCAATCAGCTTATTCGAGAACGAGGGGGCATTCTCCAAAAGCAGGAAAAATAAGGTTTTCTGTTATAGCGCACAATACCTTAACAGGAAAAAAAATAAAACCACCTCGTAGATAGCAAAAAAGCACCCTATTGAGGTGCTTTAGTACTTAATCAGGGTCTTTCAATATCACGCTCTTGGGCGGTAACCTCGTTAAAGGCGACATTAACTCACTCTTTCAAGTCCTGTTTATAAGCTAACAAGGTAAGTATACAACACTCTAACGGGCTTAGTGGTCTGATCAGTTGAGCGTATAAGGTAAGACACTGAATAATAAATAAAAAATATCTTTCGGTTGTTTTATAGGGTTCACCCACACTAACTCGTTCCTCGTTAGTGTGGGTGAAGGGTAGCATTAAAACTATATCGTTTCAATATGATGAATTTAGGAATATTTTTTAACTTTTAAATAGAGCAGAGTAGATTCTCTATTAGACAACTAGAGAACTTTCTATTTAAAAAAACAGAAAACATACCCTTTTGTACCCAAGCCTAATCAAACCGAAAGTAAGTCACTGATATTAATAATATATTACATACAGACAGTCCAATCGAACACAGGTGCAACAGAAAGCTTGTGTGAGTTCATAAGGTATTACTTCTGCCAATCAAAGCCACTTGGGTGTTGAAACACACGTAAATCAAACTGTGGTGCTATAGCAAATAAGTGGTCAAAAACATCGGCT
>Ga0209081_1002213_pt1 | contig 11368 bp, 13 predicted proteins | sample GOMGulsemesocosm_4_FD_184636 | JGI IMG/M metagenome (GOLD analysis project Ga0209081, IMG submission 184636) | Methane-oxidizing microbial communities from mesocosms in the Gulf of Mexico - GOM15B Gulf of Mexico (SPAdes) (version 2) | ecosystem: Environmental > Aquatic > Marine > Cold seeps... | reverse complement strand
GTATGTTCATTGGGCATTGTCCAATTGATAGTGGCACATTATCAATTCTAGGGTTAAAGATGCCTGAAGATGCGTCCTTAATTCGTGAATCGTTGGGTGTGGTTCCTCAAATGGATAACCTCGATCCTGATTTTACTGTGGAAGAAAACCTGTATGTTTATGGGCGGTTCTTTGGTATAGCATCAAATGTGTTAAAAACAAGAATTGTTGAACTACTTGAGTTTGCATCATTGCAAGATAAGGCGGGCAGTAAAATATCTGAGCTATCAGGCGGAATGCGGCGGCGCTTGACGTTGGCGCGGGCATTAATTAACAAACCAAAGCTACTTATTCTTGATGAACCAACCACCGGCTTAGATCCGCAGGCCAGACAGTCGATTTGGCAGAAACTCCGAGAGTTGAAAAAACAGGGCTTAACCTTAATTTTAACAACTCATTATATGGAAGAGGCTGAGCGCTTATGCGATAGGGTTATTGTGATGGATCAGGGTGAGGTAAAGGCAGATGCGCCACCGAAACAATTAATTAGGAATGAAATTGAGGCGCATGTGTTAGAAGTGCACGCGGCTAATGAATCTTTAATCAAGGAGATTAAACAGGATTCTGCTATTGCTAGGTTTGAAAAATCGGGTGATATTCACTTTTTTTATGGCAATAAATTACATCATGCGTTAACAGTGCTGGAGCAATCAGGGCACGATGATTATTTATTTAGACCCGCTAACTTAGAGGATGTATTTATTAAATTAACTGGGCGAGATTTACGTGAGTAACATATTGAGCATCAGGCTTTTTTTAATTCGTAGTGTTTCTATTTGGTCACGAAACATACGTGTTTGGCGGAAGTTGGCTGGCCCATCGCTGATGGGGAATTTTGGTGAGCCGTTGCTCTATTTGCTCGTACTAGGTTATGGTTTAGGGCAGTTTGTTGGTGAGGTTAATGGGCTGAGTTACATGGTTTTTTTAGCTTCAGGTGTTATCTGTACGAGTGCGGTTAATTCAGCTAGTTTTGAAGGGATGTACTCTGCCTATACACGTATGGATGTACAGCAAACTTGGCTTGGAATGTTGTCGACGCCAATAAGTGTTGCTGAAGTGGTGTTTGGTGAGGTGTTGTGGGCAGCAACCAAAAGCTTAATTAGTGTGAGTGCTATTTTAATCGTTTCTGTTGCACTTGGCTTAGTGGGTGATGTTTGGGCGGTCTTTATTTTACCAGTGGCTTTTTTAACGGGCTTATGCTTTTCCTCTCTAGCGCTTTTAGTAACATCTTATGCTAGGGGTTATGATTTTTTTCTGTATTACACGACCTTGTTTATTACTCCGATGGTGTTATTGAGTGGAGTATTTTTTCCGATAGATAGTTTGCCGGATTTTGTACAGTATTTAGTGAAGGCGCTGCCGTTGTATCACGCAATTTCATTAGTGCGTCCGTTGATGACGGGAGGTGAGCTTACATTTGTGTTGGCACATCTGTCGGTATTGTTATTATTTGGTGTGTCAGCTGCTATGTTGGCAACTTATAGGATAAAGAAAAGGCTCATTAAATGAGCCTTGGTTGTTGCTTTGTATAATTAGTTGAGAGCTCTATTTAATATAGATAACTTTGTTGCGCCCTGTTTCTTTCGCTTCATACAAGGCTTTATCGGCACGTTCAATAAAAGTTTCTACGCTATCATCTGTATTAAGGCTGGTGATGCCAGCAGACAGAGTAACTTTGCCAATGGTTTCGCCGCTATCTTTTCGTTGAAGCTTGCTATTACCCATAGCAACTCTTACTTTGTTACAAATCGCAGTAACGCTTTCTTGGCTTTCACCTTGTAAAATGACGGCAAATTCTTCACCACCAAATCTAGCAACGTGTTTATCTTTGCCAATTATTTGCAGCAATAAAGCTGAAACGTAGCGAATGACTCGGTCGCCGACTAAGTGCCCGAAATTGTCATTGATACGCTTGAAATGATCGATATCAAACATAATTAAAACGGTGTTTTCTTGCTTGTCAGCGTAGACAATATCATTGATTGTTTTATCAAAAGATCCACGGTTTTTGAGCCCAGTTAACGCATCTTTTTCTGCAATGGCTTTAACAGATTCAAGCTCAGCCTTTACTTTTAAAATCTCATTATTTGTTTCCTGCATGCGTACTTGCATGTCTTTATTACTGCGAACCATGTCGCGTGTATCTTGCAATATTTGTTGTAATACTATTGACGCTGCAGTGGGGTCGACAGTTTCGAGTAGAGTATCAGCATGTTTGCTGATGCTGTCATCAAAACCTTGAGCATCATTACTTATTTGTTGTACTTCATTGTTAGTGTCAGCAAGTACTTTTTCGAGAGACTGCTGGATCTTCTCTTGTTGTGCAAGTGTTGCTGTTCCGTTGACATATTTTTCATGTAGCTCAAGCATAATGGCTAAGCTTAGCGTCTTTTTTTGATTGAAAAAATCGTCAATAATGGCGTTGAGTGCCTGAGAGCCGCCAGATAAGTAGCTATAAAAAACAGCATAGTTTATTGGTGTTGGCGGTAGTTTTTGCCTAGATAACATAGGGATTACTTGTCTAAGGTATTCGGCTGCCTGTTTAGGTTCGTTTTGATGCATCTTTACGCTTCCTTGTTTGTTTCAATCAGCTATGGACTGAAATTAGATCAGATCCTTATCTATTACTTAGATGATAGTACATTTTTAATGATCATGTGATGGTTAGGGTGGCTTAAATACCTTAAGTGATTTTTTTGTGATCTAGCTAGCACTTTAGTTATATAGTGCTGAGTATGAACTCGTATTTTCTTACTCTATTAATGCTCTTAATGTCGATATCGACGGTTCACGCCGATCTGTTTAAAAAGGTTGATAAGCAGGGAAGAGTGTATTTTACTGACAGTCCTGAAGGGAGTGGGTACCGTTTAATTATGCGCACACCTAAAAAGGGAAGTATTGCATATAAAAAATTTCTGGAGAACCGTCGCCAATTAAGTCCCTTGATCCGTCGTCAAGCGAGTCAGTTGAAGGTTGATCCGGCGCTAGTGCTTGCGGTCATCCATGCCGAGTCTTTTTATGACAAAAATGCGGTTTCAAGTGCGGGTGCTGTAGGGTTGATGCAGTTGATGCCAAAAACAGCAGAGCGTTTTGGTGTATCTAATAGGAATGATGCATTGCAAAATATACGAGGGGGAGTGTTGTATTTACGGCACTTATTGAAGTTGTTTGATTATGATATTAGACTTGTTTTGGCCGCATATAATGCAGGTGAATCTGCGGTTGCAAAGTATGGTAATCAAATACCACCTTATCCAGAAACGCAGCAGTATGTGAAAAAGGTTGTGACTTATTATCAGCAGTACTTGAGTGCTAAAAACAGTTTTTAAAGACGTTTAAATTAAAGGGGTATTATGCGTTTATTGCATACAATGTTAAGAGTTAGGGATTTAGAGCTCTCCATTAAGTTTTATACCGAGGTGCTCGGTATGCAGCTACTACGTAGAGTGGACTTTGAAGAGGAGCGCTTTACACTGGCTTTTGTGGGGTTTAATGCGGAGGAAGATGGTGCCGTGTTGGAGTTAACTCATAACTGGGATATTGATGATTATGAGCATGGTAATGCCTATGGGCATATTGCAATTGAGGTTGATGATGTCTATAAAGCTTGTCAGTTAATTCGTCAGAAAGGTGGTGATGTTGTTCGCGATGCTGGGCCGATGAAAGGGGGGCAAACGGTGTTGGCATTTGTTAAAGACCCTGATGGTTACTTTATTGAACTGTTAAGTTAGCGGGCTAGTGCGTGATACTGCATTTCATCTAATAAGTTAATAAGTCTAATAAGGGGTAAGCCAACGAGTGCGTTGGGGTCGTTGGCTTCAATTTTTTCAAATAATGCAATGCCAAGTCCTTCAGACTTAAAAGCGGCGGCACAACCATAGGGTTTATCTCGACTAACATAGTCTTCAATTTGCTCTAATGATAGGTTCTTCATATAAACCTTGCAGATGTCTAAGTCGGTAGCTGAATGATTGGATTTTGAGTCTAAGACGCAAAGGCTTGTGTAAAAGGTAATGCTCTTTCCTGAGGAAAGCGTTAGTTGTTTAACGCAGTTTTCGTGTGAGCCGGGCTTAGTTAGCTGCTTATTACCAAGCATTGCAACTTGATCTGAGCCAATGATTAAGTGATTTGGATATTTGCTGGCTAGAGCGTTAGCTTTTTCAAAGGCAAGGCGTTTTGATAAGTTAAGCGGTGACTCATTTTCTTTCGCGCTCTCGTCAATGTTTGGTGAGGAGCAGTCAAAGTCACTAAAAAGTTTGTTTAATAGCTCTTTTCTAAAAGGAGAGCTAGAAGCTAATACTAATTTGCGAGAATGTTTCATATAATACACCGGTTGAATTTGAGGTTATTTTACCTAACATGAGCAAGACATTACAGATAGAAGTTGATCCTATATTATGCGCAAGCCAAGAGCGCAATATAGTGGGTGAGCTGGAATATAGTCAATTAACACGAATACAAGATGATCTTGAGCCATCTAGTGCGCCAATTAAGGCAGACCTAACATTTTCGCGTATTGGGAAATTTGTTGTTTTAACAGGTCGGATTTCGAGTAATCTCGTGCTACAATGCGCCGCTTGTCTGGAATCGATAGATTTTCCTGTTGATGTAGACGTTAAACTAGCGGTGATTAATAACGAGGAGCTGCTTAGTTTAATACCAGATGGGTATGAACCTTGCTTGATTGAAGGTGATCACCTGATGATTAGTCATATGGTAGAGGATGAGTTGGTTTTAGTGCTCCCTAGCATTGCAAGACACACTAGTTGTCCGGTTGACTTACCACATAGCAGTGCAAGTAAAGATTTTGTGCTTGAAGCGGAAGATAAGAAAAATCCGTTTGAAGCGTTAAAAAGTTTAAAGAAAAATTAATTCTCTGGAGAATTTGAGATGGCAGTACAAAAAAGTAAAAAATCACGTTCAAAACGCGGTATGCGTCGTTCACACGATGCATTATCTGCGAAAACATTATCAACTGAGCCAACAACAGGTGAAGTTCATTTACGTCACCACGTAAGTGCAGATGGTTTTTACCGTGGTGAGCAAGTCGTAGCTGATAAAGACTAGTAAGCATTAGTTTAAATAGTTAAAACTATTTAATTTTTACTAAATAGCGGGGCGGTATAAAATGTTTAATGCAAAAATAACAGGCACTGGTAGTTACTTACCAGAGAAAATTGTTAGCAATAAAGATTTTGAATCCATCATCGACACAAGCGATGAGTGGATTTATGCGCGCACCGGTATAAGGCAGCGTCATGTTATTTCGGCGGATGAAACGACGTCGAGTATGGCGGAAATTGCAGCTAATAATGCCTTGCAAGCTGCAGGTGTCGATGCCTCAGAAATAGACCTGATTATTGTTGGAACAAGTTCGCCGGATAGGGTTTTTCCTAGTACGGCGTGCTTATTACAGAATAAATTAGCAGTGGGTGATTGCGTCGCTTTCGATGTTCAAGCTGCTTGCTCGGGATTTATTTATGGCTTAGGTATTGCACACCAGTTTATTAAGGCTGGTGGCGCTAAAAAAGCTTTAGTTATTGGTGCTGAAGCTAACTCTAGAATTCTAAATTACGAAGATCGGAGCACTTGTGTGATCTTTGGTGATGGTGCGGGTGCGGTTGTTGTAGAAGTATCCGAAGAAAAAGGCATTTTGTCTACGCATATGAATTCTGATGGTCGGTATCAAGATCTTCTTTATATCAACAACCCTATCAAAGACCAAAAGCAAGATGGTGAGCAAGCTCATATGACGATGCATGGCAACGATGTGTATAAAGTTGCGGTGAAGACCTTAAGTCGAATTGTTGATGAGACTCTTGAAGCAAATGGAATGGTCAAATCGGATGTTGATTGGTTAATTCCACATCAAGCAAATATTCGGATTATTAACTCAGTGGCTAAGAAGCTTAAAATGCCAATGGAAAAAGTCGTGGTGACTATTGCTGAACAGGGTAATACATCAGCCGCTTCGGTACCTTTAGCGCTCGACCAAGCGGTTAGAGATGGGCGTATTAAAAAGGGTGAAACCATATTAATGGAAGCCTTTGGTGGTGGATTTGTATGGGGTTCAGCCTTAGTCACAATGTAAGTTTAAACATAAAATAAAAAACCAATAAAATCATGTCAACAGACGCAGTAGCAATTGTATTTCCAGGTCAAGGGTCACAAGCAGTTGGTATGCTTGGCGATCTTTCGAATACCTTCAAACAAATTAAAGAAACCTTCGATGAAGCATCTAATGCTTTAGGCCGAGATTTATGGGCATTAGCTCAAAATGGCCCAGTTGAAGAATTAAACCTTACACAAAATACCCAGCCTTTAGTACTGACAGCAAGTATTGCTATGTGGCGAGTGTGGCAAAGTGAAGTGGGTATTAAACCTGCTTTTGTAGCGGGCCATAGTTTGGGTGAATACAGTGCCTTGGTCACAGCTTCAAGCTTAGACTTTGTTGATGCGGTTAAGCTGGTTGAGCAGCGAGCAACATTTATGCAGCAGGCGGTTCCTCAAGGTGTTGGCTCAATGGCAGCTATTTTGGGTCTAGAAGTTGATGCGTTGATAGATATTTGTCAGAAAGCAGCTGAAAGTGAAGTTGTTTCAGCGGTAAACTTCAATGCTCCTGGGCAAGTTGTTATTGCTGGAAATGCAGCAGCTGTTAACCGAGCAATAGAACTAGCAAAAGAAGCCGGTGCTAAAAGAGCGCTTCCGCTTGCTGTGAGCGTGCCATCTCACTGTTCATTAATGCTTCCGGCAGCAGAAAAGTTATTCGATGCTATGTTATCCATCAATTTTGCTAAGCCTGATATTGCGGTTTTACATAATACCGATGTTGCTCAGCATGAAGACTCTATAGGCATTAGAGAGGCGCTTACGAAGCAATTACATACACCTGTTCGTTGGACAGAAACTATCCAAGCACTGGCAAATAGTGGTGTAACGAAGGTTGTTGAGTGTGGTCCGGCCAAAGTGTTAACAGGTTTAAATAAACGAATTGATAAAACATTAGAGCTTCATTCATTAGGTGATGAGCGCTCATTTAATAAAACTTTAGAGGCATTTTCATGAGTAGTAAAACAATTGCATTAGTAACCGGTGCTAGCCGTGGTATAGGTAAGGCTATTGCCCAGCAATTAGTTAGCGATGGGTTTTATGTCGTTGGAACAGCGACTACTGAAAGTGGTGCCGTTGCTATTTCAGCCTATTTGGGTGAGTCATCAGGTCAAGGTATGGTATTAAATGTTACCGATGCTGATTCGATTATTACCTTAATTAAAGATATTACAGCGGCTGTCGGTGCGCCAACTGTTTTGGTTAACAATGCAGGTATTACACGTGATAACTTAATGCTTAGAATGAAAGATGCTGAGTGGGATGACATCATTGCGACTAATTTGAGTTCAGTATTCCGAGTTAGCAAAGCTTGCTTACGTGGGATGATGAAGAATAAGTCTGGTCGTATTGTGAGTATTGCTTCTGTAGTGGGAGTGACTGGTAATGCTGGGCAGGCTAATTATGCCGCAGCCAAAGCGGGCATTATTGGTTTTGGTAAATCGTTAGCTAAGGAAGTTGGTTCACGTAATATTACTGTCAATACAGTTGCTCCTGGTTTTATCGATACGGATATGACAAAAGCATTAACTGAAGAGCAAAAATCTGCGTTATTACAAGGTGTCCCTTTAGCAAGATTAGGCGATGCAGATGAAATTGCGCACGCAGTTTCTTTCCTCTGTTCTGATAAAGCAGCTTATATTACCGGAGAAACGCTGCACGTTAATGGCGGCATGTACATGAGTTAAATGAATTAATTTTTTTTCGGTGATTTGATTTAAGTCATTGAATTAACAGTTGTTCTTCTGAATAATATTTAATGTTAAATAGATCAACTTGTTGCTAAATTAATAGAAATGTTTAATTTCTGATGGTTTGTTAATATAATACACACATCGTAAGTACAACTTACGATCCATAAAATATAAAGGATATAGAAAATGAGTAATATTGAAGAACGTGTCAAAAAAATTGTTGCTGAACAACTTGGTGTTAAAGAAGAAGAAGTAACAAACGAAGCTTCATTTATTGACGACTTAGGTGCCGATTCATTAGATACTGTTGAATTAGTAATGGCTCTTGAAGAAGAGTTTGATTGTGAAATTCCTGATGAACAAGCTGAAGGTATCACAACAGTTCAGCAAGCGATTGACTACGTTAATAATAACGCAGAATAAAATCAGTTTCTTATTTTCAAGTACGGCTTATTATTAAGCCGTGCTTGTTTTATTTTAGAGAGATAAAATAGTGTCAAAACGTCGAGTAGTAGTAACAGGGTTAGGTTTGATATCACCAGTTGGTGGTAACGTGTCAGAGTCTTGGGATAATATTTTGAAAGGATTAAGTGGTATTGGTCCAATCACACGTTTTGACACATCTGATTTCCCATCAAATTTTGGTGGAGCAGTAAAAAACTTTGATGTCAGTGATTATTTAAAACCGAAAGATTCTAAAAAAATGGATCCGTTTATCCATTATGGCGTTGCGGCAGGTATGCAAGCCTTAGATGACTCGGGTATCGAAGTAACTGATGAAAATGCTGAGCGTATCGGTGTTGCTATTGGTGCTGGTATTGGTGGTATTTCTGGCATTGAAGCTGGATATGCTGGGTACCAAAAAGGTGGGCCAAGAAAAATTTCTCCATTTTTTGTGCCATCAAACATCATTAATATGATTTCCGGTAACCTTTCTATCTTACGTGGCTTGAAAGGCCCAAGTTTTTCAATTGTTACTGCTTGTACAACAGGTGCACATAATATTGGTGATGCGGCTCGTGTTATTCAATATGGTGATGCTGACGTCATGGTGGCTGGTGGTGCTGAAATGGCAACATCGGTAACATCTTACGGCGGTTTCTCTTCAGCACGTGCTCTATCACGCCGTAACGACTCACCTGAAACAGCCAGTAGACCTTGGGATAAAGACCGTGATGGTTTTGTACTGAGTGATGGTGCAGGGGTTGTTGTATTGGAAGAACTTGAACATGCGAAAAAACGTGGCGCGACTATTTATGCAGAATTAGCCGGTTACGGTATGAGTTCTGATGCTTTCCATATGACGATGCCATCTAAAAATGGTGAAGGTGCTTTCCGTTGTATGCGAAATGCACTAAAAGATGCGTCATTAAATCCTGAGCAAATCAGCTATATTAATGCTCATGGTACATCTACACCTGCGGGTGATGCTGCGGAAACACAAGCGGCTAAACAATTGCTAGGCGACCTTGCTTATAAGGTTCCTATGAGTTCAACAAAATCAATGACTGGGCATATGCTAGGTGCAGCGGGTGGTGCTGAAGCGGTATTTTCTGTTTTGGCGATTCGTGACCAAGTTGCGCCGCCTACGATTAATCAATTTACTCCAGACCCTGATTGTGACTTGGACTATGTTCCCAATGAAGCAAGACAAATGGATATGGGTGTTATCGTTTCAAACTCATTTGGTTTTGGTGGTACTAACGGTACGCTTGTTTTCAAGCGATACTAAGCTAACGAGACTCGGTGAATCTAGCGATAACCGACTACGGGGATTTCAGCAAAGTAGAACTCCCGCATAGTTATGATTTATTAAGCTTGCATGAGCTTAATCCCAAACGATACCCCTTTTTATTAGAAAGCCACTATCCGCATGAATCTGATAGTGGCTTTGATATTCTTTTTGCTTTTCCGGGCAATAAAATAGAAAGTTATGAGTTAAAAAACAATGATTTTTTCTCAAAACTGGATGAAGAATATAATCGCAGTTTCAAACAAAAGACTGACGTAATAGAGCACTCCATTCCATTTACTGGTGGATGGTTTTTGTTCTTAAGTTACGAGTTAGTGGGTGCAATAGAAGATAAGTTGTCAGGGATTGAGGTTGATACGTCCTTACCTGTTGCCAGTGCGATTAGAATTCCTCTAGCGATTATTAAAGATCATGCTGATTCTAGCTGCTACCTTATTTGCGAGTCAGGCCGTGAGGGTCTGCTTCAAACAGTACAAGAAGATCTCCAATACTTGGCAAAGAGTCATCAGTTTAAACGCCCCACTGTCTCTCTTGAAGAGGATGAGCCGCAGTTTTTTATTGAAGGGGTTAAGCGTGTTAAACAGTATTTAATCGAGGGTGATACGCTACAGGTTAATTTATCTCGCCAGTGGCAAGGTGAATTGCTAGCAGGCAGTCATTATTTAGATGTGTATCGTTCGTTAAGGGAGCACAACCCATCCCCTTTTGCAGGGCTTGCTTGTTATGGTGATAGCGTTATTTGCTCATCTTCTCCCGAGCGGTTAGTTTGTAGTCATGATGATATTGTACAAATGCGGCCTATTGCAGGAACAAGGCCGCGTAATGCCGACGAGTCCCTTGATAAAGCATTAGCTGAAGAGTTGCTACAGAACTCAAAGGAAAATGCCGAGCACATTATGTTAATTGATCTTATTCGTAATGACTTGGGGCGTATTTGCCAAACGGCGACAGTTAAAGTCGATGAAACTATGTGCCTAGAATCCTACGCAGCGGTACATCATATTGTTTCAAATGTACGAGGTGAGTTACTGGCGAGTATTCAGCCATCTGATATTATTAAGGCCGTTTTTCCTGGTGGTACGATTACGGGCTGCCCAAAAGTTAGATGTATGGAAATTATTAATGAACTGGAGCATGGACCACGTGGTGCATATACCGGCTCTATGGGCTATTTGAACCGTACGGGTGATCTTGATTTGAATATTTTAATTCGTACTATTACGGTTAATAAGAAGACATTTAGTTTAAGAACGGGGGCGGGAATAGTGAATGATTCAATTGCTGACAATGAGTTACAAGAAACAAGGCATAAAGCACAAGCTTTATTAGATGCGTTAAATATTCATGGCGGTTAACATATTAATTAATGGGCAAACTGAGCATTGTATTAATGTCCTTGATAGAGGCTTTCAATATGGTGATGGTTTATTTGAAACTATTCTTGTTGAATCGGGCTGTACTACTTTTTTAGATAAACATTTTAATCGCTTACATAAGGGCTGCGCAGCGCTTGGTTTTCCACGACTCGATGAAGCGCTTATTAGGCATGAAGTTTCAATGCTAGTTAAGTCCAACCAGTCTGGTGTGCTTAAGCTTGTTATTAGTCGAGGTGTCGGAGAACGAGGTTTTTTAGCCCCTGTTAAGCCCGAGATTACACGAGTTATTTCTTTCAGTGAGCAGGCGATTGATATGAATCGTGAACTGTCTGCCTGCTCGTTGATTTATTGCAATACGCGGCTAAGTCGTCAGCCTTTATTGGCAGGAATTAAACATC
>Ga0209081_1002211_pt1 | contig 11371 bp, 3 predicted proteins | sample GOMGulsemesocosm_4_FD_184636 | JGI IMG/M metagenome (GOLD analysis project Ga0209081, IMG submission 184636) | Methane-oxidizing microbial communities from mesocosms in the Gulf of Mexico - GOM15B Gulf of Mexico (SPAdes) (version 2) | ecosystem: Environmental > Aquatic > Marine > Cold seeps... | reverse complement strand
AAATAAAATTACAATCACTTTTCCAATTCTCAGTAAAAAGTCAATCATCTCTTTTCTGACATTTGGGTATTTTTCAAATAAATTATCTGCATAAAAATGAATGGCATTTTTTAAAAAAGCATAAAGCAAAAAAGTAAAAATCGCCAAATACGCCGTATTAAACCAAGGAGTTGTTTTACTTAAAGTAGTTGCTTCACTAACAAGTAAAGATAGACCCAACTGTGCTGCAAATACATAAATAGTTAGAGTAAACGGCAAAGCAATACTATCGTGTAAGTATTCATAGGATACAGCACCCTTTTTCCCATATTTACTTTTTAGTTTCTGTTTAATTTTGCTTTTTGAATAAGGTAGGATTTTCTTACTAAAAAAGATAAAAAAGTATATTAGAACCAGTGCAGTAATAATATCGCCCAAGGTGATTTGCGTATAATAATGCGTCACTTCAGTGATATACGAAATACCAGGTAAGTCATTGATACTTTGAATAAAATATTTTAAACTTAAATCATCCAAGATAAAATTACTGGTTCTATACTGTGCAATGTTATTTTTCAAATAATCAAAGACAAGTGAATGGGACTCAATTTGTGTTAATAGCTGATGATACTGTTGCATAAAAACCAAGGAGATATTGTCTTTATTGTCTTGAACTTGGTGGCTTGTTGTCTCATATAGTTTTAAATTGATACTTTTAAGTCTCTTGATTTGAGTATCTAGTAGTTGAATAAAATACTTTTTATCTTTATAAGACTTTTTACCATTGATTATTTTTTGTATGGTTTGAATGTAAAACTTGTGATTAAGAAGATTGTCTCTTTTTATTTCATCTCTTAGTGCTGCGACTTCATTGTCATGGCGAAGATTTATACTTATTTTGTTTTTTAAAAAACTATATTCGTTTGCAAAGTCTTCTTCATCAAAATACATCTCAACGTTATTGGCAATATTTTTTGAAATTCTTTGTATTTGTTTTTGTATGTTCTTAACTCGTAAGTCTTCTTCTTCTCCTGATTTTTTTTCCAAAACAAGAACTTTTAAGGAACTTAAATCATAGGGTTTATTGTTGACATTTTGAGCGTTAACTTGAAGACTACTTTGATTTTGAAGTTTCTGCTGATCTGTTATTGTTTGATTTACCACATCTGCTTGTAGAAAACTGATTGAAAAAAGAAGTGTAAAGAAAAATGACAAATTAAGGATATGATTTTTAATGATTAATTCCTTCTATAAATATGATTACAATTATAGAAGAAATTACCTTACCATTATATTTTAACAAATTATTCAAGATTTGTAGTAGTAGATGTTTTTTTTGCCTTAAAGACCCCAAATGCATTATTTGATCCATCTGTTAAATTAAATTTTCCACCTACACTTTGAATTTCTCCTGTTCCAAAATATTTACCGGCTATACTACCACTTGTAATTGTTATATTTGAACCAGAAGAATTATTGAAGGCAGTACCACTAAAAGCTGTTGAACTTCCACTTCCGCTAACACTAGCATTCCATTGTTGTGAATTACTTGTATGAAAGGCCATACTTCCACTAAGAGAAGCGGAACCTGAGCCAAAAGAAAATGATAAACTTACATTGTTATTGGCATCAAATAATATAGGATAAACATTACTACCATTTTGCACTGCACCCAAGACATGTCCATCAAACAACGATGTTTGGGATGTACCATCAATAATACTTTGGACAGTAGCAGAGGATGTTTCAACTCCAGCTACCCAAGTAGATCTTGGATCAACATTATAAGATGAGGCACTACCACTATTAGCAAACGATGCCGTCCAATATCCCCAAGTGCTTTCATCATTTAAATCTGCATAAGTCCCTCCATTATATGAGTCAGGCAAAGATATTAGAAATCCTGTATCAGCGATTAATGTATCAGTGGAATAAGTACCAGAGCTAAACAAAGCACCAAATAAATCGTCATTAATATAATACGAACTCAAAGCACTTGGGCTTCCACTTAAAGTCAAAGACAAACTTCCATTAGCAATTGAACCAGAAATAGAACCATCAGCTCTATTCACAGATAATGAAAATTCTGAACTAGCAAGAGAAGATGTACCTTGTAAATAACTAACGTATCCTGATAAACTCATACTTCCAGAATTTGACACTGCACTTGAAGAGTCCAAATAAGCAGTAAGTACTCCATCATGCGTTCCATTTACGCTTTGACCAGATAAGCCAAAATTACTATACTCGGTTTCAGTTCCATTTAGTCCAATACCTTGTGCATTTGTACCATAAACTTGACCTGTAATTGTTCCAGTATTGGTATATGAGCTATTGGTAAAATCCAGAAATTTAAAAGATATTGAACCATCTGTTGCATGTAAGTATCCTGCTTCAAAACTGTACGCTCCATCATACAAGTTACTATTTTCAACGAAGTGCACACTACTAGTGGCTGTGTTAATATACAATTTTTCAGAACTGATATCTTCAACACCTGCATGGGTACTATTTTCGAAAACATTATTTGAACTTGTCGTTATTATCAAGTCTTTATATCCTGAATAGGTATATAAGTGGTTTGATGACAAGGTGGAGGAAGTTGTAGGTACTCCCACATAAAATAAATCATTGTAATCCACGGGATTTGCGATATTTACTTCGGAGGTATAACCAACTATAAACTCAGCTGTATTATCAGCATGGATAATATAATGAAGAGAATAATCTGAACCTGAAATCGTTTTTGTATATGACAATGTAGATATATCAGAATGACCAGTATACGCCCCAACTGAGGGAGTTGTAGATCGTGCATATGTCAACGATCCACTTATTGTTTCTGAACTGCTTGATCCATTTGTATATTTTGTCAAAGTATAAGGGCCCAGATTAAATACCCCTCCTGATGCTATAGTTAATGAACTAGCACCGTATGTTTTAAAATTATTTGCATAGGTTGCACTTCCAGTTGCAGCAGCTATTTGATATCCAGAGAGTGAAGTATCAGTTGATGTTTCAGTTGTTGTGGTTTCTGTCGTTGTCGTTTCTGTTGTTGTTTCAGTTGTCGTTTCTGTGGTTTCCGTTGTTGTTTCTGTTGTTGTAGTAGTTTCTGTTGAATCATCGGTTGTATCATCAACTACATTTGTTACATCCGCTACTACTGTAGCAACATCATCAACTACTGAAGTATCGATGTTTACAGTAGGATCATCAACAGCAATTACAACAGAAGTATCATCTAAAACAACTTCGGTTGGTTCTGCTTCAATTGTCGTTTGAGGTTCAGCAGTTTGGGGTTCGTCTGCTTGAGGCTCATCCGTTTGAGTTTCGGCATTTTGATTTTCTTCTGTTGTAGTCTCAGTATTTTCTTCTTCTGAACTCTGAGTTGTTTCCTCTTCTTGAGTAGTTTCTTCTTCTTGCGTTGATTCTTCTTCAGATTCTTGAGTTGACTCTTCTTCCGATTCTTCTTCTTGAGTAGCCTCTTCTTTTTGTTCTTCCTCTTCAGCTGCTTGTTGTTCTTGCGCTTCTTCTTGTTCTTCTTGTGTTAATACTGTTGTTTGAGTAGCTTCCCCTTGACCTGACTCTTGCTCATTTGATGTTGCACCTGAGTCTTGCTCAATTTGTTCTTGTGTTTCTGGTGGGATTGTTGTTACCTCAGGTTCAACACCTACTGCTGATTGAACCATTTCACCAGTATTTACAACTACAACACCTTCAGGAGTCACAACTTCAATTTGACCTTGAGGCACAATGATAATATCCACATCATCTTGTGAATCCACCCCAACAATGGTACCTCTAATCCCAATTGACGCTGTTTTAGTTGTAAGCGTAAATTTTTTGGGATTTATTTTTCCAATTTTTCCGGTAATGGTTTTAAAAATACCATTACCAAATTTAAATTTTGCCACCACAGGTTTTTTTGATTCAAATAAGTAATCTTCTATACTAAAAACTGAGTTTTTACCTAGAGATATTATTGTGTTGTCTGTAAACACTATTTGTGCTCTTGCGTTGATTTTAGTAGTTAAAGTATCTTTAGTTTCAATAACAGTACCAAGTTTTGCTTGAATGTTTTGAGAATTTCTTTTAATAAGTACTTCACCTTTTATTGCAGTCACTTTTGCGATATTTGCAAACATTGAGGAGATTACTAAAAGTAGTATTATTAAATGTTTCATCAAAGTCTCCTATATGTATATATAAGACTATGAAAATTATAACACTAATCAATTTTTGTTTTTTATTTATTTTTTAACTAATTTGATAATTTAAATTACGAAGATGACAAAAATTATAAAGTGAGAAGAAAAGTTATTTTTATAAAAATTTCACTTATTTTATGTAAAAAACTTTTCCTTTACTATCAAAATAACTTAGTATAAGTTATTCCAATAGTATTTTTATCGTATGTATTTGTTTCTATATTAGAAGTTACATCAATAAAAGAATAGTTAACACTAAGTGAGCTAGTATCATCAATAGTCTTGGTTATATTTAAACTATATATATCAGAGTTATCTCTTCTTGAAGGAAGGCTAGGATCATTTTCTTTATAAATAGATTGGTCATATTGATAAGATATAAGTGTATTATAACTTGGGACAAATTCTTTTGCATAAGAGAGGGTAATACCTCTTAAATTTTTTGCAACATCGGTTCTAATACCTCGTACCTTGTTCTCAGCAGTAAAATAAGTTTTAACTTGTACATTAGATTTGTCCTCAAACTTCTTAGTTAAACTAAGTGTAATATTTTTAATATTTGCATCTTTATCATTATCGCTACTTTGAGACATTTTCTTTTTAACATATTTTAAAGAAGCATCAAATATTGTAGATTTATCATACAAGTATGTGATTTTGGGAGAGATTCCATAGTTAACTAAAAGTGATTCTGAACCATACCAAATTTTATCTGTAAGTAAATTTAACACTACTTTTCGTTTATTTTTAATCTTTGAGATTCCATTAGTTAAAGAAATTAAAGCAATATTTTTATAATACTCATCAAAATAATTTTGCAAGTAAAAAATGCTGCTGCTTTCAAAGGCAAGACTTTTATCCTCTTCAAAAGGTCGAATATAATTTAATACCAACACTTCCTTATTAAAAGAGTCAGTTATTTTTGCTGTGTCATTGGTCAAAAAAGTTGAGCCAAAGGTAGTGAAATCTAGATAGGTATTGTTGTTTACATTATTATCCCATCCAAAACCAAGTTGATAAGCTCCCGAAAAGAAATATTTTTTTTGTTTATTTTTAATAGAATCAATTAATGCTTGCACATTTTTTCTAACTTGGCTGGGAATTGGATTTTTTAAAACAATCTCAAATTCTTTTAATGCATTATCATATGATTTAAGAACATATAATATTCTAGCAATTTCTAAACGAACTCTTTGATTATTTTCATCTTTTATTTGAACCCGCTGAAAGGCAGCATAAGCTTCATTGTACTTTTTTATTTCAAAAGCACTTCGACCTAGATAAAAATTTATCTTATCATCATCCAGATAATTTATAAACAATTCATTAAATAACTCATATGAATTTTCATAATTTTTAATTTTGAAAAAATTAACTGCTTTTTGATATTTAAGAATATCTTCTTTAGAATACTTACTTTTAATTATATTTTTTTTTGTGCTTTTCTCATTTTGTTTCTTACTTTGATTAAAGACGGATTTAATTGGAGTTTGTGGTGTAAGAACTGTTCTCTTATTTGCAGTCATTGTTTTTGGAACAAGAATACGATTAGAAAGCTTACTCATTATTATTGAGTCTTTAAAGCGAAATTTCAAGGCTTCTTTTTTCTTTAACATTTCTTCTTCATTGTCAAAATTAACAATAATTACAACAAAATAGTTCTTCAATTTTTTTATGAAGAGATTCTCATTTATCAGCTGTTTTTTAATAGATTCCAAATGTTTGCTATCTTGCACTGAAACTACTTGCAAAGCAGGTTTATTGGAATCAACCTCTTGATTATCAAGAACTTTCCCATAGGATAATGTAGTCAATAAAATAAAAAAAAGATACCTCATATTGAACCTTTATATATATAAATTTGATTAGATAATAAATAGGAATGTATTGCTGTGTTTTTACATATAGTTATTATAGAAGAAACAAGCTTACTATACTATTGAAAGCGATTGACTGAGTATGTTACTCTCAGATAATTTATTTGAGAGTTTTTAGCTTAAATTATTGGATTCCTTCAGTCGAACTTATAGTTTGAGATGTTTTGTTTGCTTTAAAGACCCCACTTGCACTGCTGGATTCATCAGCTAAATTGAATTTTCCACCAACACTTTTAATCTCACCTGTACCAAAATATTTTCCATCCAAACTACCACTTACCCCACCTTCTAGTGCATCACTTAATGTGCCATCAAAACCACTCGATGAAACCGTACTTTCGGTTACATTTACGCTCCAAGTTGAGGAATCTCCTGCATGAAAGGACATACTTCCGCTAAGAGCAGCCGAGCCTGCTCCAAAAGAAAACGTAAAATTTACATTATTATTCTCATCAAATAAAATGGGAGATATTTCACCATAATTAATCACAGCACCCAATACATGTCCATCAAACATCGCAACTGTTTGTGTGGTTTCATTGTTAATCAAACCATCTATAAAAGAAGAACTCGTTTCAACTCCTGCTACCCAAGTTGACCTAGGGCCAATATTGTAGGATGAAGGATAACCCATGTCATCTGAAAATGAAGCAGTCCAATATCCCCAAGAACTTTCATCATCCAAAGTTTGATAATTTCCATCATTATAGTCATCTGGTACAGAAACTAAAAAACCGGTATTTTCAATTAATTGACCATCTTCACCCATAAATGAACCTTCATGAACAGCTAAAACTCCAAATAAGTCATCATTGATATAATAAGAACTCAATGATTCACCTGGCGTTCCATTCAAAGACAATTCAAAGTCATTAACATCATCTGTAATTGTACTTGATATCGCTCCTGTGTCCCTATTAATAGATAATGAAAGAGTAGACAAGGATAGAGGAGTATAACCAGTTTCTGAATTTCCCAAAAAATAATTGGAATAGCCAGTCAATGTTGCCGTACCTGAGTTTGATACTGAACTTTTATTATCAAATTCAAAAGTATGTACGCCATTATATTCGCCAATTTCACTCTCCTCTTCCACAGCTTCTAATTCTGATTCTTCTCCTGGGTCAAAATCTAACAAACCATAATTATAGTACTCGGTTTGAGTACTATGTAGTCCAATAGCTTGTGCTGAAGTTCCATATAGCTGTCCATCTGCATCTCCTATGTTAGTAGAAGAATTTCTTAAATTAAAGATTTTAAACGTAACAGAATTATCAGTGGTATCTAAATAACCCGCATTATATTGATACTCTCCATTGTAGAGGTCACTATATGTTGTAAAATACATACTTTTAGTAAGGGTATTAATATAAACAGAATCACTTGCAATATCTTGCACACCATCAACATCAGTGCGTTCAATATTATTAGTGGAACTTGTAAAAATATTTAGTTCCTTAAAACCCTTGTACTCATAGATAGAACTTGAGTCCAAAATTTTATCAGATTTCACGCCAGCATAAAATAAACTATCGTACTCAATTGTACCATCATCAACAGAAGTATATCCAACTACAAACTCTGCTGTACTGTCCGTATCATGTATGGTATATTGAAGTGGATTCGAAGTCCCTTCAATTTCTCTGGAATAGGATATAGTAGTTACATCAGATGTAAATCCATCATAGGAGAAAGCGCCATCAATGGTTTCAGAGCTAGTGACTCCATCTGAGTATTTTTCCAAAGTATAAGCACTCAAATCAAAGTTGTCACCAGTTACTACAGGAGAAGAAGAACCAGATACTTTAAAATTATTTGAAGTTATTCTGCTACTTGTGGCCGCCCCAAGATGATACCCTGATAAATTAGTGGTAGTTGTTTCTGCTACTGATTCAGTGGTATCAGTTGTTGTAGCTTCAGTTGTTGTTGTTGGTTCAGTTGTTGTTGGTTCAACTGGGTCAACTAACACCACTGGTTCAGGTGTTGCTGGTTCTACATCAGGTACAATCGTTAGTATATCTGGAGGTACTATAGTATCAATATCAACTATGGGAGCATCAACTTCAGGATCAATATTAACAGCTGGCTCCTCAACAAGAACTTCAACCGCAGTGTCTTCTAAAACTACTTCTGTTTGCACATCATCAGTTACAGGATCTGGCTCAGTATTTTGGCTTGGCTCCTCACTTTGAGTTTCTTGATTGTCTTGTGTTGATTCTTGTGCTGGCTCTTCCTCAGATTTTTGAGTTGATTCTTTATCTTGCTTTTGGCTTGCTTCCTCTTTTTGTTGTTCTTCTTCAGCTGCTTGCTGCCCTTTTGCTTCTTCTTGTTCTTCTTGCGTTAATACTGTTGTTTGAGTAGCTTCCCCTTGACCTGATTCTTGCTCATTTGATGTTGCACCTGAGTCTTGTTCTAGTTTTTCTTGAGTTGCAGGAGGAATAGCTTTAACTTCAGGCTTAACACCCACAGCAGTTTCCACCATTTCACCCTCATTGACGAGTATAATGCCATCAGGAGTGGAAACTTCAACCCTTCCTTGAGGTACAAGGATAATATCCACTTCATCTTTAGACTCAATTCCAACAATAGTTCCTCTAATTCCAATTGACGCAGTTTTAGTCGTAAGTGTAAATTTCTTAGGATTAATTTTTCCAATTTTCCCAGTAATTGTTTTAAAAACACCATTACCAAATTTAAATTTAGCCACAGCAGGCTTCTTGGATTCGAATAGATAATCTTCTATACTAAAAATTGAGCTTTTACCAATAGAGACTATAGTATTGTCAGTAAATACAAGTTGCGCTCTTGCATTCGTTTTAGTTTTGATAGTATCACTCTTTTTAAGTTCAGTACCTAGTTTTACTAAAAAGTCTTGAGAGTCCCTTTGAATGAGAACCTCACCTTTTATTGCAGTTATTTTCCCAATATTAGCAAACATTGAGGTAAGCAGTAAAAATAAAAGTAAAATACTTTTCACTTGTTTCCTTTGTCGAAATAAGACAATGCCTGAATAATGTACCATTAATGTATCATTTTTTGCATATAGTATTTTTACGCTTATTAATTGTCAGAGACACGTTATTATCACACATTAGAGCAAGTTTTGTCTCATAAAATATACGATAGTTGGATACAGGTTTGTCAGTATCAATTTCTAAGTTTTTAAAGAATAATAAACTTAATTCGTATTAAGCCTTTATCTAAAACGAATGAGCTTAAAATTGATATATAATAATAAGTAGATTGTTTAAAACAGTTAACTTTAGCCTTTTGTAGTATGGACAAAAACACCATTAAAATCAATAGGAGGTTCTTCAATATAATGCTCACATCGCTCAATATACGTATCATAAATCTTTAGGTTAGTTTTATCTTCCCACGTATTTACTTCTTTAAATATCTCTAGTGCTTCGTGAAAATGAGACGTTCTATATAGAGCAACAGCTTCATTGAACAAATCTATTTCTTCTTTTAATCTCCCTACTAACTCTCCAAAACTATATACTTCAAAAATCTCAACTGGTTGTGTTTGACCTTTTACAGTAACAAGATCAAGGTTTCTCATTTGGTAAGTATTTTTTAAACCTTTTTTTAAAAATTCGGAAATAATAATTCTAGCACCATAACTTTTACATAAAGACTCAAGTCGTGCACCTAGGTTAATAGGGTCCCCAATACAAGTATAATCACTTCTTTGTTCACTTCCCATTTCACCCACAGTTGCAACTCCCGTATTAAGTCCAATTCCAATGTCAATGTATGGTAGTCCTTGCTCTTTTAGTGTCTTATTTAAAGGTACCAAATGCTCAATTTGTCGAATGGTTGCAGTTAATGCTTTATCTTGATGATTTTCAATATTTCCAGGAGCATTCCAATAGGCCATAATAGCATCTCCAATATACTTATCAACCGTACCTTTTTCTTCAATAATAATATTGGTCATTGGAGTCATATACATATTTAAAAAGTCAATTAATGCCCTAGCATTTGGCATGGCTTCAGATATGTTTGTAAAACCACGAACATCAGAGAACATAATAGTGATCTCTTTATCCATGGCATCAAAACCACCTTCATCAATATTTTTAAGTAATGAGTCCATTACCTCTTTAGATACCTTGCTGGCAAACTTTTTCTTGATGGCTTTTTCTTGTTTTACTTCGAAAAAATAATTTATTAGAGTAGTATTAATAACTGCAAGAAAAATTGTCAATAAAGGGAAGATAATACTGATTACAATTCCCTCGGTAAAAAGTGAATAATAAGCCAAATATGCTTCTCCTAAAACAAATCCAATACCAATGAGTGGGTTGAGCCAAAAAAGAGTATACGCTACAAAAAAAGTCACCAAAATACTGACTACCAATATATTCAGTAAATTAATAGCTTCCGCCCAGGACGGTTTGGTAATAAAGTCTTCTGTCAAGATATTATCAATGAGATTTGCGTGTACTTCAACTCCTGGAAAAACTGATTCAAAAGGGGTAGCTCTCAAATCAAGTAATCCAGCAGCACTGGTACCTACTAATATAATCTTACCTGCTATGTCTTCTTTTTTAAATTCATTATTATAGATATCAACAGCAGAGAGATATTTAAATGTCTTTTCTTTTCCCCTAAAGTTAACGATTGATCGACCATGTCTATCTGTTGGAATATAAAAATCCCCAATAGAGACGCTCTCAACTCCATTTTCATTGTAATTTACAAACACCTTGTCAATACCAGATGAAGCTCGTACAATTTCTAATGCTAAAGAAGGAAATAATTGTTCTTGATAACGTATAATTAGTGGCACGCTTCTAATAACTCCAGATGGATCTGGTACATTGTTGAAAAACCCACTTGAGTAAGCATTGTCTTGTAAAATTGGAATATTTAGAATAGTCCCTTTGCCATTTAGAATATAATCCTCACCAGATTGTCGGTTTTTTTCAATAAAAATTGCTGGAATTTCAGGAGGTTTAGTGACTAAATACTCTTCATCTTCTAATTGGAATTGATAACCCAAAATTGTGGGTGTATTTACAACCATTTTGGCAAATATTTCATCAAAATTTGGGATGTTTTCTGCTTGAATATTTAGTTCTTTTAGAACTTTGTGGGGTGAGCTATTATCATGTTCAGCAAAAACAATATCAAAACCAATAACAGCCGCTTCACTTAAAGCTAAGTTCTCTAACATTTGAGCAACTTTATTTCTACTCCAAGGCCACTGCCCTAGTTTTGATAAAGACTTTTCGTCAATATCAATGATTACAACTTGATCAGATTGTGGTTCTTCTCCCCTAACAATAAATAGGAAAT
>Ga0209081_1002209_pt1 | contig 11372 bp, 5 predicted proteins | sample GOMGulsemesocosm_4_FD_184636 | JGI IMG/M metagenome (GOLD analysis project Ga0209081, IMG submission 184636) | Methane-oxidizing microbial communities from mesocosms in the Gulf of Mexico - GOM15B Gulf of Mexico (SPAdes) (version 2) | ecosystem: Environmental > Aquatic > Marine > Cold seeps... | reverse complement strand
AAAGAAATAAACCAAGGACAACTTTCCACATCATTATTTTTCAGCCGCACTACTTTTATTAATAGACACTTTAGCAGCAGTATTTTCAATCACCACTTCATAATGTTGACGTAAACCTTGATAAAACATTTTATCCATATCTCTACGCTGCTGCGCCATCCACTCTGTGCGCACTTGTTCACGCACTGTAGCTAATTCAGGCAACTGGCTTTCAGACTTTTTATCAATTCGTATTAGGTGCAGTCCAAACCCTGAAGCAATAGGACCTTGCCAGATGTCGGCAGGCAGTGTAAATAATTCGCTAGCGAAGCCTTTACCAAACAACCGAGATACTCCGTATTCGGTTAATTGCTCATGCCGTTGACCAAGCATCAACGAATCACCGAGAGTTCTAAAATCTAGAGTTGAATCAACCTGTCTCAGTTCATTTAACAAGTTATTTGCATAGACCTGGGCATTGTCACCATGTTTATCATGGCTAATATAAACCTGCACGAAATCAATATTTGCGGGCTGCTCAAACTTTTTGCTATTTGTTTCCAGATAGTTGGCTAGTTCCGTTTCGGTGGGTTCTGCCAATGTGGCCAGATCGGCTGAGATAAACTCAACTTTCTGCGCAAGGCGGCGGCGCACGATGCTGTCATTCTGATCCAGTCCCATAGCAAGCGCTTCGCGGTACATCACTTCTTCGCGAATCTGTTGCTCGATTAGACGTTGAAGTTCATCTTGTGTCGGTAACCTTTGTCGCCTTTTCTGCCACAGTGAAATCAGCCGATCAATTTCAGCATTACTAATGACAATACGGTCGTTTTCAATGAGGTCTTCATTTTGCAGACCGTAAGCCAGAAACAACAAACCCCCGATCAGTAAAAAGTGGATCAGGGGTTCGCGTAACCATTTATTTAACAATGGTTTATCTCCTTCATTTATGCGGCCTTTTAATTAGGGTGTGTACCAAATAGGAGATGTATAGGCACGTTCTTGCTGAATCAATTTTGCTTCTTTTGGTAGCACAGCCCCCATGCGAACCTTATCGTAAACGATCCAACGTGGTGTGGGTATTTCTATAACACGCGCATAATAAAAGGCTTTTTCTTTACTATCGAAATCAGGGTCAGTCCAGACAGTTGATAGCTCAGAAGCACCAATAGTATTGATCCAGTTGGCAGCGTCTAAATCAACCGTGTTACCTACGGCTGGTAGTTTGCCTTTTGCATCAGGTTTACGATCACCTGACCAATCTACGTCATAGACTTTTTCATGTGTCTTACCGTTTTCATCCATCCAGCCTTTAATGATTTGCAGACGATCAAGGTTGGCTCCGACAGGATCACGTAATGCATAAAGCATAAAGTTTGGTGCTTTTTTGTCTTTAGGTGCTTTGCTTAAATCGCCTCCCATAGGTACCCCCTTTGCATAACCGGGGAATGCGGGTGTACGACTGCGCAGGTCATTTTCGTTGTAATTCCAGCCACCAAAAAATCGTACCGTAATACGGGGGCCTGTCGTCGCATAGGTTTCTTTGCGTTTCATCGCATCCCAAATAGCTTCACGGGTATTCTCTTTTGCCCATACGCCTTGATAACCAGAAGCAGATAATTCATAACCCTCGATTGCACCAATTTTAGATTTAACAAAAGGATGAGATGAACGTGTTTTTGATGGTTCTACACTGGTCGATTTTCCGAAAAAATTCTCTTCTTCCGCAGTTGATAAGCCAGTATGGCTATCAGTCGCTCCGACTAGACCAAATTTATAAGGATTGGTGCCTAATTTCTTCTCCAGAACAAGCCCGTTCTTTAAGGCTTCACGCGCATATTCACGCTGCAACATATCGTCGGTTTTTGCTTGAGTCAGATCAAGGTTGCCCTTTGCTAGTGTTTCGTGATCAGCAAATTCATCATTGGGTGATAAAACAGGGTGTGTTTCACTATCACCTTTAATCTGTGTCACTTCATAGAGTGGTTCCCATTTAGCGCGTAATTCGACATAGTTTTTATCAACTTTTCCGCCTGCGTAAGTCACTTCAGTTGGGAACATCCAGCCATTAGAGAGGTTGCCATTATGTGATATTGCCAATGCTTGACCCCCAGTTTTCGTTTCGTAATCTTCCAACCATTGATAAAGATCGAGTGGGTCAGTTGTACCCAGCGGCGGTTGTGTGGTCAGCGGAATTACCTGACGAGCTCTGTCACCATTGTCACGCAAAATGACATTACGATGTAGATTGAAACCTTTAGGAACCGATGTCCATTCATAACCAATTAAAGCGGTGAACCGTCCTGGCTCATTAAAACGCTCTGCCGTATCAATAATATCTAACCAAAGATCGTCATAAATTTTCGAGCCAGGAGAATAATCACTGACCAATTTTTCAGGTACTTTCATCTGCGCGAAATGAGTGATTAAGTCAAAGGCCGCTTTGCCTGCTGCATCACCTCCCTTTTTAAAGCCTTCATGCCACTCCTTGCCTTTTGGTACTGCAAGGATATTAGGCGTACCTTGCTGAATACCTGCCGCAAGCCCCATCATGTCTGAGTGATCAGCAATAACTAACCAGTCTAGTGGCCGCCCTAATTTAACCTGAATACCCGACGATGCGGTTACTTCCTCACCACGCGCAAAACGATAGGCATCTTCATGCCCCAAGGTTGCACCAAACAGCCCCGCATCAAGAGAAAGCCCCGTATGCAAATGCGTTTCACCCCAGTACACATTACTTGGGAAATCACGCTTAGCATAAGGAGAGTAGGCCTTGCCTGGATACAAACTCTTAGTAAGAAGCTCTGGGGTCGCGGTACCATCTGTCACATTCCCCATATCTACAGCCATTACTGAGCCAGAGGCTAAACCTGCAGCTATGGTAAATGCGCTAATGAGTTGCATTGTTTTTTTACTGCTTACCATTATTATCTTCCTTATTGTATTTAGTAATTTGAATTATCAATTAATACATCACATTTGTAAATTTTAACGGTCATTTTGGATGAATTAATGTAAACCTACACGACTTTCGTTACAGGGCTGAAGTCCTCATTAACACTGGCTCATTTATACACTGGTAAATAAGAGAAATGAATATGGTTCAAGTTATCAAACTAAGGCCAACTGGTACAGACATATTAATAAGGGCTTAGCCCCACGTAAATAGTGATCATTGGTGTCACTTATTTTCAATTACATACTTGCCAAACCGTATGGCCACTTTCAGCCATAAGCAGACAGTGATAAATTAGACTTGTTGCCAAATAAGCAACCCTTTGATTTTAAAGGGTTTTTAAGTTGTTGATTTTTTCTGTATATGATTGATTTATAAAGCATATATTAGATATCCAGTTTTTATTTGGCAACATCTCTATTTCACTTTCGGTAGAGTCTGACCATTTTGGTTTCCATTACTATCGAAAACGGTCAGAATCATCATTTTGTTTTATAATAGAATGTTCTAGTTATTCGATAATGCTTAAAATAAGATATACATGACTCTAAAGCCATTTACGTTCCTCTGCTTGACGATATTCATTATCATCAGTGCGCCTGCTTGGTCACTACCTTCTAATGTACCAGAAAAGATTAGTCTGCAACTCAAATGGACTCACCAATTTCAATTTGCCGGTTATTACGCTGCGAAAGAACAAGGTTATTATGAGAATTCAGGTTTAGATGTTGAATTTATCGAACGTACTGTAGGTACCAATCCTATTAAGCAAGTCATGTCTGGCAAAGCACAATATGGCATTAGTGATTCGAGCATTATTTTAGAATTTGCCAAGGGCACGCAGATAAAAGCTTTAGCAGCCATCTTCCAACACAGTCCACTTGTTTTTATTTCAAAAAAATCATCACTCATTATCAATCCTTTCGAAATGAAAGGTAAACGTATTATGCTGGAGAAATATGAGGCGTATGCCCCTTTAAGAGCGTGTTTTATCGGTGCTGGGTTGAGGGAAAATGATTATATTTCTGTTAAACACACTTATGATAACGGTGCACTTATCCGCGATGAGATTGACGTTATCTCTGCATATTCAACTAATACACCGTACTATTTTCAAGCACAAGGTGTCGATATTAACATCATCAAACCACAAGATTATGGGGTTGATTTTTATGGCGATATTCTCTTTACCAGCAGACAAGAAACAATAGACCACCCTGACCGTGCCAAGCGTTTTAAGCAGGCAACGATAAGAGGCTGGCAGTATGCACTCGCGCATCAAGAAGAGTTAGTGCAACTAATACATGAGAAATATAAAAGCAAACTCAGCCTCAATGCCCTACGTTATGAGGCGAAAGAAATAGCCAAGCTTATTTCTGCTGACACGATTCCTTTAGGAACAATCGAAGCAAGTCATTTATTTCGTACTGCTGAAGTGTATGCTCAATTATATAAAACCAAGGCACTAAACATAAATGACATACGCTCTTTTATTCAGCCCGATGAAGATATTCACAGCATCACACTCACTCCCCAAGAACAAATATGGTTATCTGAACATCCTCACCTCAAATTTACGGGCGATCCTGATTGGCTTCCCTATGAAGCCTTTGATGACAAGGGAGAATATATCGGTATTGTGGCCGATCACCTTAAATTAATTGAGAAACATTCAGGGATTAGATTCAATATCGTAGCAACCAAAACGTGGCAAGAATCTGTTGCAAAGGTACGCGATGGAAAAATCGATATTATCTCAGAAACGGTTAACTCTTCATTAACCGACATAATGGTGTTTACCAAGCCCTATCTTTCCAGTCCCATCGTTATTGTCATGAATGATAAACAAGCTTATGTAAACAACATAGCGCAGATTTCTGACAAAAAAATCGCACTAATAAAAGACTATGGTTACATTGAACACATCACCAACGCATACCCTGGATTGGATTACCACTGGGTAGATAATATGCAACAAGGTCTTGGAGCCGTTTCTTCTGGAAAGGCAGATGTACTGCTCTCAACCTTATCCCAAACATCGCATGCGATTGCAAAATTGGCTATTCAGAATGTCAGAATCGTCGGTAAAACAGAATTTACTAATGATCTCGCTTTGGGGGTAAAAAAAGAATATGCCCCTGTGCTTATTCCTCTTCTTAATCGCGCCTTTGACTCGGTCACTGAATCTGAAAGAAAACAGATATTTGATAAATGGGGCAAGGTGGAATATGCACCACAGACTGATTATCGTGCCGTGATTCAAATATCGATTGGTTTATTACTACTGCTTAGTATAGTTTTATATTGGAATCGTACCTTACGGCTACAAATTGTAGCGCGTAAACAAGCAGAAGATCGCCTACAAGAAGCACAGCAATATGCTCATATAGGCCATTGGGATTTGCTTAGGGATAGCACAATTGCAACCTGGTCAAAACAGATGTACATAATATTTGGGCTTCCTCCTGAAGTTGAGTCTGGCCCTGAAACACTTTGTGACATTCTTCATGTAAGTGATTGTTCAAGATTTATGGAGTCTTTACAGCATAGCTTTGCGACGGGTGAAGAGCATCATATTGAATACAGAATAAGGCGACGTAATGATAACGAGGAACGCTGGATCGAATGTCGAGGCAAACCTGTAATAGGTAACGATGGACAGGTCAAAAAAATATCCGGTTTTATTCAAGATATCACTGAGCGAAAACAGGCAGAAAGTCAGTTGCGTGACAGTGAACAGAGCTTACGGTTGAGTCAAGAGTCTGGTGGTATCGGTACGTGGGAATACGACTTTATTACTAATGAGAGCATTTGCTCTAGGAACGTTTTTCAACAGCTTAAATTTCCTTGGTCAACCGAAAAATCTAGTTGGGATGATGTTTTCGCAGCCATATTTCCAGAAGATCATGCTCATGTCAACGAGGTCATTAACCGTCATATTTCTGAAGGATCAGACTTAGATTGCGAATATAGAATTACGGATACTGAAGGAGATGTTCGATGGATGCGTACGATAGGGGAGGTTGAGTTTGATGCTGATGGCAACCCAATAAAAATGAGAGGGACAATACAGGATATAACGGTTCAAAAATCTGCCTCAGAAAAACTTCAACTCTCAGCACGCGTATTCAATGACACTCACGAAGGTATCACCATTACCAATGCCCAGAAAGAGATAGTCGATGTTAACCCCGCCTTTAGTGAGATTACAGGATTCAGTCGTGAAGAGGTCATAGGTCAAAACCCTAGTATTCTAAGCTCTGGTAAACAAAGCCCTGAGTTATATGCGGCGATGTGGAAAGAAATTCATGAACAAGGCCATTGGCAAGGTGAAGTCTGGAATCGCAAAAAAGGTGGCGAACTCTATGCTGAGTTACTAACCATCTCCGCCTTATTAGATGAGAATGACAAAATCATCAACTATGTCGGTGTATTTACTGATATTACCCATAGTAAGCAACAGCAAGAAAAGCTCAGCCTGATGGCGCATTATGACGTCCTCACGGGCTTACCTAACCGTGCTTTATTTGCAGATCGATTTCATCAAGCGATTGCTCATAGCAAGCGCTCTGAACATCGACTTGCCGTGTGTTTCCTTGATTTAGATAATTTCAAACCCATCAATGATAACTACGGCCATGATGTAGGCGATCAATTATTGATTGAAGTAGCACAACGTATTACATCGAATATCAGAGAAGAGGATACAGTGTCTCGTCAAGGGGGGGATGAGTTCGCTTTATTATTGAATGATATTGAATCCTATGGTCAATGCGAAATCACAGTAGAGCGTATTCTACATGCCTTAGCACAACCCTATTTAATTGATGACTACGCGCATAATATCACGGCTTCAATTGGGGTGACTTTATACCCCGATGACAATGAAGATATCGATATTCTTATTCGTCATGCGGATAACGCCATGTATCAAGCAAAACAGTCGGGTAAACATCGTTATCACTTCTTTGATAGAAAGCAAGACCAACAACTGGTGCAAAAACATCATCTCTTAGCTGAAATTGAATACGCCTTGCTTAACAATGAATTGACCTTGTATTACCAGCCTAAGGTCAATATGCTCACGGGTGAGGTGTTTGGTGCTGAAGCCCTAATGCGCTGGATACATCCTGAAAAGGGACTCATTCCACCCTTGGATTTTTTACCCTTAATTGATGGTACTGACCTAGAACTTCAAGTGGGTGATTGGGTTATCAATCAAGCTTTGCAACAAATGGAATGTTGGTTGACTCAAGGCATCAATCTTGAAGTCAGTGTCAACATCGCTTCACATCACCTACAATCAACAACTTTCTTTACACAATTGGATGCGGCGCTAACCAAATACTCTGCTGTGGACTCCCAGCAACTGCAATTGGAAATATTAGAAAGTAGTAAGTTGAGTGACTTGCAAACGATTAGTAGCATTATCAAAACTTGCCAAGAGGCTTTAGGCGTTAGTATTGCTCTGGATGATTTTGGTACTGGTTATTCTTCATTGACCCATTTAAGAAGCTTAACCGCTAACACGATCAAGATAGATCAATCTTTTGTCAGAGATATGCTAGATGATCTCAATGACTATTCCATTATTGATGGGATTATCGGACTTGCAGAGGCATTTAATCGTCAAGTCATTGCAGAAGGGGTTGAAACATCAGATCACGGGTTAATGTTACTTGCTATAGGTTGTTATGCAGCGCAAGGTTATGGTATCGCTCGCCCCATGCCAGCCGATGAAATTCCATCATGGTTATCTGCCTATACGCCTAATACTCAGTGGCAATCATTTATCGAACATGAATACTCAGCGAAAGAAATTAAAATACAGCTACTTTTACTCAGTTTAAAACATTGGAAAAATAGCTTTGAAAATAACATACAGTCAGAGTCTGGGTGTAGTGCCAAATGGCCTCAGCGAAAAAGACAAAAATGCCTTTGTGGTGCTTTTATTAAACAAGCTATCCACGATAAATCCTTTGATGAAAGTTGGATAAAAGAACTTGAAGCAACACATATAACAATGCACATCATTGCCGATGATTTATTTTATAAATATCAAGAGGGTCATGTTGACAGTGCAAGGAATGGCTTGAGTGAACTTCGAATAATTGCAGAAAAAATGACTGGACTGTTGGAGCAATATGAAAAATAAATTGCTCGTTAAGTTTTCAAAATCATCCTTACCTTACCTTAGATCACAGAAGTTGATTAACTGCTATGGGTCGTTACCGGACAGTGCTTATCGCGCATTTATCCAGCCAATCGAACATAACGCCCCGTTATGCGAACCCTACTCAAAATTACAGCTTCATTAATACCGAAAGCTTGCCATTTATTACGGGGATGCAATTGAGGTATTTAATATTCGGGGACAGGGGAACATTAAATAACCTGAACCCTTGAAAATCACGCTTCGCCAAGATTCCCTTTGACCAATACCTGTACGCGGCGAGTAAGACCACAAAGCAAGGTATACGAAATCGTTCCTGCGCAGGTGGCAATCTCTTCCACAGGCAAACCATCGCCCCATAATACAACTCGCTCTCCCAGCTGAACATCCGAGCAATCGCTTAAATCCACGGTCAACATATCCATAGACACGCGACCAATCAATGGCACGCGTTTATTGCCTATTAATACTGGCGTTCCTTGCTTTGCATGGCGCGGATAACCATCGCCATAGCCGATGGATACGACACCTAAACAGGTGTCTTTATCAGCTACCCAGCTAGCACCATAACCGACTGTTTCACCGCTCTTAACTTGTTTGATGGCAATAATGCGCGAATACAAACTCATCACAGGCAAAAGATCGAGCTGCTTTGCGGATTCCACTAGCATTGGTGAAACACCATATAACATCAGCCCCGGCCTGACCCAATCAGATCTAGTCTCGGGCCAAGCGATAATAGCAGCGGAATTAGCGATGCATTTTTCGCCGACATAAGCTCGCGTTACTTCATTAAACACGGCGAGTTGCTGCACTGTTTTAGCATCCTGTATATCATCGGCATTAGCAAAATGCGTCATAAAAACAATAGCCTGATGTACACAGCGACACTTTTGTAAACGTGGTAGCAGCTCTGAAAACTGCTCAGGCCTAATACCTAAACGCCCCATACCGGTATCAATCTTTAAAAAAACCGACAAAGCTCCGGATAAAGCAACTAACTCTAACAACGAGACTTGCTGCTCAGAGTGAACCACCACATCCAGTTGATAATGCAGTAGCGCTTCTATTTCATCAACTTGAGAAAATCCCTGCAGGATTAATATGCGCCCTTGAACCCCCGCCTCTCTTAACCGAATTGCTTCATCTAAACGCGCAACGGCTAAAGCATCAACTTCTGCGCTTAAACTCTGCGCAACTCGAATCAGGCCATGCCCGTAAGCATTCGCCTTAATAACCGCCATGACTTTTGATTCTGGTGCATATTCACGCACCCTGCGCACATTATGGCGCAAAGCCGCCATATTTAATTCAATATGCGCAGCTACTGGGATCATTCATAGTCTCCGCCTGAATAGGCGTCCTGGGCGCAATTTTCGAAGCGGGTATATTTACCTAAGAAAGTCAGTCGCACTTTACCAATAGGGCCGTTACGCTGCTTACCGATAATCAATTCCGCCATGCCTTTATCCGGACTATCTTCGTTATAAACTTCATCTCGATAAACAAACATAATGACGTCGGCATCCTGCTCAATACTTCCCGACTCTCGCAAATCAGACATTACCGGTCTTTTATTGGGACGCTGCTCCAAATTACGGTTCAACTGCGATAAAGCCATAACCGGAACATTCAACTCTTTCGCCATGGTTTTTAAGCCACGAGAAATATCCGAAATCTGGGCAACTCGGCTTTCCCCACTGGCAGGCGATTGCATTAACTGCAAATAATCTAAAACAATCAAACCTAATTGGCCATGGTCGCGCGTTAAACGCCTTGCTCTAGAACGAACTTCATTGGGTGTTAAGCCCGGTGAATCATCAATAAATAACTTAGTTTCGGCCAATAAATTAATCGCCGATGTAAGCCGTGGCCACTCATCATCTTCTAATTTACCTGTTCTCACTTTATTTTGGTCAATTCGCCCTAAGGAAGACATCATCCGCATAGCTAAAGAATCGCCGGGCATCTCCATGCTAAATACAGCGACTGGCTTACCACTACTAATGGCAACATTTTCCGCCATATTCATGGCAATGGTGGTTTTCCCCATGGAAGGACGGCCAGCAACAATAATTAAATCGCCAGGCTGTAAACCCGAAGTCATTTCATCCAAATCAGTGAAACCGGTACTTTCACCTGTGATACTGCCTTCTTGTTCAAATAGGGATTCAATTTTTTCAACGGCTGTGCCCAATAATTCTTTGATCGGGGTAAAGCCTGCCTGCCCTTTCTGCCGCTGCTCGGCAATTTCAAAGACGCTTTTCTCAGCCTTCTCCAGTAAATCACTGGTCGATAAGCCTTCTGGGTTAAAGGCAGAACCTGAAATATCACTACCGATATGAATCAATTGTCTTAATACAGAGCGGTCACGGACAATGTTTGCATAAGCTACAATATTCGCGGCACTGGGCGTTTCTTTGGCTAAAATACTTAGATATGCTAGACCACCGGCATTATCTAGTTCATCCATTTTAGTTAATGCTTCGGAAATGGTGACGACATCAAAAGGCACCTGTTTTTCAGCTAAATCTTGAATCGCAGTAAAAATCATCCGATGATCTTTGCGATAGAAATCAACGCTGGCTACTTTATCAGCAACACTATCCCAACGCTCATTATCCAGCATTAAGCCACCCAATACTGACTGCTCAGCTTGAATAGAGTGCGGCGGCACTTTTAGAGATTCCATAGCTCTATCGCGACTTATAAATCCAGTATCAGACATCTACTTACCCCATTTCAATCAAAAAAATATTATATAACGATGTTACGCAGGTCATAGATAAAGCATGTATTCCACTGCTTTATTGGGAGCCAGGATGAGTTTCCTACACGCCTAAGGTGAAGAAATTATTTCGAGCACATCCCTAAAAAATATCTCTCTTTTATTAATCTTTGCGTGAATTGCGGACTGAAGTCCGCCCTACCGATGTTTCTTAATTTCATAAAAAAAGGGCTGTAATTATTAAAAATTACAGCCCTTTTTTGCTGATCGATTATGCGCGTTTTAATATGAGCAAAGAACCCATAAAAAACAGTGCATATCGAAAAACGATTAACGTTTTGAGTACTGAGGACGTTTTCTCGCTTTATGTAAACCAACTTTCTTACGTTCCACTTTACGTGAATCACGAGTAACAAAGCCTGCTTTTCTTAACTCAGGACGCAATGTTTCATCGTATACCATTAAGGCACGAGTAATACCATGACGGACAGCGCCAGCTTGACCTGATGGTCCGCTGCCTTTAACCGTAATGT
>Ga0209081_1002207_pt1 | contig 11374 bp, 8 predicted proteins | sample GOMGulsemesocosm_4_FD_184636 | JGI IMG/M metagenome (GOLD analysis project Ga0209081, IMG submission 184636) | Methane-oxidizing microbial communities from mesocosms in the Gulf of Mexico - GOM15B Gulf of Mexico (SPAdes) (version 2) | ecosystem: Environmental > Aquatic > Marine > Cold seeps... | reverse complement strand
ACCGATAGTGCCAGACCATCGGCAAAGCCTTTGTCGGGCTCATGACAGCTGGCGCAAGACTGGCTGCCATCACCAGAGAGTGCAGGATCAAAAAACAAGAAGCGCCCCAGATCGATTTGCTGAGGAGAAAACCCATCGCGATGGGCGGGTAGTCCCGTTTGAGTACCACCGACACCACGATCTTGGGTCGAGCCGTAAAATTGATAGAGCGTGCGCAATTCGCAGGCGTTGCCACTGACCCACTCGAAACCCGGCGGGCAGGATTCAGACAACCTGAAAAGCCCTGCTTGATCCACGAGCTGAGTCGCCTCCAGCGGTGAGTCGCCCTCAACAGCTGCTGCGTGCACTGTTGTCTCACTAACAGCCTCACTGACGGCCTCGGCCAAATCTACAGACTGAGCAATGCCGATCACCGACAGCGCGCAGCCCAAAGCCAGCAATAGTGGTCCAAATTTACTCAACCTCTCCATCTCCTCATCAACGCCTTGTTTACGGTTGAGCCGCGATAAACGCGATCACGTCGGCAAGGGTTTCTTTGTCCAAGCTTTTGCTCATCATGGCCATTTGTCGACCATAGCGGTCTTGCTTATCGGTGCCGCGAATACCGGTGGCAAAATGCAGTATTTGACGCTGCAGATAGTCAGGCGAGAGACCCGCCAACCTTGGTGCATTGAGAAGGGGATTGCCTTCGGCTTTACCGCCATGACATCCGCCACAGGTGGAATGGTAGTAGGTGTAACCGCGACGTTGATTGGTTGCGGCAGCGACCGCCTTCGAGCCGGTTAGCGCTGAGTTTTCTCGCGTTTGAGGTAACTGCGAGAGATATGTCGACACGGCGACTACAGCGGCGTCATCCAGACCAGAGCTGACAGCGACCATTTGAGCCCCAAGCACATCTTTGGCGTGACTGCCGCGCAAACCGCTTTTGAAGTGTTTGAGTTGACGAGCAAGGTAGTCAAGTTGCTGCCCAGCCAGTGCGGGAGCTAACAGCGTTCCCTTAGCCTCAGAGCCGTGACAACTAGCACACTGGGCCGAAAACAAAGTCTCGGTCTCACTTGCGCTGCTCGTGAAGGAAGCCAATAAACCGCATAGTACCGTCGATAGCGCCGTTGCCAATACCCAGAGCCTAACGCCCCGTGTATGCACGGCAACCTGTGATGGGTGATTCATGCATTACCACTCAGCCAATGAAAGATGGAGCAATAATGACAATGACAGCCGCCTCTGGCTCACGGATTTCGAAATTCGTCATCGAAAAACTCGAAATACGTCAATCGGCCAATGGATTTCAAGAAAGTATCAGCGGTTTCTGACTAAGAGGACACTTTTTGCTCAACGCGATACTCAGTGGGTGTCTTTCCCAAAGATTGTTTAAAGGCTTTATTGAAGGAACTTAGCGACCGAAACCCCGCATCTAAGGCGATATTGAGTACCGCTTCTTCGGCGTCGGTGGGATGAATTAAACGCTGACTGGCTTCGCGGATGCGATAAGTGTTGAGAAAGTCATTGAAGTTTCGATAGCCCAACCCCGCGTTAATAATTCTTCGTAAGCGATACTCTGGCAGCTCCATTCGAACCGCTAGCTGACCGATGGTTAAACCCATTTCACGATAAACGCAGTCACTCTCCATGAGCTGTGTCAGCTGCTGGAGAATCTCCTCTGGTACCAGCTCTCGATCTTCGTCCTTCGTCGAAATAGTCGCGGCTGGAGCGACAGCTGCTGTTGGCTCAGCCACTTTAGAGCGGCTTTCTAGGCGCTCAGCGGAGTAATTCTCTACCGATACTGGTTGGCCAAAATCATTCTCTGCCAGAGCGGCTCCCTGCAAAGCGCTTATAGGGTTTAGCAAACGGTTGGTGGTGGCAGGAGGATGAAATAAGCCCGTCTTATGTTCCAGCAAGAGCCCATTGGTCAATAACAATACCGCGCCAACAGGTACATATTGCCAGACTGACAACCAAGCGGCCTCTGGAAATAAGACCTCGCGCAACAGCAGTAAGGTGATGATATAAAGACCGATAACACCGCAAAACCACACTCGTAAATCTCGTCTCGACTCGACCAAGTCGTCTTGCCAAAACCCCACCACAGACCAGAGCGCAAGCCCCATTAGAACAAATTCCAAAACTTGCGGTAAAGTCCAAAATAACCAGCGCGGCGCCTCCCAGAGTAATTCAGACAAAACGCCGCCTGTCACCGGCAATACCACGGTGGTCGACACCAGCAGCCAGTGTCTCGCTTTGAGTTTAAAATGATCTTCAAACAGACTCGCGCTGAACAGCCAAAAAGTACCCGGCACTAAGGTCTGTAGGCCGCTCATCAAGATGAGTAGCCAAGGATTGTTCGCTAGAGGCGTCAGTAGATAAGCCGTCACCGCCACTAGAAATACGCCGTAAAGCCAGTGCTGAACCGACCAAGTGCGTTTGATGCGAGTAAACAATATAACGCTCAATAGAATTTGAGACAGAGAAAACGTCAGCGCGGCAGTAAGCAATGAATCCATGAAACGTTCTTATGATTATGAGTGGCAAATAAAGGGGCTTAGTGCCCTTGGCCATATAGGGATAGCCCAGACTACACTCGTATACTGATTGGCTTTAGCCTTCCGCGTCAAGTTCCGACCCTACCTATTTCAAGCTCGGACCCTACCTATTTCTAGCACCTGCGGGCACCCTTGAATTGGTGTAGACTGCCGCGCTCTTTATGTCGCCAAGTTTGTCACAGCGCCATCAAAGCCCGATCACTACTTAGGAATCTCTCATGAAATTAAGGCTACTACTGCTCTCTCTATTAATAAGCAGCTGGAGCTTCAGCTCACAGGCTGGGGATGTCGCATTAATCGAGTCAATGAAAGGCCTGCAGTATTTTACTCACAAAACGACCCTCGCGGTAAACGCAAAAAATCCCCAGCTGGCTCGATTTTACACCCACGAACTCGAAGAGATTTTGGAAGAGCTGGAGAGCGTATCGAGCTATCACGGCCAACCGATCGCCAAGCTCGTAAAAACGCTATTGCTGCCTAGCTTTGAGGCCTTAGAAACCACGCTCAAACAACAACAGTGGCAAGGCAGTTCCGATGCCCTAGACACGATGATTAATAGCTGCAATCAGTGCCATCAAGCCACTCAACACGGTTTCATCCAAATTCAACGCGACGACAGCAACCCCTACTTTCAGAAATTTTGAGGCGCTGCGGCCACTAAGCACTCATAACGAAGCGCTCACAAACCGCTCTCGCTTATAGCGTAAAGATCATTACCCACCGTTTCTGTCGGGCGTAGACTTAAAACTCATGCCAGACCGAGACGTGGATATGGCCATCACCCTCAACAGCGGCAGTGGTTTTGCTGCCATCAATCAAGCTCAACAAGCCAGCGCCAACAGCGCACAAAGGCTGGGCTCGGGGTTGCGTATCAATAGCGCGGCCGATGACGCCGCCGGGCTCGCCATCAGCAATCGTTTTAGCAGCCAAATTCTCGGTGCCAATCAAGCCATACGCAACAGTAACGACGGCATTTCGCTGATCCAAACTGCCGACGGCAGTCTCGGCTCTATCACCGAAAACTTACAGCGCTTTCGCGAGCTAGCCATTCAAGCGAGTAACGGGACACTGCACGCCAATGATCGCGCCGCACTCAACGCTGAGGCGCTACAACTCAAAGAAGAGATAAATCGAATCATCAATACAAGCAGCTTCAATAGCGTGCCGCTTTTTAATCAAGCCAGCGGGATTGATTTGCAAGTCGGAGGCAACAGCGGCGAAACCATCACCATTGAAACTCAAAACCTACAACAGCAATTTCAGGCATCAGGTTTTAATGACTTGAACTTAAACAGTGCTTCAGCGGCACAAAACGCGATCGCAGTGCTCGATAAAAGCCAAGAGAGCGTTAACACCAATGCGAGCACTTTAGGTGCAATTAACAATCGCCTCGACAACACCATCGCTCAACTGCAAACCAGTAGAGTCAATTCCGAAGCTTCTCGCTCGCGAATTCAAGATGCAGATTTCGCGCGTGAAGCCTCAGAAAAAGCCCGCAATGATGTATTGCTCGAGGCCGGGATCGCGCTGCAGTTGCAAGCCAATATACGCAGCGAGCTGGTATTGCGGCTACTCAGCAGCTAACCCTTTTGTTTTTGACTCGCCTGTTTTTGACTCGCCAATAGATACAGCATTTCGAGCACCAACGTAGCGCCCGCCAAAGAGGTGACTTCGGCTTGATCATAAGCCGGCGCCACCTCCATTAAATCCAGCGCGACTAAATTTAATGACGTGAGTTCTCGAAAGATCTGCAACACTTTATCCGTCGTGAGCCCTCCTGCAACGGGTGTGCCAGTACCGGGCGCAAAGGCGGGATCAAGACAATCGATATCAAAACTCAAATAAACCGGTCGATCCCCCACAATCGATTTAATGCGCTGGGCGATTTCGTTCGGCGTATGATTGTTGGACCAGCTCGCATCTAACACTGACATTTGATGAGTGTCATAGTCGTATTCGGTGCGAATACCTACCTGCACACTGGCGGCAGGATCAATAAGCCCTTCCTTCATGGCGTGATGGAACATGCTACCGTGATTGTATTTTGCGCTAGAAGCCTCGGTATCGGTATGAGCGTCGAAATGCAATAAAGCGACTGCGCCGTGATGCTGATAAACGCCTCGCAGCAGCGGTAAGCTGACGAAGTGATCTCCGCCCAAAGTGACCAATTTTTTGCCTGCCGCAACGATGGTACTGGCATGCTCTTCGGTTAACTGAAGCATCTCATCACTGTCACCGTCTTCAAAAATCACGTCACCAAAGTCAATCACATTGAGATGATCTTGCAGCGCAAACCGCCACGGCCAACGCTTTTCTTCCCAGCGCAGCTGAGCAGAAGCCTGGCGGATGCCGTTGGGACCAAAGCGTGTGCCGGAACGGCCGGTGGTTGCTAGATCGTAAGGCACTCCCATAATCACAGCGTCGACATCGGCGCTAAGCTCACGAGTGAGAGGAAAACCTAAATAGGAAAAGATATTACCGTATGTATTGAGTTGGGCATCAAACATTGATGGATTAGACACAAGCGTCCCCTTATATCGATCAGCGTGAGAATTTTATCGGCTGATCTAAAACTGCTGAATAAGGAGTAATAGAGGAAAAGACTAACATTTATGAACCTTGACCTCATTACTCCCGGAAAACAGGAATGCACAAGGAAGTGCTCTCGCTACCAGATCCTGTACCTGTAGCGGACGTCAAGGTTTTAAGTCGTGATGTTTGCGACGCGTTCATCCTAACACAGAGCCTTGGAGAAACAAGCCATTGGGCCAGTTCCTCCGGCAGTAGTTGCTATCCTATATCGACACTGCTTAGATGATACCCACCATGAACACCTTAACAAATGCTAATGCAGGCCGCCTGAATTAACCGCACTATTACCGGCTGACTTGCCGCCTTTAGAGCGCATACAACAATACGATAACAATCAGAAAAACAATCAAGGGAGCCCCGATGCCGCAGCTATCCGCATCCATCACCACCGTCTATGAGGCCGTAGAAGCATCCGCTGAACGTTTTGGCCCTCAAAATGCTATTCGCTTTTTACAGTCTGTATCACCAGAGATTGTCGATCAAACCACGACTTTCGAAGCTTTCTTTCGGCAAGTGAATCAGTCTGCTCGTTTACTACAAACATTAATGAACGGTAAGCGTGGGGTGGTCTCGATTCTTGCGCCGAATATTCCACAAAACCATGCGCTGCTGTGGGCGGCTGAGAGCATTGGTATCGCCAACCCGCTCAACCCACTGCTCAACGAAGATGCGCTCTGCGAGCTGATGGAAGCGGCGCAGACTGACATCATCGTGGCGTTAGGCCCAAACCCAGCCTCTGATATTTGGCAAAAAGCGCAAGCGGTATCCGAACGGCTCTCAAACAAACCTAAATGCCTGTCTATTTTAATACCGGGTGGCGATCTCTTTTACGATGAACTCGTCGGCCATTACGACGGCTCACCGCTAGCGCAAGATGAGCGACCACAGGCAGACGACATTGCCGCCTACTTTCACACAGGCGGCACCACGGGTTTACCCAAGTTGGCCATGCACACCCATCGCAATCAGATGACCACGGCCCGCGCTTATTACAAAGCCGTGTTCAATGAATCGCCCGACATCTCCATTAATGGCTTGCCGCTTTTTCACGTAGCTGGTGCGATGGTAATGGGGCTAGGCGGCGTTGTCTCAGGTACCGAGCAGGTATTGCCTACCGCGCAAGGGTTTCGCAACCCAGAAATCATCGCCAATCATTGGCGACTTGTGGAACACTACGCCATCACCATATCCGGCGGTATCCCGACCTCAGTCGCCTCGATGATGGGCGTACCCGTCGGTTCCAATGACTTATCTTCGCTGCGGTTTATGGTCTCAGGCGGCTCTCCCGTGCCCGCGCCTTTAGTTGTCGAAGTCAAAGAAAAAATCCAAAAAGAGCTGCATCAAATTTACGGTATGACCGAGTCCGCCGGAGCTGTCACCATGCCCAATACCCAAGTGCCAGCGATTGCCGGTGCAGCGGGTTATCTCGACCCAGAGCTGCAGGTAAAGGTTGATCTCAATGGTGAAATTTGCCTGCGCGGGCCCAACGTATTTCCGGGCTACCTAGGTATCGATGACAAACCCATTGATGAAGATGGCTGGCTGCACACGGGTGATTTGGGTCACATCGAAAACAACTATCTCTTTATCACCGGCCGCGCTAAGGATCTGATTATCCGCAGTGGACACAACATCGATCCCGCGCTGATCGAAAACTGTCTCGACGCTCATCCCGCCGTGGCCATGAGCGCGGCGGTTGGCAAGCCCGATCATTACGCTGGTGAGCTGCCTGTCGCTTACGCCCAACTGCACCCCAATGGTAAAACGACAGTTGAAGAACTGCATAAATTTGTGATGGATAATATTGCCGAGCGCCCTGCCTGCCCGAAACAAATTTTCCTAATCGAGGAGATGCCGGTGACCGCAGTGGGAAAAATTCACAAACCCACACTGCGTGAAATGGCCGCGACCACCCTGACTCAAGAAACACTGCAGTCCAATGCGTTAACGACGCCCAGCGACCTTACTCTCACGGTGCTTAAGAACGGAAAACTCAAACTAAGCTACACCACCGCCGACAGTAAAACTGACGCCGCGCTGAAACAGCTCGCATCGGCGTTAGAGTGGGATACAGGGACCATATAGCGCTCTGTTTACTCCAATAGCGGGCCTACATCCTCTGCTAGGCCCGCTCAAACCTGCCTCGTCTGCCAATCTGTAAACAAAAGCGTTCAGCACCATTGTACTAAGCTCCCCTTCACAATCGTCGGCACAAAGACTAGCGCCTCACTGGGCGCGGCTACGCTCTTTGACAGTTCGAGAATAATTGTTGAGAATCAAGCCTGCTCTTCAATTGTGAGCCTTAGAAAATTACCACTAGGGATAGCCGATGCTTGTTTTACCCGCAGAAAAGCGCTTTGACTGGAAGTATCCTCCGGTCATGCTGTTCACCATTATCACTGTCAACATTTTGGTGTTCTTTTTATACCAATCGAATGACGACGATAAGTTTGAACTCGCCTTAACCCACTATGAGCACTCAGGCCTGCTGCGGATGGAATGGCCCGCCTATCAAAACTACCTTCACGCCAATAATGAGAAGTCGCGACTGCGAGAGCTACAAGAGCAATACGCCGCTCAATACACCGAAGAAATCATCTACGACATTGTAATTGACGATGGTTTTCTCGACTATCTGAATAAAAACGGAAAACAACTGATATTCAACGCCTACGACGAGAGTGACAATTGGAGTAACTGGCGTGAGCAGAGAGATACGCTGGACAAACAAGTAGGTACCTTGAGCTATCTTGCGTACGGGCTCACTCCTAAAGACCTAAACCCATTCACTTTGTTAAGTCATCAGTTCTTACACGGCGACTTCATGCATTTGCTGGGTAATATGATTTTTTTGATCATCTGCGGATTTGCCGTTGAAGCAGCCATTGGCGCATGGTTTTTTCTCGCGCTATACCTCGCCTCGGGCATCGCCGGTGGAATATTCTTCGCGCTGCTAGACCTAAAAAGTGAAACGCCCTTAGTTGGAGCGTCTGGTGCTATCTCAGGTGTTATGGCCATGTATTTGGCAATATTTCGATTGCGAAAAATCGATTTTTTCTATTGGATATTTATATTCGCCGGCTATTTTCGTGCACCTGCACTGCTGATATTGCCTTTCTATGTCGGCAAAGAGGTTTACTCATTCGTCACTAACCAAGACTCCAATGTTGCCTTTATGGCTCACGCGGGTGGCTTTATCAGTGGCGGTCTACTGATACTCGCCGCTCACTATAAAAAGCCCGAGCTCATCAACAACGACTATGTAGAACAAGACCAAAGCGTTGATCCCAAGCAGCAAGACCTCGCTAAGGTTTACCACTTTCTAGACCAGATGAAGTTCGCCGCAGCACTGAGGCAAGTCCATCACCATATCGAAGAATACGGCATTACCTTCGAACTCGCCTATTTACGTTACCACCTAGCCAAAGCACTCAATAACAATCAACTCGCGCCAGCTTTCAGCGCACTAATGAGCTTGCGCTCATACTCGAAACCTGAGCTTAGTAAATTGGCCAAAGCATGGCGTGACAACCCAACATTACAAACACAGCTCTCGGAAAAAAACGCCATCAAGCTCGCGCTGAATTTTTCAACCGAAGACTACGTCTCCTTAGCCGAAGCTATCTTCGAACGACTCTATGACCCTAAGCAGCCAAGTTCATCAACAGGTATCTTAGCGCGAAAGCTATCGGTCATTTTCACAAATACGAATAAGCGAGATAAACAACAACGCTATAACGCCATCGCTGACCAGTTCATTACCGGAGCGCTCTGATGGAATATTGTAAATACCACCCCGAGGTGAGCGCTCAACACTTTTGCCCCAACTGCCAGAGCAATTGTTGCGACACCTGTGTCGACGAAGGTCAACACGGCGAAAGTGCATTTTGCTTTGTCTGTGATCAGGCTACCGTCAAAGCCGACGGCCCTGTCGATGTCACACCCTTTTGGCGGCGTATTGATCAGAGCTTTCGCTACCCTCTGAAAAAAACGTTGATGGCATTTCTTACAGTCGTTTCCTTTTTGAGCGCTGCGTCATCGCTGCTGCCTTTTCCATTGATGGTTGGGCTCAATCTGTTGACCACTGGGGTGATCATTAAATATTGTTTTAATTGTCTCTCCGAAACCGCTGCCGGCAACCTCTCAGCTCCCGATATTGGTGGAGCCTACGAAGGAGGTATCGTACTGATCTTTCGGCTATTTCTAATGATGGTCGTCTCGGTTTTCGCAGTGGTGTTAATTTACGCAAAAGTCAGCCCCATTCTCGGTAGCCTACTGGGCTTTTTCCTACTCGTTGCCTCACCCGCCGCCATCATCACCTACGCCATGACCGAAGACATGATAGCGGCCTTAAATCCGCTTAAACTCGCCTCGTTAATCGCAACCATTGGGCTTCCCTATGGGTTGATCCTTGCCATGTTGATGATCATGATCGGCTCAATCGACATTTTAAGCGGCCTTATCGGCTTCGAGCAATCCATCCCGGTATTAACCCTGCAGGCAGTAATTTCCAACTTTTACTTCATTGTTATGTTCCATTTAATGGGCTACATGATCTATCAATATCAATATGAATTGGGCGTCGACACGTCCAGCATGCATAATCCACTGGAGATACGCCCCGAGCAACAGCGCCTACTAGCGAGAGCCAGAGTTTTACTCAAAGAGGGCTACTGGGGAAGTGCAGAAAAAACCATCAACGATGCGATGAAACGCTTTCAAAGCGATGAAGAACTCAACGAGATGAATTTTCGCTTTAAGCTGGCAACCTTCTCTCTCAGTCAACAGGCCTTTGAACAACAGCAACTTGAAGAAAAAGCGGCTTCTAGTTCTCCAACTGCAAGCAGAAAAGCAGCGCCAAAGATGACGCCATCACAAGATCTGAGCGCTATGGCAGATCAGTATTTATTGCACTTGGAACAACATCAGAAGCGTCACAACGCCACAACAGCTTTTCAATTGGTGACCCAGCAGCTACCCAACTATAAACCCAGAGCTGCAAAATTACGCCATCAATTGGCTGAAGATTTTCGTGACAATGGAAACCCTAAAAGAGCCGCACAATTGCTCAACGGCCTGCACAGAGACAACCCTAAATACAATCAGTTAGTCGCCGCTTATGAGTTATTACAACGCTGCCTAGCCGATATGCCGGGAATGGAAAAACAAGTGCAAGCCTGCGGAAAACTGATTGTTAAACTGCGCAATCAAAAGGCGTCAGCGATCATATAGATCATGGGAACAACCACTGACAGAGAAGCGCCAACAACCAAAAACATCGATGGTCTTGACGCAGACCATACAATAACTCTGTTAGAGCCCCAGCTGTCGGCTGGTCAAATCTCGCATAATTTCTTCCGAACCACCACCGATGGCCATCACGCGAACTTCGCGATAAATTCGCTCCGTTTTGCAACCTCGCATATATGAAATCCCGCCCATGATTTGCATGGCTTCGCGGGCACAAAACTCCATGGTTTCGGTCGCTTGCACTTTCAACATAGAGATATCTTGAATCTGAAGAGAACCTTGAGTCATCTGCCAAGCACACATATCCATACACGCTTGAGTGGCGTTGATGCGCTTCAACATTTCAGCGAATTTGTGACGAATGACCTGATGCTTTGACAGCGGCTTACCAAAGGTCTTGCGATCAACAGCCCACTGCGCGGCTTCTTCCATGCACACTTTCGCCGACGCTAATGACAAGGCGATGATACCAATTCGCTCTGTGTTAAAATTGTGAACGATGGGCAAAAAGCCCTGGTTTTCTTCACCGATAAGATTGGTGGCGGGTACTTTTACATTATCAAAATAAATAGTCGCCGTATCGGAACACCACCAGCCCTGCTTCTTATCGAGCTTGGTGCGAGAAACCCCTTCAGCGTCCATTGGAATCAACATCAGTGAAATACCGCCGACACCCGCATCGCCAGTTCTCACCGCCGTGGTGAGCCAGTCTGCACGCATTCCGCCAGAGATAAAGGTCTTCGAGCCATTCACAATATAATAATCGCCTTCACGCTTGGCGCTGCAGCTTATGTTCGCCACGTCTGAACCGGCACCCGGCTCGGTTATTCCCAGCGAGATTCGTTTTTCACCGGCCAATACCGGTGTGACAACCTCTTCTTTCATCGCTTCACTGCCATAGTTGGCAACCGGAGGCAGGCCAATACCATGCACGGTCAAAGAAGATGAGATACCAGTGGCACCACAGCGTGCCAACTCTTCCGAACTGACAA
>Ga0209081_1002206_pt1 | contig 11376 bp, 10 predicted proteins | sample GOMGulsemesocosm_4_FD_184636 | JGI IMG/M metagenome (GOLD analysis project Ga0209081, IMG submission 184636) | Methane-oxidizing microbial communities from mesocosms in the Gulf of Mexico - GOM15B Gulf of Mexico (SPAdes) (version 2) | ecosystem: Environmental > Aquatic > Marine > Cold seeps... | reverse complement strand
AAAGATTCCCTCGGCCCTGTCGATAACATTTGCGGAGGCAGCACTTACTGGTGTTTTTACAACACCACTCAACACAGTAAGGCCGCCATAAATAGCAAAGTGTTTCAGCCAATAGGCAAACCCCGTGTTTGCACAGGAGCCATAAAATGCCCCAGTTTATTAACAGTAATATTCCCTCACTCACGGCGCAGCGAAACCTCAATACCTCGCAGAGCGATTTGAATACATCCCTGCAGCGTTTGTCATCGGGCCTGCGTATTAACAGCGCGAAGGACGATGCGGCTGGCCTTGCGATTTCCGAGCGTTTCACCGCGCAAATCCGTGGCCTCAATCAGGCGGCACGTAATGCTAACGACGGCATCTCTCTGGCGCAAACCGCTGAAGGTGACATGGCGGCTATTACCAACAACTTGCAGCGTATTCGTGAGCTGTCAGTACAGTCGGCTAACGCCACTAACTCCTCATCTGACCGTGCAGCCCTACAGCTGGAAGTGTCAGAGCTGGTCTCTGAAATTGATCGTGTCGCCTCAACCAGTTCCTTTAATGGCGTTAAGCTGCTTGATGGCTCTTTCTCTGATCAAGCCTTTCAGGTGGGTGCTAATGCCGGTGAAACCGTTACCATTTCATCAATTGCGAGTGCGCGTACGGCTAGCCTAGGTACGTCATTACAGGCATCTGTGACTGGTGGCGATTTTACCGCAGCAGCGATCGTGTCTGGTGATGTTACGGTCAATGGTAAGGCTGTTGCAGCGACGTCTGATGGCAGTACTAATTTCGCGCAACAAATTGCTGACGCGATTCAGTTAGCGGATTCCACTGTTACTGCCACCGTTGGTAAGTCCGAAATAGCGGCTTCTGGTGGGTTGGCTGTTGATGGTTCCAACGCTGGTAATTATACCCTCACTGTTGAAGGTGTGAATCTTCTTAGTGCTGTCGACGCAACAACTGTTGCGGATTCTGACTTACAGGCTTCATTGGATTCATCTGCGATTCAGTCAGCTTTGGCGGCACAGGGTGTGAGTGTTTCGGGAACGGTAGCAGGCTCGAATTTGACCTTTACAAAGGCAGATGGCAGCAACCTGGTTCTTACTGAAACAAGTACGGGTAGCTCTACCACCAGCTTGGCTGGCATAACCGCCAATACAACGACTACTGCCTACGGTACGGTAGACCTTAGCTCCTCTTCGAACATTGCTTTGACGGAAACAAATGGCGGCGGTCTGGCTAAAATTGGTCTTTCTGTTGGAACCACTACGACTGCTTTAACGGGTACAACGATTGCGACCACTGATATTTCTACTGTTGCCGGTGCTAATGCCGCTATTGCTTCTGCCGATGCAGCATTAACTACGGTTAACAGTAGCCGTGCTTCTTTGGGTGCGGTTCAAAACCGCTTTGATTCGGTGGTCTCTAGTATTCAAACCACCAGTGAAAACCTCAGTGCTTCACGTAGCCGAATTCGTGATGCGGACTTTGCCGAGGAAACGGCTGCCTTGACCCGTGCCCAAATTCTGCAACAGGCCGGTGTGTCTATTTTGGGTCAGGCTAACTCGCTGCCTCAAAACGCACTGTCGCTGCTGCAGTAAGATCTCAAGGATGACATGAGCATTATCGCTTATCGTCTTTAGGCGCCGTAACCGACACTGTTTTTAACAGTGTCGGTTTTTGGCTTGCCAGAAGGTAAATATTATGGATACAAGTAATTTAACATCAGCTCCCTTTGCGGCGTATAAAACGCGGCCAGCGGCGGGTGCTGCCGATGTCGGCCAGCCTACAAAGGCTGTCGAGCCCGGGCCGACAAATGACAGAGTTTTAAGCGCTGGGCTGACTCAAACTGCCGCAACAACACAACAGTCACCAGCAAAGCAGCCAGTTGACGTCGCTGCCGACGAAAAGAAGCAAAGCCAATATCCAGTTCAGGACACGCTACGCAAGTTGAATGACTTGGCGCAGACCTCAGTCGTTTTTTCTCAACATGAGGAAACCGGGCGCACGGTGATTACTGTTAGCGATAAAGAGTCCGGAGATGAAATACGCACTATTCCCAGCGAAGATTTTCTGGCCATTGCGGCCCATTTAGAAGAGTCGCTGGCCAGTGCCGAGGGCCTGCAGCCCGGTTTGCTGGTGAGCAGTCAGGCTTAGCGGATATCGGGTAAGCCCTGGGCTTGGTTATTTTTAATGTTAATCAGGCTTGAGTCTGGTGCCTGTGCTTTTAGCGGCTTGCCGCCAATACGGTGGCAGGTCTTTGCCGCTTTGTGGAGTTGCCTTGCCGCTGAGCCTGTTTGTTGCTCAACCTTGTTGTTCAGCTACCTTATACATTTCCAAACGCCTAAAGCCAGCAGGGCTTAGTTTTAAAGGGTTTGGCTTAGGTGTGATGACTTTCCCCGTTTCTCAATAGTTTGGTATGTTTTGTGCAAAGGTGTGTTCTGTGCAAATAAAAAAGGGGCTGTTGAGCTAAAGTTTTCCTTGAGCATGTCGACAACGAAATAGACGGATATTGATAATACGAGAATAAATATGTACGTGTTGGACGGTCGATAAAATGGCAATTACATCGAGTGGCATTGGCTCTGGGCTGGATATCGAGCTTCTGGTGACTCAGTTGGTGGCCGCAGAGCGAGCGCCCACGGAAAATCGCCTCATTAAACGAGCGGGCGAATTTGCCGGGCAATTGTCGGCTTTTGGTGCTTTGAAAGGGGCCTTGTCGGGTCTTCAGTCCAGCTTGAGCGGCTTACAGCAGCTGTCGACATTTAGCGGGCGCAATGCCACGGTGAGTGACGCTAATGTGCTTAGCGCTAGCGCCAGTAATTCAGCGGCGGCAGGTTCTTATGCCATTGAAGTGAGCCAGTTGGCAAAGGCCCATTCATTAGCGTCTGGCAGTTATACCAGCGCCTCTGATGCGGTCGGTGAAGGTGAGCTGAGTTTTCGTTTTGGCACCACCGACTATACCTCGCCCGTTCCCGGCCCTGAATCCTATGATGGCTTCACGGTTAATGCCGATAAGGCTGCAGCGTCGATAACCATCGACAGTTCAAATAACACCCTGCAAGGTATACGTGATGCGGTGAATAATGCCGACATAGGCGTTAGTGCCTCCATTATTAATGATGGCAGTGGCTTCCGCCTGCTGTTCGCCTCAACCGATACGGGCGCAGAAAATAGCCTTGAAGTGTCAGTGACTGAGTCGGGTGCGGCGGGTTTGTCGGCCTTTGAATTTAATGCCTCGTCAACCAACCTGGGTCAGACCGTGGCGGCGCAGGATGCTGCATTTACGGTCAATGGTTTGGCGGTAACCAGCGCTTCGAACAAGGTCGGTGGTGTCGTGAGTGGCCTTGAAATAACATTAAAGTCTGAAACCAGCGGTGTGCCGGTTGAGGTTGATGTTTCCCGGAACTCTGCGTCCATTAAGGGCGCTTTAAACAGTTTTATTGCTTCGTACAACGGTTTTATTGATACGGCAAATTCCCTCACTAGCTTTGACCCAGCATCGAAAGAGGCCGGTTATTTGCTAGGTGATGCCACGATGCGTGGTATTAGTGGGCGTTTGCGCAGTGAAATTAATGCTGCAGTGAATGGCGCTGGCGCTTATGACACGCTGGCCAGTATTGGTATTACTACCGATGATAAGGGCAAGCTGGTATTGAACCAGGCCGCTCTGGATAATGTGCTAGAAGATGATTTTGATGCGCTATCGGCACTCTTTGCCGTGCAGGGGGTGGCCAGTAATAACGGGGTGAACTATCTTTCATCGACCGGTGATACGGCCGTTGGTGACTATGGGGTCGTTATTACTCAGGCGGCCAGTCAGGGTGCGAATACGGGCGCAGCAGCCGTGGGTTTTCCCAACCTGGATATCACGGCACTTAACGATAGCTTTAAGCTAAAAGTGAACGGTATACAAAGTGCCGAGATCTTATTAACGCAGGCGACCTATGCCGACGGTGATGAACTGGCTGCCGAGTTGCAAAGCCAGATTAACGGTGACGAAACATTTAAGGCGGGCGGGATTAGCGTTGCCGTCACTTTTGACAGTGCTACGGGTGCTTTTAGCATTACCTCCAGTCGCTACGGCTCGGATTCAATTGTTGAGATTACCGAGGTTGATACGGATACCGCTGCGACCTTAGGTTTTAGTGTGTCAGCGGGCACCGATGGTGTCGATGTTGAGGGCACGATTAACGGCGTCAATGCGACGGGGCTTGGTCAGCGTTTGACCGCAGCCACGGGCTCGGACGCCGAGGGCCTGTCTTTATTGGTCACGGCGACAACAACAGGTTCATTAGGCACGGTTAATTTTACCCGCGGCCTGGCTGATGGTCTCGATGATTTGCTCGACAACTTTTTGGGTGCTAATAATATTCTTGAAGTTCGCATCGACGGTTTACAGGACAGAATTGACAGGATTGATGTGGACGGTATTGCCCTGGATCGGCGTATGGAAGCCATCGAGGTGCGCTACCGTTCCCAGTTCGGCAAGCTCGATGCGCTATTGGCCCAGCTCAACAACACCAGTAACTTTCTGGAAACACAGTTGGCCAATTTGCCCACGTTCTTTGGTAACAATAAGTGATGATGAATAACAAACCTTTCGTGAAATATACTGCTGAAAAGGCAAAGAAATGAGTATTAATCAGTACCGTAAAGTGCAGTCGCAAAGTGCCGTTAATGACGCCAGTCCGCATATGTTGATTTCTATGCTATTTCGCGGCGCTCTCGATAATATTGCCGTGGCACGTGGTGCCATTGATCGCGGGCAAACGGCATTGAAGGGCGAAAAAATTGGCCGCGCCATTAATATCGTCGATAACTTGCGCTCTTCCCTCGATATGAGTGTCGGTGGCGAAGTCGCGCAAAATTTGAAGGACCTCTACGATTATATGGAAGGTCGCTTACTGACAGCCAATATGGACGATAGCACGCAGGCTTTGGAAGAGGTTGCCAGCTTATTGGGTGAAATCGCCCAGGGCTGGAATGCGATGCCTGAAGAATATAAAAAAGCGCCATCAAGACACAGTGAGGCTAGCTGATGAGTGATTTGCCGATTATCGGAGCCCAGCGCCAGCAGCAACTGCAGGATACTATTGCGCTGTCGAAGAATATGCTTGAAACCGCTGAGCGCGGTGACTGGGAAGGCATTATTGAGCTGGAAAAGCAGCGCCGTGAAGGCATGATGGCGGGTCTTAAAGAACCCGTTGCTGTCGACGAGGCGGAGGGTGTGAATGACTCTCTGCAAACACTGATGCAGCTCAATGATCAGCTGACCGGGCTGGTACAGCGAGCCCGCAGTGATAGTGCCCAGCAGTTTGCCGCATTACAGAATGGCCGCAGTGCCGCCAGTGCTTATCAGAGTGTTAGCAAGCAGGGCTAGTTAAACGGGCTCTGCTTATGCCTTTATTACCCGCGTCCATTTCTCTTATTTGGATGCTGGCTAGTCTGCCATTTCTATTGTTTTTTGGTTCTATTTTTTAGCCTTCAATAACTTCATCTTTTTTATTGCAAATAGACCCCTTGGGCCTCATTCTTAGGGCAGGTGCTGGTTTTTTGACGCTTTGTACTTTCGTCAATATGCGCTTGTCGATGCTTATAAAAAGTAGTGGGTAATCACTGTTTAATTTAATTGTCTGCGGGTCGGGAGCTTAGTCGCGCTATGGAGAACAAAGACACTTTTTTTCAGGGCTTGTATTACGAAAGTCATATTTCTCTGGTTTGGCAGACTGTGGATTCCCTGCCCAGTGATAATGAACTGGTGAAAATTAACGAAGATAACAGTCGTTTCCTCAAGGCCCTGGCGGCATTGAATGAAGGCGCACCCGAGGCGGGTGAGGAGCTTCCACAGACGACAGCTGAGTTACAGCGTCTCGACCTAAAATTAAACTTGTTGCTCGAAATGGTCGGTCAGCTACTCGCCAGTCAACGTGCTTTGCCCGCGCCGACGACAGTGCGTTTGGGGCATGCCGCTATCGAGTGGGTGGCGCAGGATTACCCGCCCTCGGGCGCGCAAATTTGTATTGAGCTGTACCTGCGCAGTGAATTGCCATCACCGCTGAAGTTTCATGGGGTAGCGGTATTGGCTGATCCTGAGGATGGCTCGGTGAGTACTCGCAAGCGCGTGCAGGTGCGCTTTGTCGGGCTTAACTCTGCCCTGCAGGATGATTTGGAAAAATTTATTTTTAGGCGTCATCGCCGCAGTATTGCCCAGCGCCAAGGCTAATAGCGGTTTCAACAGCCTGCCAGATGATTGTCTGATAAGGGTCGTTTGATCAAATATGAAGAGGAATACGTGTGGCGCTTGATGTGAATGACCATCCCGATACGAATCGCCCTAAGGCGAGAGCCCAGCAGCACCGCCTGGTCGGTGAAAATAGTGGTATGCAGCAGGTCAAGCGCTTGATCGAGCAAGTTGCCCACAGTGATGCCACGGTGTTGATTCTTGGTGAATCGGGTACCGGCAAAGAGGTGGTTGCCCAGGCCCTGCATCAGCAGTCTTTGCGCGCCCGGCGTCCTTTTGTGCCGGTGAACTGCGGGGCTATCCCGCCCGATTTATTGGAATCTGAGTTGTTCGGCCATGAAAAGGGGGCCTTTACCGGGGCGATTACCGCACGGCAGGGGCGCTTTGAATTGGCGGAGGGAGGCACGCTATTTCTCGATGAAATTGGCGATATGTCACTGGAAATGCAGGTAAAACTACTGCGCGTGTTACAGGAAAAGTCCTTTGAACGGGTTGGCGGGAGTAAGACCATTCACTCTGATGTGCGAGTGATTGCCGCCACGCATCACAATCTTGAGGAGCGGGTCGGCGAGGGTGAATTTCGCCTTGACCTGTTTTACCGGCTGAATGTTTTCCCCATTGAAGTACCGCCGCTGCGGGATCGCTGTGATGATATTCCTCTATTGGTGAAATATACGGCAGACCGTTTACAGCGGGGAGGGCAGCCAGTCGTGCAGTTTAGTGCTGATGCCTTGTCTGCCCTCGCCGGTTATACCTGGCCAGGTAATGTGCGGGAGCTGGCGAATTTGGTGGAACGTTTAAATATTCTCTATCCCGGCCAGCAGGTGCATGCCAGGGATTTGCCGGAGAAGTATTGTGGCAATGTCGAGTGGGCTGTGGGCAGTGTCGATAGCGAAGCGGCAGAAGAGGCCATGCTGGCTGACATTGGCGTTGAAGAGCGCAGTATGTCCTTGTCGTCCCCTCGAGCGTTGTTGGGTGGTGAGGGGCTCGACCTGAAAGATTACCTGCACCAGGTCGAGGAAGACTTGATTCGCCAGGCCCTCGACGATAGCGATTGGGTGGTGGCTCGGGCGGCTAAGCTACTGAAACTGCAGCGCACAACCCTGGTTGAGAAGATTCGTAAATTTGACATTTCCCGCTCTGGCGTCGCGTCGGGTTTTTGACGTTGCGCTAGTTTGTCTTTGTAAGCTAATGAAATATAAGTAAAATAATTCTAGGCATAGTTGTTGCTTAATGACTTTACGGCATCTTAATTTGCACCGTAAATCAGCAGGGCATGACAGCTATGGCACAGGCAGCGCAAACCACAGAACAACTGGAAAAGGTTTTCGAAACGTTTAATCGCGTTTCTGAAGAGCTTGATACCAGCTATCGTGTGCTGCAGGTGAGAGTTGGCACCTTAACGCAGGAGTTGGCTGAAGCCCGCTCTCAGCGTTTGCAGGAGCTGGCCGAGAAAGAACGTTTGGCCAATCGTTTGGCGCTGCTAATGAGTGAGCTGCCTGGCGGCGTTCTTGTTGTCGATGACAGCGGTGTTATTACCCAGGCTAACGCGGCCGCTGAAACCTTTTTTCAACAGGCGGGTGGTGACACTCGGCCTGTTCGCGCCTTTGATACAAAACAATCTCTGCTCGGCAAGGCTTGGCCTTTGCTTATTTCACAAGCCAGCCGTGATGGTTGTGCGAGTGAAAACGCGACGGAGCTATTACTGGGCAATGGTCGACGTTTGTCGGTCAGCCGCCAGCCCCTGTCCGACGCCAATGAAGAGCTTATTTTACTCACCGATACAACGCGCCTGCACGACCTGCAGGAAACGGTCAGCCGCGATAAGCGCCTCTCCGCCCTGGGTGAAATGGCCGCTCGTCTGGCTCACCAAATTCGTACGCCGCTAAGTTCTGCTCTGCTCTACGTTTCCCATCTCGCTCGGCCCTCGGCAACGGTTGCCGAGCGTGAGCGGGTATCTGCCAAAGTCGTTGACAGCCTGCGCCACATGGAAGGGCTGGTAAACAGCATGCTCACTTTTGTCCGCGGTGGCCCCGTGGTATTTGAGACCATTGAGCTGCATAGTTTTAGCGATGAACTGTTGGGCTTGATTGAGCCTCTCGTCAACACCTCGGGTGGGTTGCTGAATACCGAAGTGACACTGGGTCGCGGCGATAAAACGATAGAAGGTGATCGGGATGAGCTGATCGGTGCGGTGTTGAATTTAGTCAACAACGCGATTGATGTTGCCGATAAAACCCTTTGTCTCGATATCAGTATAAGGACGGTGGGCGGAGCGCTACACATTAGCGTTGCCGATAACGGCCCCGGCGTGGACGCTGATATTCGCGAGCGTATTTTTGATCCCTTCTTCACCACTCGGGTGAAGGGCACCGGTTTGGGCCTGGCGGTAGTGGCGATGACGGTGCGCAGTCATGGCGGAAAGATCAGCCTTGATACCCGCGCTGATGGTGCCACCGTATTTTGTCTGAAATTACCCTTGCTGGACACCGGTGCCGGTGAGTCGGTGGCTGAGCAGCCAAGCCCTGAAAGTACACAAATAGCCCTGTTCGATAATTCTGTATCCCTTGAGCAAACTGTGCAAGGTGTTAGTGGAGGCCTGTTATGAGTAAAAATGGTTTAACAATTCTGGTGGTCGAGGATGACGATCTGTTGCGTGAGGCGCTCTGCGATACGCTGACGTTTGCCGGTTACAGCGTTAAATTTGCTTGCGATGGTGTCGAAGCGCTCACCCTGCTGCACCGTCAGTCAGTTGACCTGGTGGTCAGCGATGTGCAAATGGCCGCGATGGATGGCCACGCTTTGTTGCAGAATATAAAGCGCACCTGGCCGAATTTGCCCGTGGTGATGATGACTGCGTTTGGCTGTGTCGAAAAGGCCGTTGAGGCGATGCGCGATGGTGCCGCTGATTACTTAATCAAGCCTTTCGAAGCTGAAGTACTGATTGAAATGGTGAGCCGCTTTGCCATCGCGAAAGGTGACGCTGGCGGGGCTGGTGGGGCTGAAATGATTGCCGAGGACCCAAAGGCACAACAGATTGTTGAGTTGGCGCGTCGGGTTGCGGCATCGGACGCCACCGTCATGTTGAGTGGTGAGTCGGGCACCGGTAAAGAAGTGCTGGCGCGTTTTATTCACGATAATTCTGCCCGTAGTGATGGCCCTTTTGTGGCGATCAACTGTGCGGCCCTACCAGAAACCATGCTGGAATCGATTCTCTTCGGTTACGAAAAGGGTGCATTTACCGGTGCTCATCAAGCGCGGGCGGGTAAGTTTGAACAGGCTCAGGGTGGCACGTTGCTACTCGATGAAATTTCGGAAATGGATGTCGCCCTGCAGGCCAAACTGTTGCGTGTATTGCAGGAGCGAGAAGTCGAACGTCTCGGCGGTAAAGGTGCTATTGCCCTCGATGTGCGGGTGCTGGCAACGACCAACCGAGACCTGCGAGGTGAAGTAACCGCCGGACGTTTTCGCGAAGATTTGTTTTATCGCTTGAATGTATTCCCCATCCCCCTCGCTCCTTTGCGTGAACGCCGGGGCGATATCTTGCCTCTGGTGCGCCGCTTTGTGGATGAGCAAAGCGCCGATGGCCAGTCGGTGAGCCTGTCTGCCGGGGCGGAGAAAATACTGCAAGCCTATGCCTGGCCGGGCAATATTCGCGAATTACACAATGTGGTGCAGCGCGCCATGATTTTGCTTTCTGGCGAAACTTTGAACGAGGCTGATATTTTTCTCGAAGATCCGGGCAGTAATTTGTCGGTACTGCCGGTCGCCGGTGTTGCTGAAACAGCAGACGAGGCTCTCGATGGCTCGGCACTGGAAAACGATCTGCGCGGTCATGAGCAGCAAATTATTGTCGATGCCCTGAAAGCCGAGCGTGGTCGACGCAAGGAAACAGCCGAACGCCTGGGTATTAGCCCGCGAACTTTGCGTTACAAATTGGCCAAGTTACGCGACGAGGGTATTAGCCTGCCGGGGCTGTACGGCACTTAAGGACAATAGCGTCAGCGCTAGTTTTAGCAAAGACAGGTTAAATAAGTAGATATTGAGGAATAAACAATGAGCCAGGTAGCGATCAATCAAGTGTTATCTCAGATGCGTGTACTCGAAGCGGCAGCGAAGTCGGGTGGAGAAGCAGGCATTGATGGTGTGACCGGTGGTGGCAGTGAATTTGGCAAGATGCTCACCGCGTCTATTGATAAAGCTAACGAGTCGCAAAACCTGGCGGGTGATTTGAAAGAAGCCTTCACGCGGGGTGACGAGGGGGTGGAGTTGCCTCAGGTGATGGTCGCGTTGCAGGAGGCGAGTATCTCCTTTCAGGCAATGACCCAGGTGCGTAATAAGTTGTTATCCGCCTATCAAGACATTATGAATATGCCGGTATAAATGAATTTAATCATGAATACTGATGCTGTGAGTCCGCTTGGGAAAGACACGAATATGATCATTTATAGTCAGAATATCGAGAGAATATGCGGGGGAGTAAGCTGAAATGGCTCTGGTGAATCCGGATAACATCGCCGGCCAGTTTGTCGGCATGAGTAATTTGCCGATTGTGCGGCAGTTGGGTCTGTTGATCGGTTTGGCGGCCAGTATCGCCCTTGGTGTCGGTATTTATTCCTGGGCAAAAGAACCCAATTATGTGCCGTTATTTGATGGCATGAGTGGTGCCGATGCTGCCCAGGTGGTGACAATTCTCGAACAGGGTAATACCCCCTATCGCATGCAGGGCTCAATGGTTGCCGTGCCTGCGGGTACAGTACACAACCTGCGTCTTCAGTTGGCCAGCCAGGGGCTGCCAAAGAGTAGTAGTCCGGGCTACGAGTTACTCGACCAGGAGCAGAGCTTCGGTACCAGTAGCTTTATTGAAAAAGCCCGCTTTAACCGTGCGTTGGAAGGTGAGTTGGCAAGGTCAATTTCTACCCTAAATAGCGTGAAAGGTGCGCGGGTTCATTTGGCGATTCCGAAAAAGTCGGCCTTTCTACGTAACCAGCAGGGAGCCACTGCTTCTGTGTTAATCAGTCTGTTACCGGGCCGTAAATTAAACCAGTCTCAGATCGCGGGTGTGATTCACCTGGTGTCCTCCAGCGTGTCGGGAATGGACTCCGGGCAAGTGACCGTGGTCGACCAGCAAGGCAACTTGTTAACCG
>Ga0209081_1002205_pt1 | contig 11380 bp, 11 predicted proteins | sample GOMGulsemesocosm_4_FD_184636 | JGI IMG/M metagenome (GOLD analysis project Ga0209081, IMG submission 184636) | Methane-oxidizing microbial communities from mesocosms in the Gulf of Mexico - GOM15B Gulf of Mexico (SPAdes) (version 2) | ecosystem: Environmental > Aquatic > Marine > Cold seeps... | reverse complement strand
AAAATAAGCTGCCCAAACTACTCCAGCTGTCTTTCATTTGAAAAATTATTGGTTACAACTACTAATTATATCAATTTAATCACTGACTACCGCACTCTCCATTCCTTGTTACCGGGCTTAGACTATCCAACTAATAAGCATTTTTATCGACAAAACCCTTAAATACCGTCAAAAAAATAATTTTAATATCTAACCAAACCGACCAGTTCTTGATATACCACAAATCATGATCAACGCGCCCCTCCATTTTATCCAGGGTATCGGTCTCTCCACGCCAACCATTAATTTGTGCCCAGCCAGTAATCCCTGGTTTAACCATATGTCGAAGCATATAATCGCCAATTAACTGCCGGTACTGTTCATTATGAGAAACCGCATGAGGACGCGGTCCAACCACGGACATCGTGCCCTGCAAGACATTAAAGAATTGCGGTAGCTCATCGAGCGATGTTTTTCTCAAAAAACCACCTAAAGGCGTAATCCGGGAGTCATTACGGGTTGCTTGAACGATTCCATCACCGTCCTCACACACACTCATCGATCTAAACTTCCAAACCTTAATTTCTCGACCATCAAGACCGAAACGCTTTTGTTTAAATAAGACAGGTCCTTTAGAGGTTAACTTAATGCTAAGCGAAATAAACAACATAGGAACAATGATGAGCGCCAATATACCGCTCGCAACAACAATATCCTCAACACGTTTCACCCACTCTGACGTACCCATCAATGGGGACTCAAGTAAACTGATTGCTCCGATATGACCAATAGAGGACCAGCGCATATTCATTAAATTAAAAGCAAAAAAATTGGGCACTAAATAGATTGCGGCAGTAGTGTCCCCCAAATCCTCCATAATTTGTTGAATTTTCAGCTCCTCATGAAGTGGCAAAGCGATGTAAACGGCCTCAATTTCTTTGCCCTTAACTTCACCAACCAGCTCCTTCAGTGATTGGACTGTATACGTTTTCTCAATATCAGGCGATGCTAACTGCTCGGACTCCACATCATCAAAAACCCCTTTGATGCGCATCCCCATGGTCGGTGTATTTTCGATAAGAGAAATCAGCTCTAGCGCCACCGACCGTGTTCCAACGATAGCAACCGCCTTGCTGTTCATGCCATTTTCTCTCAAGTACATTAGACACTTAAAGACAAAAAACCGTAACAAAATTAGTAGCACAGGTGTCAGCATGAGCCAGCTACCCAACGCCATCCTCGAATAGCCAGCCGTTGTCTTTGTTGCCCAGCCTAGTAGCAGTAAAACCATGACCGCAGGCACCCAGACAGATAAAATTAACGTAACATATTTATTAAATGGTACGCCGCGCCAAGAACGGTACAGACCCAGCATTTCGGCAATAAAAAAATAAATAGCCACCGTACTAACCGCAATCACTGTTAGTCCAGTTGGCCAGCTACTTTGATAAATAAGACTACACAGCCAAAGTACAAAAGCTATCAATACTGCATCCGCCAACCTGACTAATGTGGATAATTTCGAATGGTAGACTTGCAACATGATTTATCTATCTCTTCTAAAAAAGCTTAGGCACAAAGCTTGGTAAGTTTTTTGTTTTTCCCATACCTTAGACACAGTGACTGTACCGCTGAATACTTTTGCGCAAGGGCAATAACTTTTGCGCCTTTAACTTTAAGCGCACGCGAAAGATTATCATCTAACTTTGCGCTGGCCTCCGGCGACAGGAGTAGTGTATTCGAAGAAAGACCCAGTTCTGCTAGCATCAATAAAATATCTGGATTCCAACGCCCATAATCGCTCGCTTGTGATAACGCGTCTTCAAAAGTAGCATCATAACGACCCAATGCATGCTTGATAAGTGCAATCGTCGCCCATGGATAAGGAGAGACGGGGCGTAAATTTGCTGCCTGCTGATAGTAATTGAGCGCATCAATTATATCTTCTCGATCAGCTGCCCCTGCCATGTCAGAGCGTACAAGTGCCGCCTTTCCAAGAAGCTCTTTCACGCCCGGGTGGCCTTCATTTGTTAACTCTTGCGCCTTAAGTAACGTCGTTTGAACACGCTCGAAACCTTCCTCTGTTAGCGGCATTTTCAGCTGTGACCACTGGTCAAAATTATCTCGAGCAAAGCGTATTCTTAAATCAGCCACACCCCATTGAATGGCAGTAAAAGACAACCAAACCAGTAACAATATAATGACCAGTAAAAACCAGCGAGAGTTGTTGAGTGGGGTAACCATCTTATTTTAAATACGCACCTGGGTTATCACGCACCAGTTTCCAAGATGCGTCCTCACCCACTATTAAAGCAGCTGCTTCACGCGCAGCTTGAAGCTTAGGTGGCCGTGATTGCGTGTTATGGGCGTCACTTGCAATCACTGTCACCCAGTCATATCTTAAAAGCTCCTCAGCGCAACTTTTAGAATCTGGACCAAAGGTACCTAATAGAGAGCTCGTTGTTATTTGTATCAAACAGCCTTGCTGAATAAATGGCTGTAATTTATTAATAGACTCACGGATTTCTCGATTACGTTCGGGATGAACAATCATCGCCTTTATCCCTTTTTGCTTTAGCCAAGCGACAAACTTATCAGTGCCCGGCGGAATATGAGTAAAAGGAAATTCAAGTAACATTACTTTAAATCCGTCGAGTTCACCAACAAAGGGAATCAAGCCTTGAGCGATTAGTACCATAACCTCAGGGTCAATATGTACCTCAGCGCCCAGATGAATATCTAAAGGTATGTCATTGGCTTTTAATTCATCTTTGAATTCACGAAGAACGTCTTTGATTGAATTTAAATCATTATCAAAACGGCCAGGGTGGATATGAGGCGTTGCTACAATGGTTTTAATACCATCTGCTACCGCTATTTTGGCCATTTCCAACGATTGCTCCATCGTCTTCGCCCCATCATCTATTCCGGGAAGTATGTGACAGTGGGAATCGATCATAAGCAGTTCCTATCTTGTTTATCGTTAACTATTCTCGGTTCCGTAACCTTGACCATAGCCATAGTAGCCATATTTTCCATAATAACCATGCCCATGCGATTTCGAAACATCCACCCTATTAAGCACAACACCGAGTAAAGGGGCTTTAACTTCATGCATGCGCTTTATTCCTTGCTCTGCTACATGGTACGGCGTCTCATCAGATTTAACGACGTATATAACCGCACTTGAAAGCCTTGAGATCATCATCGAGTCACTCACCGCCTGTGTCGGTGCACTGTCGATAATCACCCGGTCGTATTGTTCAGATAAATTCATAAGAATATCTTTGAACTTTTTAGACGATAACAATTCAAGAGGATTCGGTGGCACAACCCCCGATGTCATCACATCAATTCCTGTGCCCTCTAAACTATTCACGCACTGTTCTAATGTTTCAGTTCCAGCAACCAAGTTCGATAAGCCAGGCGAAGCTGGGGACAAACCAAAAGTCCGTCCAATAGTCGGCCGACGCATATCCGCATCAATCAACAAAACTTTTTCCATTTGCCCTACTGCCATAGCCAAGTTACAGGATAAAGAGCTTTTACCTTCACCAGGCACTGAAGAGGTAACCAAAATAATTTTATGCGGGTTATCTAAGCCCGACAACATAACTCCAGTACGAATCGTACGGATAGACTCAGAGTAATTTGATTTCCCATTATCAATAAATTGCGTTTTCATCGATTTATCATCAACAATCTCTTTGAGCAACGGCAAAATGCCTAAGACCGTCATCCCCAAACGTTTTTCAACGTCTTCGATGCTTTTAAACGTAGCATCTAGATACTCGAGTAAAAAGGCCAGCAGTACACTCAAAAACAAACCAAGCATAAAGGCTATGCCGACGATTAGTTTTTTATTTGGTTTATGCGCTATGTATGAGACCACTGATGGATCAACAACTCGTGCAATCGTGGACTGCATATCATCTGACACATTCGTCTCTTTAAATCTCGTCAAAAACATATCGTAAAGTTGACGGTTACTGTTCACGTCACGCTCTAAAATTCGAAGCTGATATTCTTTTTTATTAATTCCACGTGCTTCATTTTTCGAAGATGCAAGCTCACGCTCAATAGCGCGCTCATTTGCACGCGCAACATCATATTCTTTTTTTATACCTGAAATAATACGGCGAATTTGCTTGTACGTATTATTCCTAGCCGTTTTCAACTCAGAACGAGCCGCAATTATCTTAGGGTGCTTATTACCATACCGGCGGCTTAGTTCCGACATTTTACGCTCTACATCATTCTCACTTTCTTTTAACGTTTGAATTAAAGGATGGCTAAGAATTGCAGGCACACTCTCCAATTTAGCCATTGAAGAGTTACCCAAGCGCTGCACCTGGTTGTAGATGTTTTCTGAAGCAGCACGTAGACGACGAGCCTCAAGCACTCGCCCCGTCAATTCATCCAATTGCTTAGCACTTGATGACTCAACACCTTGTATATCAATTAGCCCTGTCTTATCACGATAACTCTGTAGCGACTTCTCTGATGCCTCTAAATTTGTGCGTAGACCTTCTAGTCTGCTCGTTAGCCAAGCAGCGGCTTTTCGGGTCATTTGTAAACGTGCATCTAAATCACCCTCGATATAAAACTCTGCCAATGCATTTGGAACAGCGGCAGCTAATTCTTGGTCCTTAGATTCAAAACTTATACGAACAATTTGACTTTTTCGAACTGGTTCAATCGAAACACGACTACTAAATGTCTCAACAATACCATCATGGATAACATCTTCATCAACTCCGTCAGAATCGCTAAATAAGCCGTCTGGAATTAAGTCTTTAAGGCTAAAGCCCAACAATGGCTCGTGTTTTTCTGGTGCGTACTCAACGTGTTGCCTAAGGTTGAAACTCTCAATAACTTTTTCAGCAAGTCCACGAGACCTTAATACTTCAAACTGTGTTTGATAGTACTCACTATTGCCACTGTCCAAACCGTAAACTTGTTCGATAGATACCACTTTAGCCGCATTTGATTGAATCATAACCGTTGCGGTTGAACGATAAACTGGGTCCATCGAAAAGACTACAAGAGCAGTTAAAAGCGTTATTAAAAACGTAAGACCAGCAATGCTGATTTTATGACGCATGACCACCTGCCAGTACTGACGAAGATCAATTATCTCTTCATCAAAATCCGTAGCATTACTCAACTTGTTTTCCATAACTTTACTCATAAGGGGCTTATAATTCTTTAAAAGAAGCTTTCGTCGACGGTCAATGTATCACCAGGGTAAACACTATCCTTTAAGCTAACAGGCCCGCCATTACTGGCACCATTTTCTTTAATTAATAATATTTTTCCTTTATCTGCTCTGTCTGTAAAACCACCCGCTAACGAGATAGCCTTATGCACAGTTAGACCCGGTTGAAATTCATAACCGCCTGGCTCTTCCACTTCACCATTTATGTAGATTTGTCTATACTCTTGAATAGTCACAGTCACTCTTGGGTCTACCAGGTAGTCACCTTTTAAGCCTTTTGAAATAAGTTTTTCTAGGCCTTGAATAGACATATTCGAGACATTGATCTCACCCAAGAAAGGATATGATATTTTACCGTTATCCCGCAAACGCGTTTCTAACGTCAACTCTTCTTCACCATAAACCTGAATAATAACCAGATCACCAGCACCTAATTGGTAGCTATCTCCTGAGTAAGCAGACTGTGAATAAGAAATACCCACCAGTAGGATGAGGGCACTTAAAGTAATAAAAACACGTATTTGGAATATCTTAAATAATCGCACTGTATTTAGTTCCATATTTTTTCTAGATACTTATATAAAGTAAACCCCTGCGGCATCAATATGCCAACAGGGGTTTATTAAAGTACTTTTGAGCTTATAGCGTTAGCAAGAAATTCAGCATGAACAGATTACGATCATAATCTTGATTTGCTGTATTTGAGTTACGGTCTGTATAGTTATACACCGCGTTAACAGATAGCCAACGACGGAACTGATAGTCAGCATTTAAGCTTAGACCGAACGTCTCATCTTCACGTGACGAACCACCTTGAAACTCATCTTCCACATAACTTAAGTTAACTCCAGTTGATGTGCGAGAACTCCACTGATGATTTAAACCCAAAGTATAATCCGTGCTTTCTGTCGTATCACCAACACCTGTTGATTCATCAAAACCACGAGAAAAACCAACATCAACTGTAGAACGCTCAAGTGGCTTCCATTGAATATCTGCTTGCCAACCAAGACCGTCTTGGTCTTCGCGAGCCGATGAGTCAAAGTCTTTTTCTGTATAACCAACCTTTATCGTCCCGCTGGTTTTAGCTGTCGCTTCCCACGTAACACCAGTCATATACCAAACGTTGTCACTATCTAGCGTAGAAGTACCTGAGGTATAGTCCATTTCAGTCGTTTTCGCTTGGAATAACAGGCTTGTTTTAGGCATCACTTTCCAGAAAAATGTTGCTCCACCAGTTGTATCATCGCGATCATAATCACGCGTAGAAGCACGATTATTATCGTAGCGTTTTTCGCTGTACGCGCCTTCTAACTCAACTTTACCTTTCGCGCCTTCTGCCCCATATGCAAAAACACCAGCAACACTTGAAGCATGCCATTCATCCGGGTCATCAGAAAGCGCCCGATCATTAGAGCCACGTGCATCATGCCCCAGCTCATAATCAGCCGATAGGTTTAATGCGCTACGAGAACTTATCTGCATATCTGCTTCCGCTGTAAAACGGTGATCATCATAATCATCCGCTGGCGTACTATCATAAATACCAATCGCACCTTGGTAGGCTAATGAGTAGACATGGTCTCTTTTCTTTGCTTCCAAAAGTAGTGCAGGCTTTAACACCGTAATCCAAGAAGACGTTTCATTTGAAGATGTCGTAAATACATTATCATCATGCATGAGGTCCAAGCCAATACCAGGGTATGCTGCCACTGGGCCAAAGGCTATACCAGCCGATTCATTCTCAACAGCACTCGCTTGCGAGCAAAATCCTACCGCCAGCAATACCGCGCCTGCCAGAGGTGTTTTCTTTATTCTAATGTCCATGTTTATCTCTATGTGTTAATTATTTAACAGTCACAATCCATGACTTCTTAAATTTATTTAGTCCGAAGTATGAGCAGAACCGCCTGCACCAATACCTGGCGTTCCAGTCACTTGTACTTTTGAAATACTGATGGATGTTTTTTGCTGCCCGTAAACATTTAGTACAACAGATACTAACGAAACACCAGAGGCTCCCATGCTTTTGATTAACGCGTTAACTTCTTCTATCGTTAAGCCTGCATCTTCCATTGAACCAACCACCTCACTTGGTGATTTACCTTCATCAAGTAATTGCTGAGCATATGCAGCATTACTTGCTTGGTCTGCTGCTTTATCAAACGCTGCGTTTGCTGCAAATGACACAAAGATCATACCGATTATCATTACTAATAGTGTGTTGCGAATTTTCATATCTAACTCCCTTTAAGGTTTCTAAGTTTATCTATAGGTTTGCTGCATAATATCATCAAATATAAATAATACTACCTTTTTGACCACAAAATATCACTCTCTCTCTCCGTGCTCCGCAAGTAACTTCGTGGCCTCAACACTATTTTGCTGCTTGCTTTTATTTAGCCACTTCAAAGCTCTGTGTTTATTCTTTTTCACACCGATCCCATACAAATAAAACCGCCCCAAATTATATTGCGCCTGAACAAAACCCAATTGTGCCGCCGAGCGGTAATAATGTAGCGCCTTAGTCAAATTTTTATCTACGGAACTGCCTTCTTCGTATAGCTGACCTAAATTATTTTGAGCCATCAAATCTCCACCCAGCGCCGCCCTCGTGTACAACTCTCGCGCCAAACTTGTGTCTTTATCAACCCCATAACCTTGCTCATGCGCCCAAGCAACAAGCGAAAGTGCACCGACCCTACCTTTATCAGCAGCAGGGTTAGCCCAACGCATCATGCATTCCCAGTTTTTATTAGACAAACAAATTCTTGCTAAATACTCTTGCGCGATGGCATGATTTTGATTGGCAGCAGCCGTCATATGAAATACCGTTCTATCTGCATTCAAGCTAACAAAGCACAGCGCCAAACGGTAATGAGCATAAGGGCTTGATTGACTAGCAGCCGCTGCATAAAAGCCACAAGACTTAGTCCTATTTTTGGAGACTAAAATACCTCGCCTATACATAAGGCCTGCCGACACCAGTGCATTTAATTCCTTCTTATTCGCTCTATTTTCAACTCGCCAAGCGGTATCAGGCAAGTTACCTGTAACAAAATCTTCTAATCGAGCCACCTCTTTTAGATTACCAAGCTCTTCTGCTTGTTCGATCAATAAATATATAGAAACCGCTATGCTTGCCAAACCGTCACGGGCACGTTCATTTTTAGGCGCCTGATTTAATAGATTTCGATACATTGCAATCTTCTTTTCAGTAGTAATATCTACCTTTAATAGCTCCTCAGCCGAATAAGCCATCGTGCTTATCAGCACTATTGTTAATATAAATAGCCTGAGAACATTTTTATAATGATTCAATCAATAACCCCCTGTCAGTTAAAAGCACCTTTTGACATGTAATCTATATGTTAGGATGCCGAAATATTTATAATAAACTCAACTATTTCATGCCCTCGATACACCGTCAACAATCAACCCTAGAAGAAAAAATTTTCTGGGGGTTTCTTGCCATTATCTTTTGGCTTCCATTACCTTTTGGTAGCGACAGGGGATGGGCCATGTCAATTATGGAAGCTGGAGTTTTTCTCCTTTCCGCATTATGGCTCTGGGGATATTACACCCACCAATACAAACTACCCAGCATCATCCATCAAAACCGCCACATACTTTTTTTATTTGTTTTCTGGCTTGCTTACCTTTGCCTACAAATTCTCCCCATGCCTTTACCTTGGCTACAGGTTTTTTCCCCCTTTGCAGCTGATGCCCACGGCTCTCTTTTAATAGACAATAACTTCGGCACAATATCTGTCGACCCTTATGCCAGCAAAATAGCCCTATTAAAAAGCATCACTTATGTCTTGTTATTTTTACTGACCCTCGTATTACTTAATTCCAGCAAACGGATCAACGCTCTAGCATTTACCCTAGTTCTATGCGGCGCTTTCCAAGCAGCCTATGGCTCTCTTATGGTACTCAGTGGTGTTGAATACACTTTCTTTGCAGAAAAAATTCGCGGGAAAGGTATCGCCGTTGGGACTTTGGATAATAGAAATCTACTGGCCGGCTACTTAAATCTTTGCCTATCTGCAGGCATTGGCTTATTGATTGCAAACCTTGGTTCTAAAGAGGCCACTAACTGGCGTCAACGTGGCCGTAATTTTGTTCAACTACTACTAAGCAGCAAGTTACGCTTACGCTTATTGCTAGCTGTAATGGTTATTGGTCTTGTGATGACACATTCGCGCATGGGCAATACCGCTTTCTTCACAAGCCTATTCATAGCCGGCGGATTGAGCTTGCTACTTGCACGTGAGAAGACCCGCGCCATGATTATCTTGTTTTCAAGCCTGATCGTCATTGATTTATTTATCGTCGGCGCCTGGTTTGGTGTTGACAAGGTCATAAAGCGACTAGAGGGCACCAGCCTAGGTCACGAAAACAGAGATGAAATTGCAAACTATGCAATGGATATGTTCAACAGCAACCTACTAACCGGCACCGGCAATGGTACTTTTTATTCCGCTTTTGATAAATACCGTGGTGAAAACTTCCAGGCCTACTACGGCCACGCCATGAACGATTACCTCGAGTTCGCCAGTACCACCGGCATTATTGGCTTAACAATACTCGCAGCCATCGTACTGCTCTCGCTTTATCACGCACTGCACGCGCTTCGTCATCGAAAAAAGCCCCTAATGCGTGGTATGGCCTTTGCCTCACTCATGGGGATTTGCACCCTACTCATCCATAGCACCACAGATTACAACTTACAAATTCCATCCACCGCAGGGGTATTAATGATATTGCTTGCATTAGGGTTTATCAGCAATCATCACAAAATAGCCGCGCCCAAAAGGGCTTAACTAATAGATCAGCTCTGCACAAACCTAGCAAGCTTAAACGCCTTAAATAAGCCGACACTCAGCGCAATGCCAACTGCGTTCGCATACGCATCATATATGCTAAAAATACGCATTGGAACACCCTATACTTCATAGTCTTGATGACAGCGAGACACTATTGGAGTGGCCTGAGATAAAAAAACCTCTCTCTTCTACCCATTCCTCTACCACAGGTCGCCCGAGTTACCCTTTACTGACTTTATTTCGAAGCTTGCTGCTTGGGGTATGGCATTACACGGCAAGCACTTGGGGCATGAGTCCAAGTATCAGCTATACTTTTAAGCAACAGACGACCCGTCTCGTGCATCTAACTGGTGCCCTAAGAACCATTGATACGTATTTTCCAAACCATCTTCCAGTTCAATCTTATAGCGCCAGCCTAGTTTTGCTAAACGAGAAGCCGTCATTAGCTTTCTTGGCGCCCCATCTGGCTTAGAGGTATCCTGAATAATCTCACCCTTAAACCCAGTCACCTTAGCAATCGTTTCAGCAAGCTCACGAATCGTACAATCTACGCCAGAACCCACATTAATATGTGACATCATCGGCTCTGTAAACTCTTGATATGCGTCAACACCCAAACCAAGCACATGAATACAAGCAGCCGCCATATCATCCACATGCAAAAACTCGCGCATCGGTTTACCGCTGCCCCAAATAACCACCTCTTTATCGCCATTTAACACCGCCTCGTGAAAACGGCGCATCATAGCCGGAATAACATGGCTATTCTCAGGGTGAAAGTTATCATTAGGGCCATATAAATTTGTCGGCATAACAGAACGGTAGTCCGTTCCATATTGACGGTTATATGACTCACAAATTTTTATCCCCGCAATTTTAGCCACCGCATAAGGTTCATTTGTCGGCTCTAATGCACCCGTTAATAAAGTTTCTTCCACCATTGGCTGCTCAGCCAATTTAGGGTAAATACAAGAGCTCCCCAAAAACAACAGCTTTTCACAACCTGCTTTATAAGCCTGGTGAATAACATTCGCCTCAATCATAAGGTTGTCATAAATAAACTCTGCTGGGTATTCATTGTTGGCAAAAATCCCACCCACTTTAGCTGCCGCCAACACCACATAATCTGGCCGCTCAGCCTGCATAAATGCCTTAACATCAGCCTGGTTACATAAATTCAGCTCACTATGCGTACGCGTCACAATACTTGTAACCCCTAACGCCCTTAATTGCCGACAAATTGCCGACCCCACCATTCCACGGTGGCCAGCAACATAAACCTTACTTTCTTTATTAATACCCATTTATCACTCCACCGAAATAGAAACATCATGCCCATGTGCTTTCAACAACG
>Ga0209081_1002204_pt1 | contig 11383 bp, 16 predicted proteins | sample GOMGulsemesocosm_4_FD_184636 | JGI IMG/M metagenome (GOLD analysis project Ga0209081, IMG submission 184636) | Methane-oxidizing microbial communities from mesocosms in the Gulf of Mexico - GOM15B Gulf of Mexico (SPAdes) (version 2) | ecosystem: Environmental > Aquatic > Marine > Cold seeps... | reverse complement strand
CGTTGTTAGAACGCTTAAAAAGCGCAAGCTCGACAAGCAAGGCCGCGTTAAGCAAGCGCAATATCGGTCAATCCCTGTTCCTTCAAGATTAATAGAAGAACTTGATCTTGTTTTCGACTTGAGACGAATATTAAAAGAACACAAGAAAAACATTAAGCCGCTATGGAGTATGAGCCGTGTTACATCGTGGCGCATGGTTAAAAGAGTCATGGCTAGAGCAAGCATAGAAGGCAAGCAAGCAACGGCCAAAGGGTTAAGGCATGGCTTTGGTATTGCTATGTTATCGGGTGAAAAACCCGCGCCGCTTAATATCGTGCGTGATTTAATGGGGCACTCAGATACGAAAACAACTGAAATATATTTAAACGCAACCGGCGCAGAAAAACGAAAATTGGTGATGCAAGCGTGGCAATAAGGGAATTTAAAGCAAGAGTAAATAAGGAAATAAAATGTTGGTATTAACAAGAAGTGAAGGTGAGGCTTTGGTTATTGGTGAGGATATAGAAATCCACGTTATCAGTATTAAAGGCGGCCAAGTAAAAATTGGAATTGATGCGCCTAGAAGCGTATCTGTACATAGAAAAGAAGTGGAACTGAAAATAGATAAAGAAGCTAACGGAAACAAGTAATGAATGAAGGTATCTCCGAAAGAGAGATGAAAGCAAAAAGTGTTCTTTAGCGCAAAAGCATGGGGTTAAATAAATAATGAAAAAATACACAGAAGTAAATAGACCGCAAAACCAAAAAAATATAATTGAAGGAATTTGCGTTAACCCAGCTTTGCGTAATGATTTTAATAATACAAAGAACTCAGATAGGCCTGACCAAGAAACTGCTGACTGGTGGGGAAGAGCTTTTATTCTTTCACAAGAATACAAACAATCAGACGACTCATATCCTGAATACGTCAAACGAATAACAGGTCATGGCTCCGAACTTGGCTTTGAATTACAAGAAAAAACAGATTGGGAGCTAAAGCAAAAAGAGAATATGGAGAACTTTTTAAGCGACTATCCGACCGGAAAAGCTTACCTAGTAAAAGTTCTTGATGGCGGAGCATGGGATAGAAGTTCTTTAAAAGCACAGCTTCCATCTTTAGACGAAGCTATCAATTTAGCAAAATTAATCAATAAGCAAAACAGGGTAGTTACCTGAAGAAACCCCCATCATTATTTAATGGTGAATTAAGACCGATTACAAAAGAATAGGTCAAGTGCCTAAAAGATTGAATTTCGTCCGTACGAAATTTTTAAGGGGGGTAGAGAGGAGTGCAGGATTCGCAAACAACTAGCGTTATTCACCAAATATAGTAATATTTGTCCTGCCCCCCTTAAATTTGATGACTTTAAAACATGGCTAAAATCGTTATTTCAACCACAGAGAAGCTTAAAAAAGAGTGGTTTGATTTTTGTAGAAGTAGGAATACTAAAGCAACACCAATGCTTTTAATGATGATTAAAAGGGTTCTTGGTGACTCTTCGATTATTCAGAATGAAGAGCCTAAGACAGCTAAGAAATTGCAAATAAACATCAGGCTGAATGAAAGCTACAAATCTCTTATGACAGAAAGAGCTGAGGCCGAAGGGTTTCCATCTCGCCAAAGTTGGGCGACAAATGTATTGTTATCGACACTAAAAAAAGAGCCTGTATTAACTGATGAAGAGATAATGGAGTTAAGACTCTCTAATCGTCAATTAGCTGCAATTGGGCGGAATATTAATCAAATTGCTAAGGCTCTTAATATGGGAGAAGAGGGTGATCAGCAGATAAATAAAACCATTTTAGAAAGAATACACAGTGATATTAACGAGCATAAAAAATTGGTTTCTCTGTTAATACATCGCTCATTGAATCGGTGGCTAAAAGATTAAGCATAGCTACTACCACTGTGTAGTGAAGCTCCCTAGATAGCGTCTTATTTATCTGATTTTCTACGGTTGTGTGATGATACGGAGAGTACGACTACAGATGATGTTTTCGTTCTTACTATTGATGATTTAAATATGCTGGTAGCAAGCTGTCAAAAAATGCTGGGCAATTATGTGGGCGTCATCCTTTGTGACGGTAATTTATAAGTCAATAAAAGCCTATCAGAGACATTTTCATTTTCTAAAGTTTTTCCTTCCATTTGAAAGCGCCTAAGCATCGATTTACCAACATTTATAAAAACTTCTTCTTCAAAAAGTCCATTAGGAATTGGAAGGCCGCAATTTATACGTCCTGATTTTTTTGTTCCATCAATACTTAAAGCAACAAAAACTCCGCGTGCTTTACACGTTTCTATTTCCTTTAAAAGCTCTTCAAGTTTAAAGCCTTGACCACCATACAAAATAGTTTGGCTATGTTTATAGGGAGGATCACAATAAACCAAGTCTCCTGCTTTTGCTTCCCTCATAGATTCTTGATAACCACATGATTTAAACTCTGTATTTATCACCCTAGAATTCCATAGATCAACTCTTCTATTAAAGCTCTCTGGGGAAATAGGCTCATGCGCTCCACATGGAGTAGACATATACCCATCTGCTTTACGAAACCTTATAACGCCACCGTAACATGACCTACATAAAAATAAAAAATCGGCTCCATTAGGAGCCTCATTAAATGAAGCCTTTATTTTTTCATAGCCTTCTTTCTTGTTTTCACCGTGAGCACTATCCCACCTAACTCTATACCATTCTTTTAATAACTCAGGGTCATTTTTTAAGGTTAAGAATATATCTATCAATGGTGGAAATGCATCAGATGCCAAGGCATTTTGAGGTGATAATGTAGCTAAAACAGCACCACTACCGAGAAAAGGTTCAAAATATCGATTAAAAGCTATAGGAAAAGAGCTAATAATTTCATTAGAAAGTTTTTGTTTATTTCCTACCCACTTTAATAATTGAGTCTTAAAGTGTGGCACTTTAATATGGTGGTGAATTTCATCACAGAGAGATTTTTGAATCATTTCTAATACCCGAGAACAATAGCGACTCACTATATCCTAATTTGGGATATCCATCAATGGGATATATAACGTACCTATGAGCGGAGGAACAGAATCACAAAAAGTGAGATTAAGGCGCATTCTACGTGAAATGCGTAAAGAAGCTAATTTAAGACAGCTTGATCTTGCTACTAAATTATCAAAACCCCAGTCTTTTGTTAGTAAGTATGAATCAGGAGAAAAAACGCTAGATTTTTTTGAAGTAAAAGAAATTTGTGATGTTTTAAACTCCTCTCTATCTAACTTTATAACTAAACTAGAAGGAGTGTAATGGAAGCCAATCCAAAATTTTCAAATTTACCCAAATCATTTTGGGCAACAGTGAAAAGTGTTAGTCAAAAGGTTGGGTATACCGTACGGGGGAAAGGTATTGTTAAAGTGCCTACCATTAAAGAAATAGAAAAAGCATTTATCACACTAAATTTGGATAGCAAGAAGATTATTGATAACGGTCAAGAAACTGATCTAGCAAAACAATTAATTGAGTATTATTCTTATCGGGCGGAAATTCTTAACTCTTATGTCGAGCCAAGGTTAATGGATGCAGAGAGAGCAAAAAGAGAGTTTCATACATTATATGACAGCCTTTCACCTTCCTGCCCTATCCCAATGAATAAGCAAAAAGGGGAGAAAAGAGCCCCAGCCTTTTTAACAGCTATCATTAACATGCTAGTAGAAAAAAATTGTGGTGGGTTAGAGTGTGACTATGACCCAAGACAATTAACTACTATTACAGCAAATGGAACTCCTTTAAGGACATTATCAAGGCGTGTTGATGGTGCTTTTCCAAGTATTGTTAACCCTAAAGCAATATGGGAAATAAAAGAATATTACTACACAACTACATTTGGAAGCCGAGTAGCTGATGGAGTTTACGAAACGCTACTTGACGGTATGGAGCTAGAAGAGCTTTATGAGCATGAGAATATTAAGGTCCTCCATTATCTAATGATTGACGCTCATTACACTTGGTGGGTATGTGGAAAGTCATATTTATGCAGAATCATTGACATGATTCAAATGGGGTATGTTCATGACGTTTTATTTGGGTATGAAGTGATTGAGAGATTACCTGATATAGTTAAAAGCTGGCGAAAAGATAGTTATTTATGAGTGATACCAGCCTCTTTTTCTAACTCTGTAGTACGTTTGGCGATAAAGTTTTCAATCTCTTTAGTCATTTTTTGTTCAGTTGCACTACAAGCGGTTTTAAACCGTAAATGCAGGCTTTGAGGTAGGTCGATACTTAGTCGTTTTGTTTGCTCACGCACCTTGCTTGATGGTTTATTTGTTTTTGCAAGAGAGTCACTCCCTACTCCTCGATTTACAAAAGCATCTATTTCTTCAGGCGAAATAGTTCTTTTAGGTTTAGGTGCGCTTTGAAAGCTCTTCTTTGCCATAATTAATTAGCTCTGTTGTTAAGGTTTCAATTTCTTCTGTAGCTTTTTTATCGACACCCCATTCATAAATAGTTTGTCCCATAGTCATCGACTCAGCAAAAGCGACTCGATTTTCGATATCTGCATCGAAAACACGCATGCCTGTATTTTCGACCATCTCACGAACCTGACGACCGATAACTGTCTTTCCTATTTTGCGGGAAACCACAAACCCACATTTGAGGGTTTCTTTGTATTCGCGTGCTTGCTCAACTTGTTGAACCGTAACATCGCTAGCCCATGTAGATAACCCTGATGGTTCTATTGGCATAACAACTAAATCAGAAGCAATGATGCAAGATCGGGAAATAGCCTCTGCATGAGGGGGCGCGTCAATTAATGTGAAATCATATTCGGTGGCAAGTGATATAGCATCTTTCGCCATGTTTTCACGTGCAAGGTTGACTACCTGAAAAGGAGTGTCTTCGCGCAGGCTAGCCCATGTGCTTGAAGAGCCTTGCTTGTCAGCATCAATGAGGAGTGTTTTATAACCTTTCCGAGCAAGTGAGGCCGCTATGTTGATTGCGATAGTTGTTTTACCTACGCCGCCTTTTTGATTTATAAGTGAAATAATCATAACGAAGAGTTTAACACAAATGTGCCTTTACACAAACCCACATTTGTGCAATTGTGGGTTTGTGTGCCCCGTCGAAATCTAAAGTATGCCTTTCTTTCGTAGTCTAACTTCTGCTTCTTGGTAAGACTCTCCAACTCTTGCATGCTTTTCTATGACTCTCTTAGTACCAGCTTTATCTAATTGCTTCCTGGTATTCTGCATTCCATCCTTCTGCTCGAACTTGAATTGGAACGCCACAACATTACGGCCATTCTTACGCTGACCATAGGACACTCTAAGATTAGAGTGCTTGTTTATGTCGGCTAATGCTCTATCAATAACGAAACGTTTAAGGTCATAAGCTTTTGGGTATTGGTCACCAAGCTGTAATTTATTTCTCAATTCATCAACACCAACCTCACGAGTACCTCTTCCTTGCCACTGCGCTAATAGCTCATAGATACGTAACGAATAAACATTCGTAAACTGTGTGACATATTGTAGTTTGTACTGAGTAAAAGACCCCTGTAACTCTGTTAAATACTCCAAAACTTCAGGAGTAAAGTGAATCTCAACCTTTCCTTCACCTGAGTTATAAATCGCTTGCTCACTAACCCATCTAGTCTTAGTTGTTTTTTCAGCCGTCTTTACGACAATAGACCGCTCATAAAGCCTAGCAACAGCAGCCTTTAAGTCACGATACAAGTTATCAGAGCCTTCTTCTTTTACTAAATCTTGAATTTCGCTCACATGAACTAAAAACGGCTCATTAGGGTCACGGGGGTTTTTCGAGTCTATTTGGCTAATGCAAGCTAGTAGTAACCTAGATTCTGCTAACGTCAGCTTATAGTGGGCGTTGATAATCGCATTGCTTTTCACAATAGTCAGTTCAACACCTTCACTCTTTTTCAATACGACAGATTTCATAAGCGTAATCTACCACTATCAATAACGCTTATACAGTCATTTGTTACGCTTATAACGTTCATTTGTTACGCTTATAACGTTCATTTGTTACGTTAATACAGTCATTTGTTACGCTTATCTACCTGTAGGTTATTGATTGATATAGAAAATTACGCTCTTAAAAAGGTTTAAAAGAGAAAAGGAAAAAGGGGGAGGGATATATTTAAGATCAAAACCATCATCTTTATAAGGCTATATACCTATATTTAAGGAGATATAGCCGCTAATAATCTAATAACGACCCTAAACTTACCAAGTAATAAGCTTTACTCTAAGAAATTATCTGTTTAATACTCTTTTAAAGGCTTAATAGGAATAAATCCGCAACGGTTACAAAAGTATCTTTGTATAAAACTCATTTTTAACAGTCATTTGTTACGTTTATCTATTATTTAATTTATTTTAATACCTAGTAAATTAAATAATAGTAGTCCATTTGTGGTTACTCAACATTTCTGCATATAAATTCAGGTGGATCAAGATAGTAGCCTTTACTTGCTGTTTTTGCTGCATCAATAACCCTGCCTTTTCTTATCTTTCTATCTGTTTTATCAATAACAATCGACTTTTCGTTACAAATATCTCCTATTTGAAGATATTTAGCATACTTATTCTCTTCATTACTTATCATTTTCGACTCGTATTCCTTAATTAGCTAATAAAGATTCAGCAGGAATGCCTAAGTCTTTATGTAATCGTTTTATCATCCCAAGAGTTAAACTGCGTTTGTGATTTAAAACTTCATAAACACGGTTCGTTTGACCAATCATAGGTGTTAAATCTTTAGCGGTTAACCCTCTTTGATCCATAATGAATTTGATAGCAGCAATTGGGTCTGGAAAATTTATGGGGTAATGCCTACGTTCGTAATCTTCAACTAATGTTACCAATATATCTAAGCGGTCACCTTCAGGAGTGTTTGCTTCGGCTGTCATTAGACCCTCAATTTCTTTAAGAGTGTTTTTATAATCAGCTTCATTTTTAATAGGTTTTATATTCATAATTTCACCTTAAATAGTTTGAGAATCAATCTTGTCATATTGTTTATGCGTGCCAAGAAAGCGAACGTAAATCACGCGATAGTGATAGTTAATCCAAACAACTAAACGATATTTATTACCGCTAATATTAAAAATCACACGGCCATCTTTGAGAATACTAGAGTTGCCAAAATCAGCCTTCACTTTATCAGGGCTATCCCAATCAGCTTGAAGCGCGTGACGATACCAGGCCATAGTTGATTCTTTAGCATCGTTATATTCAGGGCTGTTTTCCCAAAAAGCTTTTAATGTTGATAGTGCAATAATTCTCATAAAACCAATTGTAGTCCCACAGTGGGACTAACGCAAATTTATTAACGGTCTGAAGGTATACAGATTGTCGATAGTGTTCTGAGGGCTGTATTTATAGGCTCTGAAGATGCTCTGAAGGTATAAGGATTGTCGAGAGTGTTTTAACAGCCGTGTTTAAAGGGCTGTAGGGCTTGTGAAGGTAGTAGGAAAGTCGAGAACTCTTGAACAAAGTCTAATTGTCGATTAAACAAAATCGATTACCTAAATTAAAATACAGCCCATTGTTTACAAAAATAGTAAACAGTGGCATACTACATTATGTTCACAAATATAGTTAACACATGTTACAAAATAAGTGAACAATTATAAAAAGGAGAGATAATCATGGTTACTGAATTTGGGAAATATATTAGAAAATTAAGGGTTGATAAGACTATAACGCTTCGCTCTATGGCCGATGAGATTGGGAAATCGGCATCATATTTATCATCTGTAGAAACAGGGAAACGCAGCATTACAAATAATTTTTTTGATGCTGTAGTTGGTTATTTCAATTTAGATGATGGCAAAAAAGAAGAACTCAGACATTTAGCTGCTATTTCTCAAAATGAGGTCTCGTTGTCTCTTAGAGAAGCAAGCCCAGAACAAAAAAACTCTGCTGTTGCATTTGCCCGCCAACTAAATAGTCTGAATGCTGAGGAACTAAAGAAAATAGACGATATTCTGGAGAGGTTTAAATTATGAGCACAAAAAAGGGGAGCAAAGTCCCCGCTAAGGCTATTTGGCAAATTAGAAAAGATGCAGACTACATAAGAGCAGTACTTGGGTTAAAAAATAAAAAAATAAATATGGTTTCTTTAATTGAATTCATTTTGCCCAAACTCTTACCTGGGTTTTCTTACGAAGTTATCGACGAATCAGAAATGGGGATAGATGAAGCGAGAACTTACCCAGATAAGCAGCTTATTTATATTAGGGCGGATATTTATAACGCTGTAACTAATGGTGATAGACGTGCACAATTCACGTTAGCTCATGAACTTGGGCACCTAGTTATGCATTCAAACCTTGGGAAATTAAGAAGCTATGCTAGAAATTCACAGGAACACAAAATATATGAAGACTCTGAGTGGCAAGCGGACACTTTTGCCGCAGAATTTCTAATGCCATATGAATTTGTTAAAACCTGCAAAAATCCCCAAGAGATATTTGATGAGTTTGGGGTTTCAATGTCAGCTGCTAAGGTAAGGTATCAAAAAATTAATTAATCAGAGTGCGCCAACACTCTGATTAATTAGGTAAAAGAAAAAATAAAAGAGTGATATTTTTTCTCCTGTGTTTACATCAATAAACATTGACTATTTTAGGTCATGTATACAGGTTTGTCTATTCGCTCCATTGATGGAGAAATGCCATGCGTACTAAAAATGTACCGGTGTGTGCATATACTCGTAGACGAAATGGTCGTCTAGAGTATGTGATTTCACATTTTCGCTCTATGCCTCACTAGCTGAGGAAACCCCTTGATGGTGTTTAAACCTCAAGGGGTTTTTTAGGGCTATAACATGGGCATTAATGAGATGGAGTGTGTTGTTAAACACTATAAGTAATAGTGTTTCACTGAACACTTAAAGTAAGCTTTTCCTTGTCGCCCTGGTATGAAAAATTCTCTTTTCTTTGTGCTAAGGTGAAACAAAACTCTAGGGAATTGTTTCATGCAGAAAGCTTTCATTTTAATACTCTTCTTTACCTTCTCCGGCAATGCGTTTGCCGATGTAGGAATAACGGATAGTAGCGGTGGGCACAACAACCAATCTACAGGCGAGTACCATTGCCATAAAGAACCTTGTTTCTCTATCCATAAGCAATCTGAAGATGCGGTTGAAGAAGCGGTTAAACAGCAAAGAGCTTTTATCACACTCTACAATCGTAAAGACTGGCCTCACTGGACAGATAACGACAGAGATTGTCAAAACACACGCGCAGAAGCGTTAATTAACGCCAGTAGAACGACTGTAAAGTTCAAAAGAAACAAAGGTTGCACTGTGAGTCATGGAGAATGGTTTGACCCCTACACGGGCGCGACATTCACAAAGGCCAGTAAATTAGACATAGACCATATTATCCCCTTAAAAGAAGCGCACATATCAGGCGGCGATTCATGGACAAGAAGCCAACGTAGAACGTTTGCTAACGACCACGAAAACTTGATTGTGGTCAGTGCCGGTGAGAACAGAGAAAAGGGCGCAAAAGACCCTGCAAAGTGGTTGCCGGAGACAATATGGTTTAGGTGTGAATATGTGGAACGTTGGGTGTTCGTTAAGAACAAATACGGACTAACGAGCGATCAGCGAGAAAAGGCCGCTATTAATAGAATATTAGAAGGTTGCGAACAATGAGCGAAACGGTTTCAGAAATGCGTTTATATTCTGGTGAAGGCGAAAGGCTTTACTTGACGGCTTCGGAGCGTGAAGCTTTTTTACTATCAGCAAAAGAAGAGAGCCGCGAAAATAGGCTGTTTTGTTCCGTTCTTCACTTCACCGGCTGTAGACCTTCTGAAGTGCTAGAACTTAGCCCTTCGAGCATATCTTTATCTGAGGAAGTTATCGTTGTTAGAACGCTTAAAAAGCGCAAGCTCGACAAGCAAGGCCGCGTTAAGCAAGCGCAATATCGGTCAATCCCTGTTCCTTCAAGATTAATAGAAGAACTTGATCTTGTTTTCGACTTGAGACGAATATTAAAAGAACACAAGAAAAACATTAAGCCGCTATGGAGTATGAGCCGTGTTACATCGTGGCGCATGGTTAAAAGAGTCATGGCTAGAGCAAGCATAGAAGGCAAGCAAGCAACGGCCAAAGGGTTAAGGCATGGCTTTGGTATTGCTATGTTATCGGGTGAAAAACCCGCGCCGCTTAATATCGTGCGTGATTTAATGGGGCACTCAGATACGAAAACAACTGAAATATATTTAAACGCAACCGGCGCAGAAAAACGAAAATTGGTGATGCAAGCGTGGCAATAAGGGAATTTAAAGCAAGAGTAAATAAGGAAATAAAATGTTGGTATTAACAAGAAGTGAAGGTGAGGCTTTGGTTATTGGTGAGGATATAGAAATCCACGTTATCAGTATTAAAGGCGGCCAAGTAAAAATTGGAATTGATGCGCCTAGAAGCGTATCTGTACATAGAAAAGAAGTGGAACTGAAAATAGATAAAGAAGCTAACGGAAACAAGTAATGAATGAAGGTATCTCCGAAAGAGAGATGAAAGCAAAAAGTGTTCTTTAGCGCAAAAGCATGGGGTTAAATAAATAATGAAAAAATACACAGAAGTAAATAGACCGCAAAACCAAAAAAATATAATTGAAGGAATTTGCGTTAACCCAGCTTTGCGTAATGATTTTAATAATACAAAGAACTCAGATAGGCCTGACCAAGAAACTGCTGACTGGTGGGGAAGAGCTTTTATTCTTTCACAAGAATACAAACAATCAGACGACTCATATCCTGAATACGTCAAACGAATAACAGGTCATGGCTCCGAACTTGGCTTTGAATTACAAGAAAAAACAGATTGGGAGCTAAAGCAAAAAGAGAATATGGAGAACTTTTTAAGCGACTATCCGACCGGAAAAGCTTACCTAGTAAAAGTTCTTGATGGCGGAGCATGGGATAGAAGTTCTTTAAAAGCACAGCTTCCATCTTTAGACGAAGCTATCAATTTAGCAAAATTAATCAATAAGCAAAACAGGGTAGTTACCTGAAGAAACCCCCATCATTATTTAATGGTGAATTAAGACCGATTACAAAAGAATAGGTCAAGTGCCTAAAAGATTGAATTTCGTCCGTACGAAATTTTTAAGGGGGGTAGAGAGGAGTGCAGGATTCGCAAACAACTAGCGTTATTCACCAAATATAGTAATATTTGTCCTGCCCCCCTTAAATTTGATGACTTTAAAACATGGCTAAAATCGTTATTTCAACCACAGAGAAGCTTAAAAAAGAGTGGTTTGATTTTTGTAGAAGTAGGAATACTAAAGCAACACCAATGCTTTTAATGATGATTAAAAGGGTTCTTGGTGACTCTTCGATTATTCAGAATGAAGAGCCTAAGACAGCTAAGAAATTGCAAATAAACAT
>Ga0209081_1002203_pt1 | contig 11385 bp, 8 predicted proteins | sample GOMGulsemesocosm_4_FD_184636 | JGI IMG/M metagenome (GOLD analysis project Ga0209081, IMG submission 184636) | Methane-oxidizing microbial communities from mesocosms in the Gulf of Mexico - GOM15B Gulf of Mexico (SPAdes) (version 2) | ecosystem: Environmental > Aquatic > Marine > Cold seeps... | reverse complement strand
CATCCCTTACTAAAAACCCGTGGCGTACCCGGTACTCATGACACTGAACTTGGTATGCATTTACTGGACACACTTTGTAACCTGCAGGAGAAGCAAAGCGTACGGCTACCCCGCTTCGATAAAGCCGGTGACGACCGCCTGCCAGAAACAAGCTGGGAGCTTTTCAATGGCCCTACTCAGATCGTTATTTTCGAGGGCTGGTGCATCGGCTCAAAAGCCAGCTCTGAGCAAGCACTGGTCGAACCAATCAATACACTGGAAGCCGAAGAAGACAGCGATGGAAAATGGCGACGCTACGTCAATCATCAATTACAAGCCGACTATAAACAGCTCTTTGCCCGCATTGAGAAACTTATCCTCTTACAAGCACCCGACTTTGTCTGCATCCATCGTTGGCGCTGGGAGCAAGAACAAAAGCTGATAGCCAACACAAGTCAGGCTGGGTCGACACAAATAATGAACGAAGCTGGCATCAGGCATTTTATTCAACACTTTGAACGGCTGACCCGACAGAATCTCAGGCAATTACCCGCGTTCGCTGACGTCGTACTGACACTGAATAGTGAGCATCGCATTATTGATAGTCACTACAAAAACCCTTAAATAACAGGTTTTAAAAAGGGTTTACATAAAAACACGACATTAAAAAAGCCGGTAATCCATTAGAGAATTACCGGCTTTTAATCGTCGCCTTTACACTATTCGCGCAAAGGGGCAGTTACCTTATTTATAAGCAACACCAATGCTGCCAATGGTTTCACGCGTAACAATAGTTTTCATGATTTGCGCAGTACCGTCACCAATTTGCAAGCCCATCACATCAATCATGCGCTGCATATGGGGCATTTCGTGGCCCCAGCCATAATGGCCGTGCTGCACTAAGCATTCGTGAATAATATCGGTGCCCCACTTGGGCGCCATCCACTTCACCATTGCCGCTTCTTTGGTGTGTGGCAAACCCTGATCACGCAGCGCCAGGCCCTGATAGCACAGAGCGCGAACAGCAGCGAGACGACTGTCGTGCTCAGCTAAAGGGAAAGTGGTGCCCTGGAATTTCGCCAGAGGTTTACCAAAAGCCTCACGCTCTTGAATGTACTGCCAGGTTTCATTGACCGAAGCCTGGGCGCAGGCGAGACACTGCAGGGCAATAAGGAAACGGCTGAGATCGAAACCCGCCATCACTTTAGTGAAACCTTCGCCTTCATTGCCAAGCAGTGCGGATTCAGGGATTTCCACGTCATCAAAGAATACCGAGCCACGACCCACAGAAGATGAGCCAACATCATCAAAGCGAGTGCAAGTTACACCGGGCAAATCGAGAGGCACTAAAAAGGCTGATACACCATGAGCACCGGGCGTATCTTGATCCGTACGGGCAAACAACAGTGACATCTCAGCCTGAGCGCCGTAACTAATCGAGGTTTTCTCGCCATTGAGAATGTACTTGTCACCCTTTTTGGTCGCTTTCAGAATCAGATTCGCCGCGTCGGAACCACCACGAGGCTCGGTCAAGCCCAGCTGAACAATAAGCTCGCCGGCAGCCATCCGCGGCAACACATCTTCTTTCGTTTCAGCGCTACCGTACTTCTCGATAACACAACCAATTAAAGGGGTGGTCATACACATGTAGCTTAAATTGATATCGGCATAAGCAATGGCCTCGCAAATAACACCCTGCACCATACTCGTCGCACCAATACCGCCATTTTCTTCGGCGAAGATAGGTGCAATTAACCCCAACTGACCCATTTTTCGGAGTAGATCCCGATCGAGCGTCTCATCTTTCGAGCGGCCCATATAACCGTCGGCCAATTGCTCGCGGGCAAAACGCTCGGCGGTATCTTTGATAAAATTTTCTTCTTCACTTAACCACGGCAGGGTCATAACAATCCTCGTCTATTCACTATTAATAACACCCGCTACTACGCGGGCCGAAACCACTTAATATTTTTTATATGAAGACTACATATAAACCCATAGTCTCTTATTGAAACAACTACCTGGAATCTCGCAACTAAGAATCGCGACTAAAACCTTTCGCTGTTTCTCGCAACTGAAATTTCTGGATTTTCCCACTGGCAGTACGGGGCATATCATTTATTATTTCGAGATGTTCCGGCAAATAGTTCTTCGCTAGTTGGTTTTCCAGTAGATAATCAATCATATCCTGGAAGGTGAAATCGACACCTTTATTTAATGTCACGAAACAACAACCCAGCTCGCCAAGGCGCTCATCGGGCATGGCAACCACAGCACAATCGACAATATCTGCATGCTTGTAGAGAATATTTTCAACCTCTACCACCGGGATATTTTCACCGCCGCGAATAATAATATCTTTTGAGCGACCGGTAATACGAATATAGCCATCGGTGTCCATTCGCGCCAAATCACCGGTATCAAAAAAATCATTCTCGTCAACATCGTAAGCTTCGGGGCGCTTTAAATAGCCGATAAAGGTTGAGGGGCTTTTTTCAAATAAGCGCCCTTCTTCACCTCGAGCGACCTCCTGACTCTGCTCATCGACAATTTTAACTTCGCAGGCGGGCACTGCCACGCCATCACTACCAAATATCTTTTCCGGTGGATCCGTTAGTTTTGTCGTGGTCACCACACCGCACTCGCTCATACCCCACACGGCCATCAGCTTGATCGACAGTGCAGCTGTTGCCTTCTCTGCCAGCGCACTGGGGATGGGCGCTCCGCCACACACAAATAGTCGAAAGCGCCCAGAATTATACTTATCCCGTTGTTCTGAATTACTCAAATCTGCCAGAAAGGGTGTTGCGCCCATGGCAAAAGAAGCATTCTCTTCAGCCATTAATTGCCAGCCGAGATCAACATTCCAGACATCGAGGAAAATCATTTTTGTTTTCAGCACCATCGGCATCCACATGCCGTACATAAAACCGGTTAAATGCGCGAGTGGTGAACCCATAAAAATGTCGTCATCCTGAGATAACTCACAGCGTTCAATCATTGCATGCACGCTAAACAGGAAGGTATTAGCACAGTGCATCACGCCTTTAGGCATGCCGGTTGTGCCCGAGGTGTAGAGCATTAAAACCACATCATTGGGATCGAGCTGACGAGCCTTAAACAAACTAGCGCTATCGGTCGTCAAATCATGGTTAAGCAGAGCGTTCTCGAAACCATTATCGGCATCACTACCAACGACAAACAAGTGTTCAAGTTTGGGTAGCTTATCGCGCATGCCGTCAATCATCAGCTCATGATCAAAACCGCGAAAATTTTTGGGAACAATCAATACTTTTGATTCCGCAAAATCGACCATAAAAGACAATTCATGTTCGCGAAAAATTGGCATCAAGGGATTGCTCACAGCGCCAATGCGCAAGCAGGCCAAATTGATGACAACAAACTCCCACCAGTTGGGTAATTGAAAAGACACGACATCCTGCTTTTCAATGCCATAGTGAGCCAGTGCCACAGCAACACGCTCAGCCTTTTCTGCGATCTGACGGTAAGTCATCAGGATTTTTTCGCCGCTTTCAGTGCGGTAATCGACAACAGCAATAGCGTCAGGGCTCGCGAGCAGAGCCGCATCAAAATAGTCCAGCAGATTTTCATCCTGCCACAAGCCTTCTGCTCGCATCGTATCGATTCGTTGCTGCGAGATAATGGGATCAACAATCATCTAATTCTCCAACCCTGTTTAGCGCACGATGCACGTTATATTTATTTTTACTGGATACGTACTGTTATTTCAGAAAGTGTTCTCGATAATATTTTAATTCTGCAATTGAATCGACAATATCGTCCATAGCCAGATGACTGGCCTTCTTTTTAAAGCCTTTTAATATTTCCGGACGCCAGCGCCGAGCGAGTTCCTTGATGCTGCTGACGTCGAGATTGCGATAGTGGAAATAATCTTCGAGTAGCGGCATTTCTCGTGCCATAAAGCGGCGGTCCTGACAAATGGAATTACCGCTCATGGGCGATTTGCCGGCCCCTACCCAATCGCGAAGAAAATCGATCGTTTGCTGCTCCGCATCCGTCGCACTTAAACGACTGTTCGTCACCCGCTCGATCAAGCCCGACTGGCCGTGTTGACGCGTATTCCACTCATCCATGGCTGAAATCACCTCATCGGGCTGATGGATAGCCAATATCGGTCCCTCCGCCAGAGTATTCAATTCCGAATCGGTTACCAGGGTGGCAATTTCGATAATACGATCATTGTCTGTATCCAGCCCGGTCATTTCCAGGTCGATCCAGATTAAATTAAGGTCGTTCATTTTCTTCCTTCTGCTGATTTTTATGGGCTTTTTCGATAATATTTTCTAGCGACTTTATACGCTCGCCAGCCTCTTGAATGTGCAACTTAATTTGCGCCTGCTGCCCTTTATCTACGTCTTCCAGGGACAGCTTATGCTCGTCAATCATCGCTTTCAGGCGATCAACATCATCGAGCAGGGCACGAATTTTAACGACCTTTTCCGCCTTATCAAAAATTTTTGACTCGGACGATTCCTCGTTGTCATCTTTTTCAACAGTGTACTTCGGGGCAGCACTAAAAACTTGCCCCGCCGGTAACTGCCGTTGATTCATAAAGCTCGGCGAAACAATCTCTATACCTGCAGCATGTAACTGATCGAGCACGGCCTTTTTCAAGCGGGTACGCTGAGTTAATAGCTGATTAACATCAGTACAAATGCCCCCAGTTTTGTAAACGATGGAGTAATCCCCAAGCGTCAGGATTTGCACAAAAGGCTCATCCAGCCCCGCCTCTTGTGTTGCCAGTTTTAAAAGAGGTTCAACCTTATGCCAGGCAACATCGTAACCAAGGGAAACTTCGCAAGAGGTGAATGTGCCCGAAGAGCCCACCACCGTTAACGGATGGGTGGCGAGGTAAAGGTTGGGCAGCGTTATCAGATCCCTTTCCTGAGACTGGACCTCTGTGTGAAATAAGCCGCTTACGGTCACTCGCCCAAAGTGCTCACCGACACGAATAAAATCCCCATGCCTGAAACTTTTAACCGAACGCAGCATAAACCCCGCCATAGCATTGGATACAAAAGTAGCCGAAGACAAGGCAAAAACACCGGTAAACACCAGGCCCAGTAGACTCAGTAAGTCGCCTTTTGTCGCCTCACCAACAGGTAGTGTGAGAATCGCTAAAATCACGGCAATGACAGTGAGGCTCAGTAAAATAAGCTGACGGCTCAGGGACGATACGCCACCGTCTTTACGCCGTATTAACAGCCAGTGCGTCACCCACAAAACAAAGGCACAGATGGCGAGCATTGCCAACAGGGGCAAATAAAGCCGAAAAGTATCTAACTCGAGTCCAAACAAGGGCCTGGGACCTCCATATCATCGACCAACATTATGCTATATGCTTGGCCGCACTGACAGTACTGGGAACCAGGAGGGCATGGCAAAACGTAAAATCACTGACCAGCAGCAACGCCGTATTCGCCGTAAGCATTCGACTAGTATCAACAGCGCGGGTAAGCAGCAACGCGGAGAAAAGCTCCTGCAATCCGGCGAACTCGGTCCAGAGCAGGCAGGTCTTGTCAGCACTCGCTACAGCAATCAGGTCGATATCGTCACCTCCCCCACGTCTGCACCACAACGCTGTTATTTGCGCTCCAATTTAGAATCTGTGGTTACTGGCGATAACGTTATTTGGTGTCCCGGCGAGCCTTACGGCGTGGTTTCTGCCGTGCTACCCCGCCAGACACAACTCGATCGTCCCGATAGCCGGGGTAAACTCCGGCCCGTAGCAGCCAATATAGATCGCATTGTCATCGTCATTGCCTCTGAACCAAGACCTCATGCCAACCTGATTGATCGCTACCTGGTTGCGATTGAACATCGGGGCATTCAGCCAATACTACTGCTCAATAAAATCGACCTCGACTCCGATAACAAACAGCTAGCCCAAAACCTTGTCCGCACTTATTCTGACTTAGGCTATCAGGTTATAGAGGTTTCAGCTCAATCAAGTGACGGTATCGAGCAACTAACAAACGCACTACAGCAGCATACCAGCGTCTTTGTTGGGCAATCAGGCGTAGGGAAGTCGTCCCTTATTAATGCTATTTGCCCTGCTGCAGAAGCCGCTATCGGTAGTCTTTCAGAAGCTCACACTAAGGGCCGACATACCACGACCACAGCTAATTTATTCTTCCTGCCCGGTGGTGGCCAACTGATTGACTCACCGGGTATCCGCGAGTTCGGACTCATTCATCTGGACGAGGACGACATAGCACAGGGCTTTATCGAATTCCGCCCCTTGCTTGGTCATTGTAAGTTTCGAGATTGTCGCCACCAGAATGACCCGGGCTGCGCACTGCAAAGCGCACTTGAAGCAGGTAAAATATCCCCACAAAGGATGCAGAGCTACCAGCTCATTAAGCAGAGTCTGACAAGCGAATAGAAGAGCAAGCCTCTCCCACCAGCACAAGCCAATATTAATGATGTAGCACTGATCAACACCCATTCATCTGAGACCAGCCGTAGAGCCCAATTAAAGCCCATGCCCAGTTATTCCGATAAAGTTTTCTTTCTCTTTCAAAAGATAGTGCCCCAGCACCAACTGTCGCGGCTTATCGGTAAAGTTGCCGACGCCAAAACCCCCTGGCTTAAGAACCTGCTAATTCGCCAGGCTATCCGCACTTATAACATCGATCTTTCCATTGCTGAGCGTGAACAACCTGAGCAATACTCTAGCTTTAATGATTTCTTTACGCGCTCACTGAAACCCAATGCGCGACCCATATGCGAGCAGGCAAGCACTATCATTTCTCCTGCCGATGGCATTCTCAGCCAGTTTGGTTCGATCACCAATGATCAATTCATTCAGGCCAAAGGCCAAAGCTACACCACAAGTCGCTTACTCGGGAATGATTACACCCTGGCCTCTGAGTTTTCGGGCGGCAGCTTTGCCACCATTTATTTGTCTCCCAGTGACTATCACCGAGTACACATGCCCTGGGGTGGGCGACTTATCGAAACACGTTATGTTCCCGGCAAATTGTTTTCTGTTAATCAGGCAACTGCCGATGGAATTCCAGAACTGTTTGCCCGAAATGAGCGTCTGGTCTGCATTTTTGAAACAAGCCAGGGGAAAATGGCTGTTATTTTAGTTGGTGCCATGTTGGTAGCAGGTATAGAAACCAGCTGGCAAAAACATTACTCACCCGCCACCCGAGCAGTGGAGGATTTTTCAGAGCAATCAATAAACCTCGAAAGAGCCGATGAACTCGGGCTCTTTAAATTTGGTTCAACTGTTATTCTTTTATTTAATGAGTCAATCACCTTCGACAAGCAACTGACTAACGGTGACAAAATTCTGATGGGCGAACGCCTAAGCCTCGCTTAGTACAAATTAAGACCCAAGGTGGAGGCGCTGACGCCAACCAGATAACAAGCCCTTCGAACCCTCGAGCTCCTGCGCAATGAAAAGGTGGGCAATTTTTGTAAGATCGACATCGTAGCCACTGGGCTCAAGATCCCGAGCGATCGCCGCACGCTCAACTAAAGTACTATTTTCGCCACCCCTGTTGCCAAGAATCTGTCGTGTTTTTTCCTCATCTTTTAGATCGATAGCGATGACCGTATCTGTCAATTCAATACCTTCTCGGTCTAAGACAGCGACCTTAGGCGTCAAGCGAGACTTTGGGTGCTGCTCGGTTACAACACCAATATCACCGGTAGTTAATTCGACCAAAGTACCCACTGGATACAAACCTATAGACTGAATAAAGTTCACCACCAAGTCATCGGAAAACTGCTTGTCACGCATGCCGTACAATACACTCACGGCATGTGATGGCGACAACGGTTCGGCTACCTCACGAGGGTAACAAATACTATCGTAGGTGCTAGCAATACCAACAATCCTTGCCAACAAGGGTATTTTCCCCCCGGTAAGACCCTCAGGATACCCGCTACCGTCATTGCGTTCCGCCTGATAGCGAACCACAGAAATAACTCGAGGCTCCACCGCCTGAGTCTGCCTCAATATATCCACACCATAGGAAATGTAGTTGCGGTATTCCTTCTCCTCAGCATCATTTCGCTTTTCTTTTCGTAGCAAACGATTCGAGAGCTTTGTCTTGCCGACATCCTTCAATAAGGTACTCATACACAACACGGTAATCTCATCTTTGGGCATACCTATGTAGCGGGCAAATTGCACCGCCCATAATGCCGAACGCAGGCTGTGATCATAGCTATGGGCATCCTGTTCGCGTAAGCGAACCAACCAGGTAAAAGCATCGGGACAGCGCAATACACTATCGACCATATCACCGACGCTGTCTTTCAAGCGCCCATAGTCAACAACCCTACCACGACCTATTTGCTTGACCACCAAGGTCAGAGAGCCTTTCAAACGGCTGACTATTTTTTTCGCCTTTACGGATTCTTTCCGCAGAGATGCGCTGGTTTCATAAACACCCTTGCGCACAACAAGTGGCGTCGCCGTAGTTTGCTGTCTGTTCTTTTTTATGGGCCTGCTGGCCAGTCGTGTAGTAGACCTGGCCAATGGCTCAAACAATGTTTTCTTTGGCTCACTTGAAACAACCGGGGCAAGGGCCTTACCCAGTGGGGCTCGTCCTTTCTCAATATCAACAAAAACATGATCACAGTATGTTTTTAATTGATTTATTTCCCCAGGCGAACGAATGTAAAAACCCTGTAGGGCAAAGGGTGTCTGCGACCACGGACAATCGAGACGAGAGACGTACATCCCCAGTAAAAGATGATTAACGCTGACCTGAACTTGTTTAATAGCCATAACACACGCTCTCGTACTCTTTAATATCCAGCACCACCCAGTTAGCCTGTATGTGATGATGGAAGTAAGTTGTTGTGAGCAAGAGTAGTATTATCAGGATTATTTACAAGATCGCATAGGCAACTGGTTTAAATATGCGACAAACGTCTTCGGCTTTGACCCTTACTGATGATACTTCGCAGACAAAGTGTGAACTGCGTCAATAAATGCGCCCGCGTGATCCGGGGCTATATCGGGGGTAATTCCGTGTCCAAGATTAAATACGTGCCCCGTTCCCGAACCGTAGCGCTTAAGAATAGTAGCAACTTCATTTTCTATAACTTGCACGGGGGCTCGCAGAACAGCGGGATCCATATTCCCCTGTAGGGCGACTTGCTGGCCGACACGCTGACGAGCAGCACCTATATCTTGCGTCCAGTCAACACCAATGGCGTGACAACCGCTATCGGCAATTGCCTCAAGCCACCCACCACCATTTTTGGTAAACAGGATAACGGGAACCTCTCGGCCTTCTGCTTCTTTACGTAAACCCCTGACAATCTTTTCCATGTATTGCAGAGAAAACTCACGATAGGCTCTATCGCCCAGCGCACCACCCCAGGTGTCAAAAATTTGTACCGCCTGGGCACCCGCGTCAATTTGGGCGTTGAGGTAGTCGATGACAGAGGACGCCAGCTTTTCCAATAACACATGCAGTAATTCGGGCTTGGTATAGAGCATTGTTTTTATTTTGGCGAAATCTTTACTGCTGCCGCCCTCGATCATATAGGTTGCTAATGTCCAGGGGCTACCCGAGAAGCCAATTAACGGTACGCTGCCATTGAGTTCACTGCGAATCAGTCGAACAGCATCGAGCACATAAGGGAGATCCTGAGCGGTATCGATCACCGGCAGAGCTTCGATGGCTTGCGCAGTATCTGCAAGCTTACGAAAACGCGGGCCTTCGCCCTCTTCAAAGTACAAACCCAGCCCCATGGCATCGGGGATGGTTAAAATATCCGAAAATAAGATGGCCGCATCGAGAGGGAAGCGCTCAAGCGGCTGTAAAGTCACCTCACACGCTAACTGAGGGTTTGTGCAAACCGACATAAAGTCACCGGCCTTTGCCCGCACGGCACGATATTCAGGGAGATAACGCCCAGCCTGGCGCATCATCCACACCGGCGTAGCATCAACGGGTTGGCGCAACAAGGCACGCAGGAAACGATCATTCTTTAATTCAGACATTGATATAATCCAGTATTCCTTCAGCGGCCTGACGACCTTCCCAAATTGCGGTTACCACCAGGTCGGAACCCCTGACCATGTCACCACCCGCAAAAACCTGGGCATTCGAGGTTTGGAACTTATATTTTTGCTCTTCAGCCGCATTAACGCCACCCCAGCTGTTGATAGCAATATCATGCTTGGCAAACCAGCTGGCCGGGCTCGGTTGAAAACCAAATGCGACGAGGACTATATCGGCAGGGATAATTTGCTCGCTACCGGCAATCGGCTCGGGACGGCGGCGACCATTTTCATCGGGCTCACCAAGACGGGTTTCAACAACCTTGATACCCGTAACACTGCCTTCCCCGACAATTTCAATCGGCTGGCGATTAAACAGGAAGTTAACCCCCTCCTCTTTAGCGTTGGCCACTTCACGGCGTGAACCGGGCATATTCGCCTCGTCCCGACGATACACACAACTGACACTGCCCGCGGCCTGACGTATTGCGGTGCGATTACAGTCCATCGCCGTATCACCCCCGCCCAGTACCACAACTTTTTTACCTGCGGTATCAACGAACTGGTCATTTTGCTGAGACCAGCCCTGATTCTGATTTACGTTGCCGATCAAATAAGGCAGAGCATCGTACACGCCTTGCATATCTTCACCGGGGAAACCGCCTTTCATTGGGGTGTAAGTGCCCATGCCGAGAAAAACCGCATCGAACTCTTCCAACAGGCTATCGAACATCACATCCTTGCCGATCTCAGTGTTCAGGCGAAACTCAATACCCATGGCCTCAAACACTTCGCGACGTTTAACCATCACTGATTTTTCTAATTTAAACTCGGGAATACCAAAGGTCAGCAAACCACCTATTTCAGGGTGGCTATCAAATACAACTGAAGCGACACCGTTGCGCGCCAGCACGTCGGCGCAACCCAGACCCGCAGGTCCGGCGCCGACAATAGCAACGCGCTTACCAGTGGCGACAACATTGGACAAATCGGGCTGCCAACCCATCGCTAGCGCGGTATCGGTAATGTATTTTTCAACACTGCCAATAGTCACGGCACCAAAGTCTTCATTGAGGGTACAAGCACCTTCACAAAGCAGATCCTGAGGGCAAACCCGACCGCAGATTTCTGGCAAAGTATTCGTCTGATGACTCAGCTCGGCGGCTTCAATAATGTTGCCATCTGTCGCCAACTTCAGCCAATTGGGAATGTAGTTGTGCACAGGGCACTTCCATTCGCAGTAAGGGTTCCCACAATCCAGGCAACGGTGGGCCTGTTCTTGAGCGTCAACCTTTTCAAAGGGCTCATAGATTTCAGCGTAACCAGTGGTGCGTGTTTGAATCGACTTTTTGCTCGGATCTTCTCTTTTTAGATCGAGAAACTGGAAA
>Ga0209081_1002202_pt1 | contig 11389 bp, 9 predicted proteins | sample GOMGulsemesocosm_4_FD_184636 | JGI IMG/M metagenome (GOLD analysis project Ga0209081, IMG submission 184636) | Methane-oxidizing microbial communities from mesocosms in the Gulf of Mexico - GOM15B Gulf of Mexico (SPAdes) (version 2) | ecosystem: Environmental > Aquatic > Marine > Cold seeps... | reverse complement strand
CCGTTGATTATACTATTAAAACTGCCAGAGAAAAGATAATAAATAATCTTGAAGATCACCGAAAAACCAAAGATATTTTGGCAAAAACAGTAGAAAATGAAAAACAAAAAGATGACATACTAAAAAAAGAGCTGGATCTTGCCTATAAAAGAATAGATGAACTTGAAAATACATTAGAGTTTTCAACCACTAAAAACAGTGAAAAAGAAGTCACACTCGAAATTAATTTACCTCAATATCGACACTTTACTTATGAAGATATATTTAATCATGAAGCCAAAAAATCAACTCATAATACAGATAACTTGCATTTAGCAAAACTTACCATTGATAATTTTACTGACATTAAATATAAAATTGAAAAAGAAGGAAACATAAGAAGCTTTTTAAGAGGCGTCACTAAATATTTAGACAACTTATTAAGTAGTTCTTGTGTGGTTTTTCATTTAAAAGATGATGTATTTTATTTGGTTTTTTGCAATTTATCCCTAGAAGAAATTCAAAGTAAAATTGATATAGCCAATATTCATCGAAATTTAAATGATGATATTATTACCTTTAGTATTGGCCTTTGTCAATATTTTAATAATGAAGATACGTTTGTATCTATAAACAAAAAATTGGATTTGGCCAATAAAGAAGCCTCTTCGAATAGCACGCAAAGTAGTTGTATTATTAAACAATAAAAGATCACTTAACACTTAAAGGAATAAACATGTTAGCAAAAACAATTATAGGTATAAGTATGCTTTGTCTGGGAGTTCAAGCTTCCTCTGTAGATAGAATTCGGATGTTAACTGATCATTGGCCACCTTATAATATAGTAACTGATGGTAAATTAAGTGGTATTTCTGTTGAATTATTTGAAAAAATGTTAAAAATGAATAATTCAAAAACAAGAAGAAAAGATTTTAAGATCACATCTTGGAAAGCTACCTATGACAGTGCAAAATTTGTAAATCATAATGCTGCTTTAACTATGACAAGAAATAAAATAAGGGAAAAAGATTTTAAATGGGTTGGTCCTATTGATACTAAAACTTCTGGGCTAATTTCCAAAAAAAGCAAAGGTATTAGAATAAAAACAGCCAAAGATTTAACAAAGCATAGTATTGCAGTTGTCAAAGGCTATTCAACACATCAGATGTTAAAAAAAGCAGGTCTTAGAAAAAACCTTGTTGTTACAGGTGGTTTATTTGCAGTTTATAATGCGGTGCGTAAGCTGGCTAACGATCAAGTAGATATTTACTCAACTTCAAATATAAACTATATTATGAAAATGTTTGATACCCATAGTTTTGATGCCAGTAAATTTGAAGTTATCAAAAAATACAAAAGTGATTCTTTATATTTTGCATTTAATATACAAACCGATGATAAGACTATTACAAAATTACAAAAATCCTTAGACCAACTTAAAAAAGATGGTACTTATGAAAAAATCAAATCAAAGTATTTGAAATACTAATAAACTTTATACTTCAAATAAGGTGGGCATAACTACAATAAACTCGACACCCTCACCTTCTTTTGATTTACATGTTATTGTTCCACCTAGTGTAGTTGTAATAATGTTGTAAACAATGTTTAAACCCAAACCACTTCCCCCATGATTTCGATTTGTAGTAAAAAAAGGATTATATATTTTTTTTAAATCATCTTTGCTAATTCCATGACCATTGTCGCTATATATTAAAATAATATTGTCACTATCTTCTTTAATAGAGATTTTTATAAGTCCATTCTCTTTATCCTTAAAACCATGGATTATTGAATTCATTACAAAATTGGTAATAATTTGAGAAAAAGAACCAGGACAACTATAAATAAATATGTTTTCCTCACACTGTATTTCAAATTTACAATTACGCGTTCGTGTCTCATGACGTAAGCTTCGTAATACTTCATCCAAATAATTTTTAATATTGAAATTTCTTTTTTCTTCACTGGATTGATCCACCGCCACCTGTTTAAAACTTTTTATTAAACTAGCAGCTCTATTTAGATTTGTGTGAATAGAAGAGGTCAGCTCAACTGCGTTACTTAAATAGTCCTCAAATTCATTTTTACTGATATTATCACTTTTATATAATTTATCAATTTCTTTGGTTAAAAATTCTAAATGGGTGATACCAGTTACGCCTAAACCAACTGGAGTGTTTATTTCATGAGAAATCCCAGCAACTAAATCACCCAAACTTGCCATTTTTTCTGAATGAATCAGTTGAACTTGAGCATCTTTTAAATTATCCAAACTTCGTTCTAACTCCACGTTTGACATAAGCAAATCACTGGTTCGCTTAGTCACTTCATATTCCAAGTTTTTATTTAAATTTAAAACTCTATCCTCTGCTTGTTTCCTAGTAGTAATATCTGTTGATATACCACAAACAGAAGTAATATTATTAAACTCATCAAAAAATGGAAACTTAATTGATATATAGTTATATTTTACATTATTAAAATAAACGCTTTCTTCAAAAGTGAGTGATGTTCGCTCTTTGATTACTTTCAAATCATTTTTACGAAATGTACTTCCTAGCTTTTTACCAAAAATTTCTATATCATTTTTTCCAATAATATCTTCATCTGGTAATTTCGAAATTCTTTTGTATTCTTTGTTGACACTTTCATATCGACCATCAACACTTTTAATATACATAATGGCAGTTGTATTATCAGATATAGCGTGAAATTTCCGTGCTGTATTTGCAAGTTCTGTAGATGAAGCGTCTAATGTATCAACGAATTCATTATAGTGCTGTGAGAGTTCTCCAAATTCATCATTACTTTTTACAATAATCTTTTCTTTAAAGTTATTCAATTTTGCATGTTTGAACTTATCTATTAAATCATATAAGGGTCGAGTAATAAATGAGCTCACCCAAATAGTAGTCATAACCATGAAAATAGTTAAAAGTATAAACGAAACAATAAAAGTTGATTGTAGTTTTTTTAAAGGGGAACTAAATTCCTCAGTATAAGCTGAAGCTGTTATGTACCAATCTAATCGTGGGATGTACCTAAAAAGTGCAATTTTATTTCTGTTTATTGCTTTTGTGTCCTGGGTATCCATAAAAGAATAATAAATACTACCATTTCTCTTTTCAATAATTGAATTAAAAATCTGCTTAATCTCTTTATTACTTTCAGCGGTTGATTCATTTATGTTTTTATTGTTTAGTGTTGGATGATAAATAATATCACTTTGAGAATTGATAATATAGAAATATCCAGTCGTACCAATTTTATAGTACGCGATGTCATGTTTAATATCTTCTATGTTAATAACATCTGTTAACTCACTAATATATGCAGTTGCAGTTATTGCATAGTTCCAAGGTTCAAAATAAGTTGTATACATGGCTTTTTTTCTAAATACTTTTTCTCTTTTATTTTTCCATAAATACTCAAGATAACCTTCTTTTACATTCATCATTTTTTTGACAATATCCATATTGGACATATCCGTATTTCTTTTTAAAAAGGGATGCACTATGGAGGTGAATGTATTGGATTTCATATCATTATGAATAGCAGCTAAATAGCCAGTTTTTCCTACTTTTTGTTTAAGGAAAATACTATTTAAATCTTCCAGTGCCTCATCTTTAGTAATTTCACCTTTTTTTGATAGATTGTAATAATACTCAACTATTAGCTTATTTTTATTGGCAATTGATTCTAATTTATTTTTTGAATTTCGAGTTGATACTGTTTCAATGATTTTTGCAACAATATCCAAACTTTTATTTAGTTCACTTTCAATTTGAGTTTCTATTTGTTCTTTTACATTGGTATAAATAAAATACCCACTGGTTGTCAAGATAGCAAAAAACACACAAAAATAGATAATTAATAATTTATATTTTACTTTGACATTTGTAAAAAGGTCATTCATTTATTCTTCCTCATTTTCCAAAGGTATTATAATTTTAAACTCCACACCAATACCTTCTAAACTTGAACACTCAACTTTCCCTTTTAAAGTAGTATTCACAATATTAAAAATGATATTTAATCCCAAACCACTACCACCATCTTTTCTATTGGTTGTAAAAAATGGTTCAAAAATCTTACCCAAATTTTCTTGAGTAATCCCTCTCCCATCATCGGTATATGTCAAAAATAGTATATTTTTATCTCGTAGCACTTCAATGGTAATATTTCCAATAGTTTCACCTTTAAAAGCATGAATGAATGAGTTCATAATGAAATTTGTTATTATTTGAGAAAATGATCCAGGATAACTGGTCACAACCAAATCATCTGCACATTCAATTGTAATAGTATGTTTTTTTCTTTTTATTTCATGATGCAGGCTTAAAAGTATTTCTTCTAAATACTCTTTCATGTTAAATGTTCTTTGGGCTTCACTTGATTGATCAACCGAGACTTCTTTAAAACTCTTAATCAAATTGGCAGCTTTCACTAAATTTGTATTAATAGATTGCGACAGTTGTATTGAGTTTTTTAAGTATTTTTCAAAATCCTCTTGGCTCATATCATCTTGCTTGTAAGAAGTATCCAATTCATTGGTTATATCAATAAAGTGAGTAATTCCAGTTAAACTCATTCCAATTGGTGTATTGATTTCATGGGCAACACCTGCAACCAAATCACCTAAACTTGCCATTTTCTCAGCATGAATCAGGTAGTTTTGAGTCTCTTTTAATTCCATTAAAGTATTTTCCAATTCATCATTGGCTTCTTCCAGTTCACGGGTTCTATTATCAACTTTTTTTTCTAGGTGCTCGTTTAACTCTTGAACTTCATGTTGGGCTTCTTTTATCATAGTCACATCAGTACTTTCAACGATAATAAAAACAATTTTATTATTATCATCAAAATATGGTTTCATAGTAAAATCAACATAATGTGTTTTTTGTTCATTCATATTAAAATGAGTGGTTTGAAAATTTGTCATTTCATTTTTTAATGCTTTTTGTAAACCTATTTTTAGCTTTTGATGATCATCTGTGGCATTTGTCCACCAAGGTGTGTCCCAAAAGTATTTCATATAAACATCTTGATGATTCACTCCAATCATATCTAAAGAAGTTTGATTGGTTAAAAGAAGTTGTCCATTGGGATTTAAAAGTCCTATTAGATGAGTTGAGTGATTAAAAGTAGATTTAAACTTGTGAATCACAAATTCAAGTTCTGATTCAAGTTTTTTTCTTTTGTTAATATTTTGGACTAGAAACACTATTGTAACCAACAGTGCAAATACAATACTGCTAATACTCCAAATAGTATATTTATAGTTTGCATATACAGAATATGGTTTATTTATAATCACTGCTTCTTTAGGAATACTTGAAGAAGAGATATTAAATCTTTTCAATTGAGTATCATTTAAAATGAGATCATTTGATCCTTCTCTTATAATTGGAAGGTCTTTAGTCTCAACACCGTCTAAAACAGCTTTAGTTAATTCTCCCAGAAGTTGTCCTTGATGATACCCTGAAACTACTACACCACCCATTACATTATTAACAACTCTATATTTAACCTGTGCATATATAGGCACTTTAACAAGGCTGAGTATATTATTATTAAATTCATCTATAGTAAATGACAAACCATTACTATCTGTAAAATAAGACCCCAAGTGTAATATTGTATCTTGGGACAAAGATGCCAATTCTTTTCTTAACTCTTCCACACTCATATTTTCATTAAATATAAACTCAATATTATAGTTCATCTTATTAACAACATTTTTAATATTTTTCTTAACCTCAAGGCCTGTTTTCAAATAATCGTTTAAAACATATATCTTTTTACTCTTAGGATGAAGTTTCATCATTAACTCAATACTTTTTTCAAAAGAGTGATATTCTAAAACACCTGTATAAAAGTCTCTTTGCTCAATTCTAATATTTTCATAATTATTCAAACCAGCAAAAACTACAGGAGTTTGTCCAAATAATTCAATTTTGTGATCTCTTAAAAATTCATAAGCAGTATTGTCAGTTGCAAGAATCAAATCAAAATTAGAATCTTTGTATTTAAGTTTATAAACATTTTTTAGATTCTCTAGGTATTCTTCACTATAAAATCGCTTTGTATCCATATCTTCTATATGGATCGTAAAGGCATTTTCTTGGGGTTTTAGTTCTTCAAATAAACCTTTTTTTATATTTTGAAACCAAGGCATACCTTGATGGTAAGAATTTAAAATTAGGATATGTGTTGTTGTTGTCTTATTGATGTTTTCACTATCTAGCATATTTTTATTCAGTTTTGTTTCTTCAGATGATAATACTGTGGCGAAAAGAACAAAAATCAATACAAATAATTTCATTATATCAGCCCCTATTATCACTGTAATAGTAATTATTATCCTACTAAACTCCTTTAGCTTCTCTTAATAGTTTAACTAATATAATTTCTAAAAATTATAAAGATATCATATGTTACTAAAAAAACTAAAGAACAAAATACATACACAAATTCCCCTAACTAAATTTATGAATATAGATATGATAAATTATGATAATGCTCATTTGACAAGTACTGCCCCACTTGATATCAATATCAATGATAAAGGCACTGGATTTGCTGGAAGTTTATCAACTATTACAACGATCTCTTCTTGGGGATTATGTTGGTTACTTACACAAGAGATGGGTTTTGAAAATACCAGTATTGTTATTTTAAAAAGTGATATAAAGTTTTTAAAACCAGTTACTCGTGATATGATTTGTCAAACACAAATCCCAAGTAAAGAAGATATTTTAGTTCTTAAAAATAAACTTCTCAATAAAGGTAGTGGGTCTATTTTCATAAAATCCAGTATAAGTGAAGATACTCATACTTGTGTCTCTTTTGAAGGTGTTTATGTTATAAAATTACTTTAGAATTTTATAAATCGTATCTTTACATAAGACTTAAGTAATATTTCTTGTTTTTTAGTTGTTATATTGCTAAGATATCACTCTTAAAATAATCTCGAGGCTATAGCATGAAAACAAATCAATTGTATAAAATATTATCAATACTATTCATCTCACTCTTTCTTGTTGGCTGTGCCAAACAAGCCCCAATTACCAATAGAAATCAATTTATAATGATGTCAGAAGCTAAAGAAATCGCCTTGGGAGAACAAAGTTATAGAGAAACTCTTAAAAAAGCGAAACTAAGTAAAGATACTAAACAAATCGAGCGTATTAGAAGAATTGGATATCAAATAGCAGCTACAGTTAATAGAAGCGATTATAAATGGGAATTTAATCTCATAGACAACAAAGCTAAAAATGCATTTTGTCTCCCTGGTGGAAAAGTTGTTGTGTATACAGGAATCTTGGAAGTGGCACAAAATGACTCCCAGCTGGCAACTGTTATGTCACACGAAATTGCCCATGCTCTTGCACGTCATGGAGCGGAGAGAGTAAGTGTAGGAACTGCAACGAATATACTCTCTAGTATTGGAGACTTAGTTGTAAAAGCTACAGTTCCTGAGTACTCAGCAGCTTTTAGTAAAGCCTTTTCAGTGGGTTCGAAATATGCTCTGACACTTCCTTATGGGCGTATGCAAGAAAGTGAAGCAGATGAAATAGGAATTCATCTAATGAATAATGCAGGTTATGATGTAAATGAAGCTTTGGGTTTTTGGAAGAATATGAGTAAAGGAAATAAAAGTTCAAAGAGCTCTTTTTTCTCAACTCACCCCTCTTCTGCTGAGCGAATTGAAAATATTAAAAGAATTATAAAAGAAATAAACTAAAACACAATTTTGCCACATTTTTGTATTATAGTTACTCTATTAGAGTGTTTATATCTTCTAAATTGAAGGAAACACTTACTAGGAGAATATTATGATTGAATTTAGTCCTGAATTAATTGTCTCTTTTGTTTTATTGATTGTTTTAGTTGCTATTAGTTTTTTACCAGATAAAATTTGGTTAGATTTATATAAAAAAATATAAACTAATTATTAAGCTTTTTACTTAAGCTAATCTAGTGTAATTAACTCAAATTTGGCATTTAAAAGTTTGACCAAGTCTTTTGGATTTAACTCGATTTCCAAACCACGTTTGCCTGCACTAATATAAATAGTGTCAAAGGAAGATGCACTTTCATCGATAATCGTTTTTAATCTTTTTTTCTGACCCAATGCAGAAATACCACCTAATAAATACCCCGTACTTCTTTGAGCATCATCTTTATTTGCCATAACGGCTTTTTTCGCTTTTAAACAAGAAGCAATGTTTTTTAAACTCAATTTATGTGAAACTGGAAGAACTGCAACTACTAATTCTTTTGAGTTTAATTCAACCAAGAGTGTTTTAAAAACCTGCTCGGTGCTTATGTTTAACTTTATTGCAGCCTCTTCCCCGTAAGAAGAGTTATCTGCATCATGCTTATATTCATGTATGGTATATTTTATTTTTGCTTTTTTAGCAATATTGATTGCTGGTGTCATTTAATCTACTTCATTTTAAAATTTAATAATCATACTCAAAACTAGCTGTTATTTGCTACCTCTTCTTTAAGATATGTTCATCAACCACCCATTTAGAAAAAGGAATTGAAGAAGTAAATGCGGGACTTACTGCATTTAAAATATGAATAGAATTTTCATCACTTTGAACTACAAAATCCTGAACCAATTCTAAGGTTTTTGTATTTAACAGTTGTGCTCGAATACCTGGTGTGCTCCAAGAATCATAACCTGAGTGATCCATATTTTGAGTCAATTTTATAGCCAATCCTTTTAAATAAGATAGACTATATTTCTTTACTTCTGAAAATGCCAACTGTCTAAAACCAAAAGCATTGGTTAAAAATAATTTCGCTTCATAGTATAATATCTGAACAAACTCACCCAAGGAAAAATTAGAAAATCCTTTATAATTTTCTCTCCAGAAAGCGGGAATCGCAGTTGGTCCTATTTTACTTTCATTGGCCTCAGTTAAGGTGTAGTGAACCCCTAAAAAAGGATTGGCTAAATTGGGAACTGGATATATATTGGTTGTTAAGTTTGAAACATTTTTTTTGTCTTTTAAGTATATACCTTTAAAAGGAATAATCACAAATTCTTTTGAAAAACCAAAGTTTTTAGCAATTTTATCCGCGTATAGTCCAGCTGCATTGATTAATTTTTTGGTTTGAAAGGTTCCTTTAGAAGTCACAATTTCATTGCCATCTAGTTTTTTTAAAAACTTGCAATCAAGAATTATTTCAACTCCAAGTTCTAGAATAAATTTTTTAAACTCCAAAGTTACTTCTTTTGGATTAACCGTTGCAGTTGAGGGACAAAACAGTGCTCTTTTATGTGTTTTAATGGTAGGATACTTTTCTTTTAATTGCTCTTCATTCATCCAATGAAGCTCAACCCCATTCACATCGCCCCTACGTTTTAACTCTTCCAGACCTTCATTTTCTTCTTCATTTTGAGCAACTACAACTTTAGCGCACTCATTTACATGAAGACCTCTTGTTTTACAAAACTCTTTTAACGCAGCATTCCCATCTTTAGTAAACTTAGCTTTTAAAGAGTTGGCAGAATAATAAAATCCAGCATGTAATACCCCAGAGTTTCTACCACTTGCATGACAAGCAACTTCTTTTTCTTTTTCGATCAATAATATTTTAGAATTTTCATCTCTTTGTTTCAATTCTCTGGCGATATTTAAACCAATGATTCCCCCACCAATGATTAGATAATCATACATTCTAATATCCAAGTTCTTCGTCAACAAGGATTAATACAATTCTATCTTTTTCATCAGCTTTAATATATGAAAATTTATTGGCAATATTATCTAAGTTGTGTCTAGGTTCTTTACCCATACTAATAGATTTATTGTTCATTCTATCAACGTTTTTAACAGCTGCAATTTCCATTAATCTTTTAAATCCATCTTCAAGAGTATTAACAATTTTATTTTTTCCAACAATTACCAATACTTTTTTAGGTCCAAAAATCATGGCTGCTACCCTATTCCCACTTCCATCGGCGTTAACTAATTTTCCATCAAGAGTAAGTGCATTAGTTCCTGTTACAAAAATATCAGTTAACATACCTTTTCTTCTTCTGTCTTTATTTTCATCCATAGAAATACCTGCTTCATATTGATTAAATAAAGTAATATCTTTTCGTTCAATCAAATGTGAAAGCAAGCCAATTTCATCGACACTAGTAGATCCTCCAAGGCCCACACTCATTCCCTCACGAATCATTGATCTAGATAAACTTAACGCTTCTTCTTTTGTTTTTACACTGTGAACTATATATCCACAGCTTTCTAAAGTTGTTATAAAATCACTCATTTTTGTCCTTTTAGCCCTATTGTAAATTATATTTTTTTGTTTATTTACCGTCAAATTCTTTGTCATTGGTATGTGCAACAACTTTTTGAGCGATAGTATTTACTTCTTGTGCAATGGTATTAGTGGCACCTGCACTGGATGCATTTTCTTGTGTAGCTTTATCCAAAGTATTAACAGCATCATTTATTTGCTCAATGGCACTTAATTGTTCTTTTGAAGAATCAGAAACATTAGATATTAACTCCAAAGTATTATGAATATTACTATTGAGCGTATTATATCCTTCAATCATATTAGAGGATATGTTTTTCCCATCGTTTGTTTTTGATGTGGCATTTTCAACCAACTCTTTTATTTCTTTGGCAGCATCTGCACTCCTGGCTGCGAGATTTCGTACTTCTTGGGCAACCACAGCGAAGCCTTTTCCAGCTTCACCTGCAGTTGCTGCTTCAACAGCAGCATTTAAAGACAGAATATTGGTTTGAAATGCAATTTGATCAATCACAGTGATTGCATCAGCAATTGCATTGGTTTGTTCATTTATTTTATCCATAGAAACAGCTGTTTTATTTGCCAGCTCTTGGCCTTCTAAAACACTATTAGAGACTTCCGTTGCATAAGAAGCCATTTTAGAAATATATTCAGAACTATTTTGCATATTTGAAGTTATTTCTTCAACAGCAGCTGCTGTTTCTTCTAAGTTTGCCGCTTGGTTGTTAGCTGAAGTGGTAAGTGAGTCAACATTTAAAGATAAGTTTTGTGCATTTGATGTCAAGTTCAATCCAATTTTTTTATTCTCAACTAACATTGCTGTAACAGCTGTTCCCATATTATTGATATCCAAACATAAGGTTTTTAAATCCCCGTCCATTTTAGAAGTATCAATGGTTGCTCTATAATCATAACTTGAATATTGACTCAGCACGTCAACTGCACTTTTAATATTATTCTCCACAGCTTCTAACATCTCATTTATCACATCTCTTAATTGATGTAAAGCAGGATTAGATGTATCTCCCAATATTCGGGCATCCATAAAACCAAGTTTTGCTCTATTTGCTTCTGTTATAGCACTATCAATTAAAACCTTATCTTCTTCAATTCCACCTTT
>Ga0209081_1002199_pt1 | contig 11393 bp, 12 predicted proteins | sample GOMGulsemesocosm_4_FD_184636 | JGI IMG/M metagenome (GOLD analysis project Ga0209081, IMG submission 184636) | Methane-oxidizing microbial communities from mesocosms in the Gulf of Mexico - GOM15B Gulf of Mexico (SPAdes) (version 2) | ecosystem: Environmental > Aquatic > Marine > Cold seeps... | reverse complement strand
GTCTATTTTTCCTGTCGTTGATGATCTTGCAGAACAAGTTCGTGGCGTTAATCCTTCGTGGACTAAGTTAATGAACAATGAAATAGAATTACTTGAGTTCAAGAGATTATGTGTTGATATAGACACCTTGTTAACAACAACGGGTAAGGAAACTAAACATATTCACAGTTTAATGACTGATGTGTTGATGGCTCAGGATTTTCAAGATTTGACAGGGCAAGTTATTCGTAAAGTGATCGACTTAGTGCATGAAGTAGAAGAAAGTCTGATTGGTATGTTAACCGCCTTTGGTATTTCATCAGAGCAACAACAAGAAAGTTTAATGCCTAAAGTCGGTGATAACCTGGTTGAAGGTCCAGTAGTTAACAAAGAAAATAGAGATGATGTTGTTGAAGATCAAGATGATGTTGATGATCTTTTATCAAGTTTAGGGTTTTAACCGGAGTAAATAATGTCTTTTGAAGCCGATGAAGAAATTCTACAGGATTTTTTAGTAGAAGCAGGAGAAATACTCGAGCTACTTTCTGAGCAATTAGTTGAGCTTGAGAATGATATAAATAATGCCGATTTACTAAATGCAATATTTCGTGGGTTTCATACCGTAAAAGGTGGAGCTGGTTTTCTTGCTCTATCTGATCTTGTTGACGTTTGTCACGGAGCTGAAAATATTTTTGATTTGCTTCGAAACGGCCAACGCACTGTTAACGCTGAATTGATGGATACTATTTTATCAGCACTTGATACGGTTAACGATATGTTTGCCTTGGTGCAAAATAAAGAGCCGTTAATTCCTGCTGAAGCCAATTTATTAGCGGAATTAAAACGTTTAAGTGTGCCTGAAGGGCAAAAGGTAACCGCACCTGCGCAAGTGGCAAGGTCTGTACCTGTTGCGGTCGATTCAAGTTCATCTGATGAGATGAGTGAAGATGAATTTGAACGCTTACTGGATGAATTACATGGTAGCGGTAGTCCTTCTTTTGCACCCGCAGAACAATCTACAGTTGTTAGTCCTACGCTTACTAATAGTGATGATATTTCTGATGATGAATTTGAATCCTTATTAGATGAATTACATGGTCAAGGTGCTTTTTCAGCAGATATTAGTCATTCAAATACACTATCGCATACTTCTTCAGATGAAATTAACGATGATGATTTTGAGAACTTACTTGATGAATTACATGGTAAAGGTAATGCGCCTAAATCAGGAGTAACTCCCTCATTACCATTAGAAAAAACACCAGAGCCGGTGAAACCTGTCGCCAAACCGGCAGCTAAACCAGTATCAAAAGCAGAACCAGAATCAAAAGCAGAACCAGTGAGTAAGAAAGCCTCACAATCATCAGTACCCCAAGGTGAAACAACAGTACGAGTTGACACCAAACGACTTGATATAATCATGAATATGGTTGGCGAGTTAGTACTCGTCAGAAATCGTTTGACGAGCTTAGGGCTACTTACTGACGATGAAAATTTAAATAAAGCCGTGTCAAGTTTAGATGCCGTGACAACTGATTTGCAGGGTGCGGTAATGAAAACCCGCATGCAACCGATTAAAAAAGTATTTGGTCGTTTTCCTCGAGTAGTTCGAGATTTAGCACGCAGTTTAGATAAAGATATACAGCTTATTCTTGAAGGTGAAGAAACCGATTTAGATAAAAACCTTGTGGAAGCGTTAGCAGATCCCTTAGTGCATCTAGTGAGAAACTCGGTTGATCACGGAATTGAAATGCCTGATGTTCGTGAAGCTATGGGGAAACCTCGTCAAGGTAGTGTAGTTTTAACTGCTTCTCAAGAAGGCGATCATATTCTTTTAACCATCAAAGATGATGGTGCGGGTATGGACGCGGAGAAATTAAAGAGTATTGCGGTTAGCCGTGGTGTGCTTGATGTAGAAGCAGCAGCAAGAATGTCAGATAAAGAAGCTTTTAGTTTGATTTTTGCTCCAGGTTTCTCTACTAAAACTGAAATTTCTGAAGTGTCAGGTCGTGGGGTTGGTATGGATGTAGTGAAAACTAAAATATCCCAATTAAACGGCACTGTTAATATAGATTCAGAAATGGGGGTAGGTACTGTTTTAGAAATTAAAGTGCCATTAACCTTAGCAATATTACCTACTTTAATGGTTGTAGTAGGTAAGCAAACCTTTGCTTTATCTCTGGCTGCAGTGAACGAAATTTTCCATCTAGATTTAACTAAGACACATAGTGTTGATGGTCAATTAACCATAATTGTTCGTGAAAAAGCCATCCCTTTATTTTATTTAGATCAATGGTTAGTTAGAAATTGTGAAGATAAACCGCGTGACAATGGCCATGTTATTATTGTGCAACTGGGAAATCAGCAAATAGCGTTTGTTGTTGATAGATTAATAGGGCAAGAAGAAGTGGTCATTAAACCACTTGATAGGTTATTACACGGAACGCCTGGCATGGCAGGGGCAACTATAACGAGCGATGGTGGTATCGCATTAATTATAGATATACCTAGTTTGTTGAGGTTTTATGCTAAAAAATTACCGATGGATAAAAAATTGCGTTCATAACTCATTTCATTGGTGAAAAACACTCAAACTACTAAGTAGATTGGGTATGATAATTTAAAGTTGAGAATATAGATGGCCTACAAGGTACTCGTTGTTGATGATTCAAGTTTTTTTAGACGACGAGTCACCGATATACTAAATAAAGATCCACAGCTAGACGTTATTGATGTAGCAGTAAATGGCCAAGAAGCGGTAGACAAAGCCATTTTGCTAAAGCCTGATGTTATCACCATGGATATTGAAATGCCTGTTTTAAATGGCATTGCTGCGGTCAAACAAATAATGGCTAAATCTCCAACGGCTATTTTAATGTTCTCTTCTTTAACGCATCAAGGTGCCAAAGCGACTATCGAAGCATTAGAGGCGGGCGCTTTAGATTTTCTTCCGAAAAAGTTTAGTGATATTGCACAAAATAGTGATGAAGCAGGAAGCTTTTTAAGACAAAGAGTTATCCAATTGGCTAAAAAGCGCAGAATAACTAGACGTAGTATAGCGTCAAATCATTCTCCTAAGGTTAACCGAACGCTTAGCAACCGGACGCCGGGCAACCTAGCTTCATTAAATACTCGAAAGACATTAGCATCTTTAGAAACAAAAACCTCTATAGCCCAGAGTGTAAAGCCTATTACCTCGACAGTAATAAAAGCTTCAGAGAAAAAGTATAAATTATTAGCAATAGGTACTTCAACGGGAGGGCCTGTAGCATTGCAAAAAATATTAACTCAATTACCACAAAATTTTCCTCTGCCTATCATTATGGTTCAGCATATGCCTGCAACTTTCACTCATGCTTTTGCGAGTCGGTTAGACTCATTGTGCAAAGTAAATGTAAAAGAAGCCAGTGATGGTGACGTGCTTAAAGCGGGTTGTGCTTATTTAGCCCCTGGGGGACGTCAAATGGTTATAACTGGATCAGAAAATGCCGCTAAAATAAATATAATTGAGGATAACTCAACAAAAACAACCTTTAAACCTAGCGTTGATGTCAGCTTTGGTTCAGCGGCAAAAGTATTTACCGGTAATGTCTTAGGTATTATTTTAACAGGGATGGGTGCCGATGGCAGAGAGGGGTGTCGAATGTTAAAAGCAAGAGGTTCGACAATTTGGGCACAAGATGAGGAAACATGTGTGGTGTATGGAATGCCACAAGCGGTTACTGCAGCAGGTATATCGCAACTATCGTTGCCGTTAGAAACTATATCAAACGCCATACTTAAGGAAATAAAACATGGATAGACTAAGTATTGCTGGTCTTGTGATTGCAATCTTAGCTATTTATGTTGGGTTCGCTATAGACGGTGGCTCTATCGCTACGTTGTTTGAGTTACCCGCTTTCATTATTGTGGTTGGTGGTACACTGGGCGCAGTTATGTTGCAGTCATCAAGTGGACAGTTTTTTCATGCTTTTTCATTATTAAAATGGGTGTTTATACCGCCATGTTATGACATTGAAGAAGGAATAGACAATATCATATTTTGGGCTGAAAAATCACGAGAGTCAGGGTATTTAGCTCTGGAAGATATAGCACTTGATGTCGAAGATAGTTACACCCAAAAAGGATTGAACCTGTTGGTTGATGGTGTTGAGCTTGATAACTTAAGAGTCTCTTTAGAGTTAGATTTAGATATTTACCGAGAACATAATTTGCGTTCGGCTAATGTATTTGAATCTATGGGTGGTTATAGTCCAACCATCGGTATATTAGGTGCCGTATTAGGGCTTATCCATGCCATGAGTAACTTAACCGAGCCTACTTTACTTGGACAAGGTATTGCCACCGCATTCATTGCGACCATTTATGGCGTTGGTTTTGCTAATTTAATTTATTTACCTATTGCAAATAAAATTAGAGCTATTATTCATCAACAAACAATGTACCGTGAAATGATTTCTGAAGGTTTAATTTCTATCGCTAATGGTGAAAATCCACATGCAATAGCCAATAAATTATCAGCATTTAGGTTAGAACAGTGAATCGTTTACGCAAAAGAAGACATTATGTAGAACATGAAAATGTTCATCGATGGCTTGTTTCATATGCCGATTATATGACTTTACTCTTTGCGTTATTTGTTGTGCTATATGCGATGGCTATGGTTAATGAAAAGCCATTTGAAACTTTTACTAAATCAGTGGGGCGTATATTTCAGGCAAATAATGAACAGCCTAAAAATCGAGGCCACGGTGATGATATTCTCAATGTAAATACCAGTAAAACCAATAAAAGATTATATGGCAGTGGGATTCTAGATGTAGCTGGCCCACAACTGTTAGAAGGTGAACTAAGTTTATCAAATATATCTCATTCTCAGGTAGGCACTAACTTAACTTCTTTAGAAGATGAATTACATGCGGCTCTTTATGAGTTAGTAGAGTCTGGCTATGCGCAGTTACAAGTGGATGGCGATTGGCTAGAAATAGAATTAAATAGTGGCTTGTTGTTTCCAAGTGGTTCGTCTTCTACAACTAATTCAGCAACAAATATTTTAGCTGTTATTTATGAAGTTATCGATGAAGTAACAAATTTTGTGCGTGTGAGAGGTTATACTGATAACCAAGCCATTAATACCGAATTTTTCTCATCGAATTGGGAATTATCCATTTATCGAGCTACCGCTATTTTACAACTTTTAGAAACTTTTGGTATGAATCCTGCGAGAATGGCTATTGAAGGATATGGACAATACTACCCCAGTGCGGATAATACTACTGCTCAAGGGCGAGCAAAAAATCGAAAGGTGGTGGTAGCAATTTCGAAATATGGCTTAGAAAAATCAAATTTGTTAAACACTCCAACAATCAGCGTGAAAGATGTTGAAGCAATTACAAAAGCAATTGAGCCCGGTGAGCAGAATAACGAAATTAAAATTATTCGTTTACCTAATGGTAGTATCCGTATCACGACGAGAAGTGAAAGTGACAATACTTTGAAAAAACAAAGTAATAATTCTACCAGTAGCCAATAAAATTAAGATAACAATTAACTTTAAATAAGTATTAGGAATAACTATTGGAAGTTTGGACGGTAGCAAATCAGAAAGGTGGAGTTGGTAAAACCACAACAACTATCGCTTTAGCAGGCTTGTTAGCTGAGTGTAGTAAAAGAGTTTTAATAGTTGATACTGATCCCCATGCATCGTTGAGTTATTATTTTGGTATCGAATCTGAAGATTTAGAATTGAGTGTGTATGATTTATTTATACAAGAGTCTTCAACTGAACAAATTTTGCAAAGTCTCTGTCCTACACCGTATAGTTATATAGATATATTGCCGGCAATAATGGGGCTAGCAACACTTGATCGTTCATTAGGAGCTCAAGGTGGTATGGGGTTAGTGCTAAAAAAAGCCATAAGAAAAATATCACAAGATTATGATTATGTTCTGATTGATTGTCCACCCGTCTTAGGTGTACTTATGGTGAATGCCTTAGCCGCAGCAGATAAAATTGTTGTACCAGTGCAAACTGAATTCTTAGCATTAAAAGGGTTAGAGCGAATGATTAAAACATTAGATCTAATGCAAGGGGAACAAGAAAAACCTTTTAGATACACAATAGTACCTACTATGTTTGATAAAAGGACTAAAGCCTCTACTATAGCTAATCAACAATTACAGGATACTTACAAAGAAAAGGTTTGGCCTGGGGTTATTCCTATTGATACTAACTTTAGAAATGCTAGCCTTGTACAAAAAGTTCCTTCGCATTTTTCAGCAAATACTCGTGGGGTTCTGGCTTATAAAAGTCTATTAGATTATTTAATTAAATCAGTTTAAGAAGTAGAAAGTAAATGGCAAAATCTTTAGCAGCAAGTAATAAATTAATGAAAAATTATCTGTCTGAATTAATGACGGACGAAGATCTGGTACAAAAAAGTACAGAAAAAGAAACTGAAAGTAGTGTGACTAAGAGTGCATTTGAAAACAAACAGTTAGAATGTTTACTGCAAAACATCAATGCAAACCTACAGGTTGAAGAAATTGAATTCAAGACACAAAAAAGTGTTAATAAGCCGTTAACTAACAAAGGTGTTGCTGGAATAGACACCCTAAAGAGTACAGTTGAAACAAGTTTAGCTCCTAACAAAAGTCATGGTGATGTTAGTGTTAAATCTGAAAAACTTTATCGCGAAGGGGATTTCCAAGCACTATATTTTGATGTTGGAGGTTTAATATTAGCGGTTCCTTTGATTGCGTTGGGTGGAATTCATCAGGTTGATAAAACAACGTCTTTAGTGGGGAAGCCTAAATGGTTTAAAGGCGTAATGTTGTATAGAGATGAAAAAATTAATGTTGTTGACACTGCATTATGGGTAATGCCAGAAAAATATGATGAAAAATTAAAAAAATCTTTAAACTATCAGTATGTTATTATGCTAAATAAAAGTGGTTGGGGTTTATCTGCTGAAAATTTAATTGATACGGTAACCTTAAAGCAGGAAGAGGTTAAGTGGTTAGACTCACCTAGCAAGAGACCTTGGCTAGCCGGTTTGGTTAAAGATAGAATGTGTGCCTTACTTGATGTAGATTCATTAATTCAATTGCTCAATGATGGTAGCGTAATTAATGAAGTTGATTCATAATGTTTTTAACGATTGAGTAGTTACTTTATAAATAATTTGAGAGGCAAATGGTATGTCTGATGAAAGACGCAGTTCTGATGAAAAAAATGGTGAAAATGACGAAGTACTTCAATGGGTAACATTTAAGCTGAAAAATGAAACTTACGGCATTAATGTCATGCAAGTACAGGAAGTTTTACGCTATAGCGAAATTGCACCTGTACCCGGAGCGCCACTTTATGTACTTGGTATAATTAACTTACGAGGTAATGTAGTTACCGTTATTAATACGCGAGCTAAGTTTGGCATAGAGTCTTGTGATGTTACCGACAATACCAGAGTAGTAGTTATTGAATCTGAAAAACAGGTGATAGGCATTGTAGTAGATAGTGCTTCTGAAGTGGTTTATTTAAAAGCATCTGAGATAGATGTCGCACCTAATGTAGGTCATGATGAAAGTGCACAATTTATTCAAGGTGTTTCTAACCGTGATGGAGAATTACTCATTTTGGTTGATTTAGATAAGTTACTCTCAGATGATGAATGGGATGAATTAAAACAATTTTAAACAGGTATTGCCATAGTAAAGTACTAATGCCATAGATATGTAGTTATTCTAAATGTCCAATAACATCGATGATTTTTAATCACACGCCTGATATTACTCAATCAAGCGTCTTTTTTGAAAATCGATTCACATCGATATTTGATCAATAACGTAAATAACGTATAAATATTGATGTTGGTATAAGTCGCTTTATCTTTTGATTATAATGATTACGTTTTAATTTTTTATTTATTGAATTATCAAGCTTATGTCTTTGTTAGCAGTACCTATTATTTCAGTTGTAGCACTTTTTCTAACTCTTTTATGTTTTGTTGCAGTTTTAATTTTATCAATAAAACAAAAGGCTAATGTAACTATGCTTGTTTCACAATATCAAATGCATGAGTTAGTTCTTAATAATATACAACGGGTAAATGATCAATTACTAATAGATGTAGGCAAGTTACATAGACAAGTTGAACAAATAACGACAGAGAATATACAAGTCACTAAGCAACTTGAGCACCGTATTAAAACGGTGCAAACGCAAATTGGTAATCAACATGAAATTATTACACAATTACAAACAGATCAAGGAGATGATAAATTTTATACTCGTGCAATCAAGTTGGCCAAAAAAGGTGCTGATATTGACGAGATTGTAACTGAGTGTGAGCTACCTTATGCAGAAGTTGAAATGCTAATCTCTGTTTATCAAAAGAAAACCTCTTCTTAGTTTTTCCATTGACGACTCATCGAGTTTCATTTATGTTAAGCAAAATATTACTTCTGCACTTATTTTACTTTATTTTTAATGTAGCCCCAGGAAGGAATTAGGCTCTGTGAATTCACCTTTATTGAAATGTTTTCGTACACTTATTTTATTATCAGTTATGCTTTTATCTGCTTGCTCTGTAACTCCAACAGATGAGGGGGTTAATGATTATAGAGATCCACTAGAAACAATTAATAGACCTTCTTGGACCTTTACATGGGATTATGCGGATAAATATGTTACCAAGCCCATATCCGAGTTTTATACCACTTATACCCCCCATTTTTTACGCACAGGCTTATATAATATGGCCCTGAACTTAAATGAACCGTCAAGTGTAATTAATAACCTTTTACAGCTAAAGTTTACTGAAGCGGCCAAAGGGACGGGTCGATTTGTGTTGAATTCAATAATTGGTTTGTTAGGATTTTATGATCCCGCTAGTGACTTTGAATGGTCTGGGGATCAAGAGGAGTTTGGAGAAGTTTTGGGTAGTTATGGTGTTGGTGACGGAGCTTATCTTGTTATACCCGCATTAGGACCAAGCTCAGTCAGAGAAGAGGTAGGTGATTATGTTGATGGTTTATACTGGCCATTAGTTGTTATTGATTTTTGGCCGAATTTGGTTCGTTTAGGAATACTTGGCTTAGAAAAACGAGCGGCTATTAGAGATCAAGAACAGTTAGTAGTTGAATCTACCGATTCATATGAATTTATTAAAAACGCCTATTTTCAGAATATGAACTATCGTTTATATGATGGTGATCCTCCTATGGTTATTGATGAAGATGACGAAGCTGAAATTGATGCTTTATTGGAAGAATTTGATGACATTGATTAATTTAGTTGAATATATTTAAGCGAAGTTGATAAACATGTACCGAAGTTAAACGCAATTTGCTAGAATTGCAATAATTTTTTATTCATGTCAAATGTACTATTTGGCATTATTATTTTTGGAAGTATTTAGATGAATATTATTGAAGGTTCATTTGAGGCAAAAGGCAAAAAATTTGCCATTGTTGTGTCACGTTTTAATCACTTTATTGTTGATAGTTTATTAGATGGTGCAGTTGATGCACTTAAACGCCATGGTAGCGTTGCAGATGATGACATTACTATTGTTCGTGTTCCAGGTGCTTATGAGCTGCCATTAGCAGCAAAAAAAGTTGCGAAAAAAGGTGAGTATGATGCGATTATTGCCATTGGTGCTGTTATTCGAGGTGGTACTCCTCATTTTGATTTCGTTGCGGGCGAGTGTAATAAAGGTTTAGCACAGGTTTGCTTAGAGTCAGAAATCCCGGTATCTTTTGGTGTTATCACTACGGATTCTATAGAGCAAGCTATTGAACGTGCGGGAACCAAAGCGGGTAACAAAGGCGCTGAAGCGGCTCTTGGTGCTTTAGAGATGGTCAACGTTTTAGCACAACTGTAGGATATTTATTGTGAGACCCTCACCAAGAAGAAAAGCACGTGAACTTGCGTTTCAAGCCGTATTTTCATGGCAAATGAGTCATAATTCAGTTAACGATATTGAAGTGAATTTTATCGCTGATAACAGTAAACGTCGATTTGATATAGAGTACTTTCAACAATTACTTCGTGGTGTTACAAGTAATGTTAAAGAATTAGATCTTGCTATCTCCCCGTATGTTGAACGCCCCCTTAAAGATGTTGATCATGTCGAAAAAGCAATTTTACGTGTGGCTATTTATGAGTTAATCTCATGCCAAGATGTACCTTATCGGGTGGTAATCAACGAGGCAATTGAATTAGCCAAATCATTTGCAGCTGATGATAGTCATAAGTTTGTTAATGGTGTTTTAGATAAAGCCGTTAAATTAATACGTCCTCAAGATTAATTGATTTTAATTAAAAACAGCATATTGGAAGTATATGAAAGAATTTGAGCTGATAAAGCATTTTTTTAGTGAGCAAGTTGTCAATAGAAAAGATGTTTTACTTGGTATAGGCGATGATTGTGCTGTTGTCGCTTGTACAAAAAAACAAGATATTGTGGTAACTACTGATACATTAGTTGCCGGAGTTCATTTTCCTTTAGAGACATCGCCGAGGGCTATCGGTCATAAAGCAGTGGCCGTTAACTTATCTGATATAGCAGCCATGGGAGCTAAACCAAGTTGGTTGTCTCTTGCTATTACATTGCCTGAAGTCAATGAAGATTGGCTTGCTGAGTTCAGTCTAGGTGTATTTGAATTATGTGAATATTATAACGTACAACTTATTGGGGGAGACACCACCCAAGGACCATTAAGTATTACCATCACAGCACAAGGGTTAACCCCAGAAGGGAAGTATTTATCTCGCTCAGGTGCTAAAGCAGGTGATTGGCTTTATGTAACGGGAGTATTGGGTGATGCGGCTCTCGCTTTGCAGCATTATAAAAAACAAATTAACATTAGTAGAGACTATGTTGAAAAAATACAAGCTAAGTTAGATTACCCTAAACCTCGTGTTTTAGCGGGTCAAACCTTACGTGAATATGCTACTTCCATGATTGATCTTTCAGACGGTTTATATGCCGACTTGGGACATATCTGCCGGGCATCTAAAGTTGGTGCTAATATCTTTCTTGACTCCATTCCATTATCTAATATTATGTGTGAAACCTTATTGTTTGACGATGCCGTTAAGCTTGCACTTTGCGGTGGCGATGATTACGAACTATTATTTACGGTGTCTGAAGATAATAAAGTCGGTATGGAAACAGCTTTATCTCATGCGGCTACGCCTGTTACCTGTATAGGTCAAATAAATGCATCAAAAACTATTTTAACAATGTTAAATAATAAACCTGTGCCAATAAATAGCACTGGTTTTGAACATTTTTCTATAAAATAATGGCTCTGTTGTAGTTTATTGTTGTCGCTTAGGTTAACGTTAACGCCAAACGTTATGTAGCGTGATATTTGAGCTATTTGAGCTATTTGAATTAAAAAACTAA
>Ga0209081_1002198_pt1 | contig 11403 bp, 9 predicted proteins | sample GOMGulsemesocosm_4_FD_184636 | JGI IMG/M metagenome (GOLD analysis project Ga0209081, IMG submission 184636) | Methane-oxidizing microbial communities from mesocosms in the Gulf of Mexico - GOM15B Gulf of Mexico (SPAdes) (version 2) | ecosystem: Environmental > Aquatic > Marine > Cold seeps... | reverse complement strand
AAAAGTAGTGCAACAAAATCCTGACTCTAAAAAATAAAAACAATTACACTACGGGTATTAATTGATTAATAAATTCGGTAATTGAATTAGCAAGTTTTTTATGCGGCTTGCACCCAACTTGTTCAACCCAAACTTCACCCGTATTATTTGCTATAGAAATGATGGTATCTTCTTCATCAGTCACAGCAAAGAATACCGTTTCTTGTTGCTTTAATCTTTGCTTCATCAAAATATGACCAATAATATTTTCTTGTAAGCGCTGAAAATCATCATTATTCCAAGCAAAAAGTAACGTTAATTCTCCTTCAAGACAGGTAGCATTTAAGCTTTCACTGTAAAGTGTGGTGAAATAAGTTTTAATATCTTGATGCAGCGTTAAATTAAGTGCTGATTCAACATTTGCAAAAGTTAGCCCCTCGTCATGTATAACTATTGGTTGCCAAAAAACCTTACCCTCTTCAGCATCGGTTGATGTACTGCACTCTGTTACCTGTTCGCATAGAGAAAACCACTGTTCATCTTGCTCTATTTGGGGCAAATTACCATGGGTGTTTTTATAATGATTAATGTACTGATTAGCAAACTGTTGTAGAGCTTTTGATAAGTGATTATTAACACTAAGAGAATTTGATGATGTCATCTAACGCTAAGATCCTTTAAAATAGCCAATGAACTCATTTAAGTTACAGATGGCAAAATATAAATTTATGACAATTTACCAAAACGCACAGGCACTAAATCAATTAACAGGTCAACTAACGCTTGGTAAAGCAACACAATATTGCAGTGAATATAACCCAGATTTACTGCAAGGGGTACCAAGAAGCTTAAATAGAGATGATTTAGCACTAACAAATGACAGTTTACCTTTTGTTGGTGAAGATGTTTGGTATGGTTATGAATTATCTTGGTTAAATATAAAAGGTAAACCTGTTGTCGCTGTAGCCGAGTTTCGCTTTGACTGTACTAGTCCAAATATTGTCGAATCAAAATCATTTAAGCTTTATTTAAATAGCTTTAATCAAAGCAGGTTTATTGATAGTGAGATGGTTAAAAAAACACTCATAAAAGATTTATCCGTTACAGCAGGTGTAACTGCAAAAGTTCAGTTATTCAATGTTGAGCAGTGCCCTGCTTTAGCAATAAAACTATCAGGGCAAGATATTACTTGTATCGATGATGAAGAGGTAAGTATCGAAAACTATCAACTTTCTGCACGATATTTAACCAGCTCACAATGTGCAAATGATACCGCGCCAGTTATTCAAGAAAACATAGTCAGTCACTTATTAAAATCAAACTGTTTAATCACCAATCAACCCGATTGGGCCAGTATTTATATTGACTATAAAGGTAAAGCAATAAATCATGCTGCACTGTTAAAATATTTAATTTCATTTCGCCAGCACAATGAATTCCATGAGCAATGTGTTGAGAGAATTTTTTGTGACTTAAAAAAACATTGCCAATTAGATGAACTGACTGTTTTTGCCCGTTATACACGCCGAGGTGGATTAGATATAAATCCATTTAGGAGCACTCACTTAACGACTGCTCCTTTTGCTCGAACATTAAGGCAATAACATGACTTTACACTATGCTTGACTAGCAACTAATGCTTGTTCAAGATCGGCAATAATATCATCAATATGTTCAATACCAATAGACAGACGAACCATTTCTTTACTTACACCCACTTTAGCTAATTCACTTTCATTTAGCTGACGGTGAGTTGTTGAAGCTGGGTGACAAGCAAGTGATTTAGCATCACCAATATTAACTAAACGCACAATTAAATTTAATGCGTCTATAAATTTAGCGCCTGATGGCTCACCTCCTTTGATACCAAAGCTTAAAATACCACTACTGCCTTGTGGTAAATATTTTTTAGCTAGCGCATAATCACTTGACGCCTCTAAACCCGAATAATTCACCCAAGAAATACTACTATGTTGCTCTAAATATTGCGCAACTTTTTGAGTGTTATAGCAATGACGCTCCATTCTAAGCGGTAGTGTTTCTATGCCTTGTAATATCAAAAAGGCATTCATTGGAGAAATAGCCGCACCCATATTTCTTAAAGGAACAACACGTGCTCTAGCAATAAACGCCGCAGCACCAAAAGTTTCAGTGTAACTAACGCCATGGTAAGAGGGATCAGGAAGATTTAACTGAGAAAACCGCTCTTTATTTTCAACCCACGGGAACTTACCTGAATCAACAATAATACCGCCTATAGAAGTGCCATGACCACCCATATATTTAGTTAACGAATGCACAACAATATCAGCACCATGTTCAAATGGTCGACAAAGAACAGGGCTTGCAACAGTGTTATCAACAACCAATGGTACGCCATATTTATGGGCAATTTCTGCCATTTTTTCTAAATCAGCAATATTACCTGAAGGGTTTCCTATCGTTTCACAAAAAACAGCTTTGGTATTTTCATCAATCAAGCTTTCTAATGCGGCAAAATCATCATGGCTAGCAAACCTAACCTCAATACCTTGTTGTGGTAAAGTATGAGCAAATAAATTATAAGTGCCGCCATATAATTTGTTAATGCTAACAATGTTATCGCCCACTTTAGCTAACGTTTGAATAGTTGCCGTTATCGCCGCCATACCCGAAGCAAGCGCTAACGCGGCAATACCACCTTCAAGTTCTGCAACGCGTTGCTCTAAAACTGCGGTAGTTGGGTTACTCATTCGGGTGTACATGTGACCTTCAACTTTCAAATTAAAAAGATCGGCACTGTGCTGAGTATCATCAAAAGCATAACTTGTGGTTTGATAAATAGGTACAGCAACGGCTTTGGTCGATTGCTCTGGGGTGTAGCCAGCATGAATAGCGGTAGTTTCTCTGCGCATAATAAAATCCAAAATAAGGTTAATTAGTTAATAAATTAACCTTATATTAGCTAATAATTAGCTAATAACACAGAGAATCAATAATATAAAAATGAGTTATTTTAGATATTTTGAACTAAGCTTTCTTTAAAAACTAAAAAACAAATAAAATAGCTAATAACTTACCTTATTGGTTTAAGCTAAATAATTAATATATTTTATCGTAGAGACTAACAATACCTTTGATTATACTGTAAATTCATTATATGAAGGTTATAATAAAATATGTATTTCTCTTCACATACGCTTTATAATATATAATATCGGATAAGGATTTGCATTTTATATGAATACTAAAACTGTTGCTGTAGAGCAGATAAAAGCATTAAAAAATAAACTTAATACAGCAATAGAATCTAGAGCATCGCTTGAAGAGGAATTTAAGACTCAATCAAGTATGCTTATTCAATTCATTAATAAATTATCCCATGCATCAAAAGGATTAAATTTAGAGCTAGATAATCGTTTAGCTCAACTTAGGTCATTATTAACCAAATCAGTCTCCATTGAAGAGGTTGAAGACAAAATAGCTGAAATATCTAAATTATTACAACGTCATACCATCAACAATGATCAAAATATAACTAAAGTCCATCAACAATTTAATGATGTAGGTAAAGATTTACAAAAATTTAACGGGTTGCCTGATGATTTACGTCGTAAATTACGCGTTTTGTTAAAAGGCTCAGAAAGTACTAAAGATAGCCTTAGTCAATACATCCCTTTACTCTTTCAACTATTACAATTTTATAATATTTTACTAAAGTCACAAAGTAATGATCCTAAAAGCGAATTACCAGACTCAATAAATAAGTTAATTCCAGAAACATCAATTCAAACAAGTACTAATCAACCTTTAAATGTCAATACCCTATTAATAGAGAAAATATTAGTTTGTTTGAGTAAATTACAACTATCAACGCAAAACTCTAGGGCATTATTAAATCTAAACAATAAACTAATAAGTGACACATCTAGCGATGATATCCTTTACCACTTTATTGAAATTTTCGATGTTATTGTTGCTGATTTACAAACTGAACGTGATAGTGCTGAAAACTTTTTAACCACGCTAAATAATACCCTGCAAACAGTACAAGGTGTGGTTAAGAAAACGCTACTAACTTGTGAAAGATCACAAGGCACTAATAATAAAATCAACTCTAAGCTACAAAGTCAATTACTTACTATGGATAGCACAGTCAAAAAGGCTATATCTTTAGAACAAGTAAGAGTAGATATTAACTCACAACTTCTAACTATCACCTCAACTTTAGAAAAAAAATCATTGTTTGAACATCAAAGCCAGCAAGCATTGAATAAACAATTAAATGAAATGGCAACAAAAGTTGCACAGCTTGAAAAACAAAGCCAAGTATTTGAAGAGAAATTAGCGGAACAACAACGTAAAAGCATGCAAGATGCTTTAACAAAACTTAGTAACAGGGCTGCTTTTGATGATTACTTCACTAAAGCAATGGTACGCTTTTATCACCAACCTTATGAACTTGCTTTAGTGGTTTTGGATATAGATAATTTTAAAAATATCAATGATACTTATGGTCACACTGCAGGCGATAAAACCCTGCAAGTTATTGCGAATACAATACAGAAAAAAGTATCAAACGATGCTTTTGTTGCTCGTTATGGTGGTGAAGAATTTGTTATTATTTACGCTAACCTTAACAAAGTTACTGTTGAAAAAGAGTTAAATAGATTAAATAAAATTATTGCCAACTTACCCTTTAAGTTTAAAAACAATAAAGTAAGTATTACTTTATCAATAGGTGTCACCCATATAAAGCCTGATGACAATATTCATATTGCTTTTGAACGCGCTGATAAAGCAATGTATACAGCTAAAGCACAAGGAAAGAATCAAGTAGTGTATCACCAGTAATTGTTTCGTAACTATTCATCTAGTCTCTATTATAGCCAAAGTATATGATCGGGAATTCATCATGTTAACAGCTGAATATTCAATTCAGGTTTGTGATTTCATAGCAAATTTAACTATCTACATCAGGACTACATCAAGACTACATCAGGACAATACGCATCAAAAAATGCATCAAAAAGATATATACCCCTACTCTCTCTAAATAATACAACTGCCTCATAAGGAAATATTAATGCACACTCAGCTTAATCCTGTTGGTAATATGAACATACTTTCACAAGCTGAAGTAGATCAACTTCAGCAATCATCCACCAGTGAGCTTTATAACTTGTATAGAAACTGTTCATTAGCAGTACTCAATGCAGGTAGTCACTCTGATGACGCTGAAGTAATTTATCAACAACACAAAAAATTTAAAATTCAAGTATTACGCAGAGAGCGAGGGGTTAAGATTGATCTTGAAAATCCTCCTGAACATGCTTTTGTAGACGGTAAAATCATCCTTGGTATTAAGGAGCATTTATCCGCTGTATTACGTGACATTTTGTTTATTAACAATCGTTATCAAAGCATGTACTGCATGCCTGATACTTTAACCGATGCAACCTTTGGCATCTTACGTAATGCCGGTACTATTTTACCTGAAACAGAGCCTAGACTAGTCACCTGTTGGGGTGGTCATTCTATTAAACATAATGAATACAAATATACTAAAGATGTAGGTTATGAGCTTGGTCTGCGCAATTTCAATATCTGCACGGGGTGCGGCCCTGGAGCCATGAAAGGTCCAATGAAAGGCGCCACTATAGGACATGCTAAACAGCGTAACAAAACAGGCCGTTATATTGGATTAACTGAACCGAGTATTATTGCCGCTGAGCCTCCTAATGCCATTGTTAATGAATTAGTTATCATGCCTGACATAGAAAAACGTTTAGAAGCTTTTGTACGCATGTCTCATGGCTTGATTATTTTCCCCGGAGGTGCAGGCACTGCAGAAGAGTTACTCTATATATTAGGCATTTTATTAAACGATAAAAATAAAGAACAAGTTCTGCCTATAATATTAACCGGCCCTAGCAGCGCCAGTGATTATTTTACCGAAATAGATGCTTTTGTTGGTGCCACTCTAGGAACAGAAGCGCAGCAACTCTACAAAATAATAATAGATGACCCACAACAAGTGGCTCAAGAAATGAATAAAGGTTTAGTGCAAGTACTCGCTAATCGTAAAAAAACAGGCGATGCCTTTCATTTTAATTGGTCATTAGAAATATCCGACGACTTTCAAAAACCCTTTAAACCAAACCATGAAAACATGTCAGCATTAAGCATTAGCCATAAATTACCTACGGCTGAGCTGGCTGCTAATTTACGAAGAGTGTTTTCAGGTATAGTTGCTGGTAATGTAAAATCCGAGGGAATTAAAGCTATTCGTAAACATGGCCCTTTTAAAATATCAGGTGATAAAAAAATTATGGCTTTAATGGATAAATTACTCGCTTCTTTTGTTAGCCAACAAAGAATGAAGTTACCTGGTAGTGAGTATATTCCTTGTTATCAAGTAATAGAGGACTAATTAGTGCCTGCTCATTTAGTTTTGATCGATGCATTGAACCTTATTCGACGGATTTATGCTGTACAAGAGCGCCCTTTTGTTCAAGGCAAAGCAAGCAAAAATAAAATTAAAATAGAAAATCTGTTAACTGAAAAAGATCAAAAACAAATCTTATTCAATACAAAAAATGCTTGTATTAAAGCATTAGAAAATATATTAGCATTACAGCAACCAAGCCATGCTTTAGCGGTATTTGATAGCGAACAACCTTGTTGGCGCTATAAGTTATACCCTGATTACAAAAAAGGTCGCAAAAAAATGCCTGTTTTTTTAGCGAGCGAACTCAGTAATATTCAAGATGCTTTTATGCAATATGGTGTTGACTCATTAGTACCAGCAGAGGATGAAGCTGATGATATTATTGCTACTCTAACAACAAAAATGGCACTTCATGGTCAACATGTCACTATTGTATCAACTGACAAAGGTTTCCTATCATTATTAAATGCTAATGTTTATATTTATGATTATTTCAATCGACGTTATTTAGATAAATATTATGTTAAAAATAAATTTGATGTCGAACCAACACAACTTATTGATTTATGGACACTAACAGGAGATAACACGAATAAAATACCTGGCGTTGCCAGTATAGGAAAGGTAACGGCCGCTAATCTGTTAAATCAACACGGATCTCTCAAGGCTGCTCTTAGTGCGATTAAAAGTAAAAGTGAGGAAATAAAACCAAAAATCAAAGAAAAGCTTAATCAAAGTGAAGCACAAATAACATTAAGTAAAAAATTACTTACATTTAAGCAAAATATTCCTTTAGGGTTTAATTTAAAAGATATACGCTTGAAAAATTAAGCCTACACTTATTTAATACTCTCATATTGAAGTAGCTTAAGTATAGACTAAAGTAAGCTTGATACTGCTAGCATTTACACCTAATATGAACTTTTTAAGTTAAAAGTGTTATGTAAGGCTTTCAAGCTCGCATACATCGCCTTTACATGGTATAAAGCTCAGCATAAACTTTCTAAGCGAACGACTTATTCTAAGCGAACGACTTAGTCGAGTAAAATTTAGCGTTTGTTTGTTTAGCTATTTATTCACATAGATTAACGCTAAACGAACTCATTAAAACTAGGCAGATTTGGCTAGTTACATAATATATATTAATAAGGTGAAATAAATGACTCAGCAAACCATCACAGTGATCCCCGGCGACGGCATTGGTCCAAGTATTATTGAAGCAACCATTAAAGTACTAGACAAAGCGGGTTGTAATTTTAATTATGAGTTTGCTGACGCTGGTTTAACTGCCTTAGAAAAGCATGGTGAATTAGTACCACAAGAAACGATAGACTTAATTGAAAAGAATAAAATCACTTTAAAAGGTCCATTAACAACACCCGTTGGTGAAGGCTTTACTTCAATCAACGTTACTTTACGTAAACAATTTAAATTATTTGCCAACCTACGCCCTGTATTATCTTTTAAAGGGACAAAAGCCCGCTACGAAAACATTGATATTTTAACTGTACGTGAAAATACTCAAGGTATGTACTCAGGTGCTGGTCAGGTAGTGTCTGAAGACGGTACACAAGCCGAAGCTATGAGTATTATTACCCGTGAAGGCTCTGAAAAAATATTAACTTTTGCTTATGAAACAGCACGTAAAGAAGGCCGTAAAAAAGTAACCGCCGTTCATAAAGCAAATATTTTAAAATCAACATCTGGATTGTTTTTAAAAGTAGCTCGTGAAGTTGCGGCTCGTTACCCAGATATTGAATCAACAGAAATGATTGTTGACAACTGTTGTATGCAACTTGTGATGAACCCTAGTCAATTTGACGTGATAGTTACCACCAACCTTTTCGGTGATATATTATCTGATCTTTGTGCAGGTTTAGTTGGCGGTTTAGGTATGGCTCCAGGTGCTAATATTGGTGAAGATTGCGCAATTTTTGAAGCTGTTCACGGTAGTGCTCCTGATATTGCAGGGAAAAACTTAGCAAACCCAACATCTGTAATTTTAGCTGCACTGCAAATGCTTGAGTATTTGGAAATGAGCGATAAAGCAGAGAAAATTAGAAAGGCATTAACCGATGTTATTGCCAGTGGTGATCGCACGACACGTGATTTAGGTGGTACACATGGTACTACTGATTTCACTGAAGCGTTACTTGATAGACTATAATCTAAAATAACCTGTACTTGTAAGCGACGTTACAAGTACAGGCGACTTTAGTCGCCTTAAATCTCTCTATTACCTTACTTTACCTTTACCTTTACCTTTAAAAATCTTAATTAAACAATGCCACTTCTGCTGTAGTTAAAGTGCGCCATTGCCCTGCGGGTAAATCAGCTAATTTAATTTTACCAATTTGCTCTCGGTGCAAACCTACGACTCTATTGCCTATTGCTGCAAACATACGTTTAACTTGATGATACTTCCCTTCAGTAATCGTGAGTAAAACTTCATTATCAGCCACCAAGGTTAAAACAGCTGGGCGAGTTAAAGAAGACTCACCTTGTAGCTGAATACCTGTCTTAAATTTTTCCATTAATTCATTGATCTTATTTTCTGGAATAGCATTTCTAAGCCAAACACGGTAAATTTTTTGACAGTCTTTTTTAGGGGAGATAACATTATGTGACCATCTGCCATCATCGGTAATAAGTACTAAGCCTGTTGTATCGGCATCAAGCCGACCCGCGATATGTAAATCAAACGCTTTATCAACGTCAAGAAAATGCAAAACTGAAGGATATACTTCATCAACGTTTGAACAAATAGAATCAACGACCTTATGCAGCATAAAATAACGAGAGGTGCGAGCGGTTAACGCTTCACCATCAATGGTGATGCAATTATTTTCATGTACCTGCATAGCAGCATTTTTAGAAATATCACCATTAACACGAACTTCACCACTTTTTAGCAGTTTTTTTGCTTCATTTCGTGTTAATTCAGTACTTTTACAAATAAACTTATCTAAGCGCATTGATAATTTCCACTTGGCTTCCTATTTGGCTTTTTACTTGGCTTTTTACTTGCGTGATTAAGAACCCCATGTTCATGACTCTGCCTCAACCCAAAACCAATAGCCTTGATCAAGTAAATCAACCATCAAGGTTACAAAGTGTTCGTTATTACGCCATGGTGCTAATTCATTAGGCATGATAGTTAGCTTATTACAAAGTAATTTTATTACCGGTAAAATCTCTACGTCAAAACGGATTTGTTCACCATTGATATAGCAAACATCTTCGTCACTACTTACGTTAACATTTTGATCTTGAGGCTCTTGAGCCGTATTTTCAAAGTAAAATGCACGTAAACCGCCTAAACGCTTAATACCGTGTATGGCTAATAACTCACTGACTTCCTCTGCTGCAAAAGGTTCTTCAGAAGGCATTAAATCTAACTCATGCTTAGCACTGGTTAGGAAGTTACCCACAAAATTTTTGAACAGCTTGTCATCATCAAGCAAGTTTTGTAGTTGTAGCTTAATACTGTCGTAATCTTGTATAGTAATTTCACCACTATTTTTAATAGTTTGCCTGTTCGGATCTTCAAGCAGTTGCCCGCCTAAATTATTATCAATTAAATGATCCGCAAAACCACTTAATAAGCTAATGGCTGAATTAGCACGAAATCCCACTGAAAAACTCATGGATGGCTCTAAAGCAACACCTTCATGAGGAAAGCCTGGTGGAATATATAAAATATCGCCTGCTTCAAGCTCTATATCAATTATCGCTTCAAAGGGTTCTACATGTAGCAATGCCTCATGAGCGATCACTTCATTATGTTGACCGCGATCACCTACACGCCAATGACGTTTACCTGAACCTTGGCAAATAAACACATCGTAGTTATCAATATGAGGGCCAACACTGCCACCTGTTGTCGCAAAACTAGCCATTAGGTCATCTAAACGCCAGTGCGGTAAAAAACGAAACGGTTCAATTAACTCAGCGGCTTCTTCAGAAAAATTATCAAGCGCTTGGATCACTAAAGACCAATCACGCTCGCCTAAATGTTCATAACTTTCAAAGGGACCAAACTCTGCTTGCCACTGATCTCCTTGTTTAGAGACCAGACGAGATTGCACCGTTTCTTCCATGGCAATTCCTGCAAACTCATCCATAGAAATAGGATCAATAAAGTTTTTAAAACCTTGACGAATAACCACAGGTTTCTTCTGCCAGTATTGGGTTAAAAACTCATTCTGGCTCATTTGGTTTAAATCTAGGTTATACATAATTTCTCTCAATACAAAGTGGTATTATAAGCTTTTAGCATACGCTCTTGCTTTTGCAAGATCTTCGGGAGTATCAACTCCCTCTACAGGCACGTTAACTTTAGCAACTTCAACATGAATATGCTCTCCTTGATAAAGGACTCTTAATTGTTCAAGTGCTTCAATTTGCTCTAATTTGCTGGTTGGCCAATTAACATAATCTTTAATAAAGCCTGCACGATAAGCGTAAATACCCACATGACGTAAATAGAAATTACCAATGTCGTTAATATTGCTTTTACCTAAAAAACGTTCTCGATCATAAGGAATAGTAGCGCGGCTAAAATATAATGCATAACCATCCTTATCGGTTAATACTTTAACTGCATTGGCATTAAAAGCTTCTTCAACAGAATTAATGTTAATAGCCAACGTTGACATGCGAGCATTCTTTTTAGTTTGGCTATGATCCTGATTAGCAAGGTTACTAGCCACTTGGGCAATATTCTCAGGTGGGATAAAAGGTTCATCACCTTGCACATTAACGATAATTTCATCATCATTAAATTGATATTGCTCCATCACTTCTGCTAAACGCTCCGTGCCTGATTGATGGTCAGCACGAGTTTTACACACTTCACCACCAAAGCTTTTGACCACTTGTTCAACCTCATCATTATCAGTTGCGACAATCACTTGACTTGCACCACTTAATAGTGATTTTTCAACGACCCATTGAATCATGGGTTTACCGCCAATATCAGCTAAAACTTTACC
>Ga0209081_1002196_pt1 | contig 11408 bp, 7 predicted proteins | sample GOMGulsemesocosm_4_FD_184636 | JGI IMG/M metagenome (GOLD analysis project Ga0209081, IMG submission 184636) | Methane-oxidizing microbial communities from mesocosms in the Gulf of Mexico - GOM15B Gulf of Mexico (SPAdes) (version 2) | ecosystem: Environmental > Aquatic > Marine > Cold seeps... | reverse complement strand
TAAATAATGCAAAGCCTGAGATTCTGGCATATCAATAACCATGCCTTTCTTAACTAACGCGTTAAGCTGCTGATCATAAGTATAATGCGGTTTTGTGTAAGGTATTTTGCTGGATTGCGTCAAGTTTATGCCCTCCAAAAACAAGAAACCCCTCGCAGGGCGCTGTTCTTATGGGTAGCGGGAGGGGTGTTGTTACTCATAATGATAGCCTTTTTTATAGTTCCCTGTAAAGATTTTTCGTTACAAAAAACATTAAATATCGCTTCCATTACTAAGCCTTCTTCCCTGTAACCGCCTTAACATCCGCCAACAAATCCCCAAATTTGTCGTAATTGACTTTTACACCATCATCTAAATCCAAACTGATACGCATATCGGCATAGTGTTTGAGTTTATCGTCAAACTTGCTAAGTTCAGTTTGTTTTTTCTCTAAAGCGGTGAGGGATTTTTTAAAGCGGTTACTTTCAGCGGTGGTGCTGGCACCCTGCATTTGTTTTTCTAATACCATTGTAGATGCCTCATATTTACCTAATAACGGAGTGACATATTCAGTACGCATCCGAGATAAAGTGCTTTCATTGTAGCGGTGTAGATACACCAAGCATTCAAAGGCTTTTTGTTTGCCTGAGCTGAATAGCCAATAGATCGGGCGTTTTTTATAGGTTTTTAGATGGTCTTTATAAAATTGGCTCGATAAATAACGGCGGATGGTGTCTAAGTTCGTTTCACTACTTTTGGATTTAATGGCATACAGGCATAAGCTTTCTGCGATAAAGTTTAGGTTTGTATGTAGATTGTCTTCGCCCCACACCACACGGACAAATTCACGGAAGCGGAGAGTGGCATCATCAGCAAACCATTCTTGATCGGTGAGCGGGATAATGCCGTCATCATCGGCTGGGAAAGTTTTGTATGAGTCTTGTTGGACTAATTCGGTAAAGCCTTCATTGCCTGCACGGGCATAGACTAAGCCTTGTTGATCGAGGGAATAACGGCCCAACATACAGCCAATGGCATAACTTATCAGCTCGGCGAGGGTATCGGACTGAAATCTCTCTGCTAAAGCTTGATCCGATAGTTTACCGCCATAACGGTATTTTGGATTAATGGTTAAGGTGATTTGTTCCGGCGGTACATCAGAGGAGAGTTCATCTTGTAAACTATACGCCTCAATAAACAAGCGATTGTTTTCTTGTTCTAGGCGTTGCATTTCAGCAATGCTTGCAGAGTTTTGAATTTTCCAATCTGTATAAATACTAGCAACTGAGTATTGTCGAGCTTCGCCATCACTTACCCGATCTACGGTTAAGTGGTTTTTCTGAAAATTCCACGAGGTTTCGAAAGTATCCCAATCAGATTGAGAAATCAAAATAGCACTATTAGACCGTTCTGAGTTTTTTAAACTGTATTCTACATATGGAAGCTTTACAAAATCACCTACCTGAAAATGAAAAGTAGGGTTTATTATTTTTGAAACCCAATTTATAAAACTTAAACTTGAAAAACATAAAATTTCTTTCAGTTCAATATTGATTTTAAATGTAGACATTCCTGTTACATCAAAAATGAATCCTTCAGGAAAATACCTAAACCCAGTAGTACTTGAAGTTATATCTGACCAACTAACCGATGAACGAAAGTAATATTCTGTATTTTGTGGCCTAGATCGCTGCTTCCCCTTATCATCAGTAAAATTACGAATTTCACTTCCATCATTTTTCCAATTTACAACAAATTCTTGATTGCCATACCATTTACGAAAATCTCCCCCTTTGTTATATGGAAACCATTTTAAACCTGACTCTTGAGCTTGTTTTCTATTTTTCATTGAAAAACCAATATGGATGAAATTAATTTCATGCCAATATCGAACAAATGTCTCATTACTCCCTGTTTGCAAACCCACAACAGCACTAGTAGCTTTACCTAAAGTAGGGTTATCGCAAAAAACATCACGAATTTTATCACTCACCCAATACGCAATCGGACTACCTGGTATTTTTTTAAAGTCATCAGGTTTAGCATCAAAAAACCATCCACAATGACGATTTTCAATTGCTTCTAAAGTTTTTGGAGCTTGATTTTTATTCCCTTTAAAATCAGAGAGTTTAATGTAACTACCCACATAGTCAAAAATATGACCTTTAGTTAAAGTAAAAGTACAAATTGGAACAGTTGCCCCATCAAAGCCAGAATACTCCAGTTGAATCAGTGTTGATATAATTTCTTCATCAATCAGCTTGCTTCTAAGTTGCTCGTAGCTGGAAATAAACATCCAAACAAAAGGAGTCATAAAGCCTAACTGTCCACCGTCTTTTGCAAACTGCAAATTACGGATAATAAAAGCAGAAAACAGGTCTTTTTCGTAACCTTTGAAGTTATCTTTAAGATATTTTTTGACAGGTGGAGTTTGGTACTTGCTCCCCATGTATGGAGGATTTGCCACCACCGCATCATATTTCCTCGCTAATATTTCAGCCTGTTGAATAAGCGGTAGCAATACTTTTGCTGTATGTTGGGCGAATATATCAGGGGAGCCTATTTGATCTTCTATAATCTGGTGTAACTCTGGTAATCTTTTAGCCAACCCATCAGGCACTTGAATTAAGGAACCAAAGGTTTTTGCATCAGCAAACAAGCCTAAGAGTGTTAGTAGTGCAGTCTCTTGCTCCTCACTACTCAGGGCAATACCCTCAATCCCAATATTTTCCCCTGCTTCCTGCATTGCCATCACACTAAGCTGAACACCTCGGCTAAAAATACGCCGATCATCGGCACGAGCTAACATCATTAGGGTAAAACCTGCTAACTGTGCCGCTCGATCATCTATATCTAAACCAAACAGATTGTTTTCTAAAATCAGTTGTGGAATATCTCGGCTACGATAGCCTCGTTCTTCATAAATGGCTTTTAGCACTTGATAAGCTTCAACCAAAATATGACCTGAACCACAGGCAGGATCTAAGACTTTAATACTTTCAGGTTCGATACTGTCAGGAGTGATGGCTTTTATCTGCGCATTAACTTCATCAGTTTGCTCAGCGGGTTCAATATAATAGACATCGCCTTCTATATTAGCGGTATTAGTTTCACCAAGCCTCTCAGCGGCTTCTACTTTCTTTTTTCTATCAACTTCTTTTAAGTTCTCAACTAATTTTGAATCAGGATAGGTTTGCAACCATTGCCGACCTACGGAATTTTGTACTAAATATTTTACAATCCAGTTCGGGGTAAACAATTGCGTAGCGGCAGGTATATCTTCTGATTTAACCACCTTACCAATCACTTGATCCTTCTTTTCAGAAATATAGAATTGATACAACCAACCAATTATTTCCACCTGTTCCCAGTCTTGCGCAGGAATATCATTAACTAACCCACGTAGGATAGAATCAGTATGGGTTAGGTTATCAGGTAATAATAATTCAGTTTCATCATCTATCGCTTCAAACAAAAAAGGCATAGCTTGATGCAATTTATGACATTGCCCCAATAATAAAGTCCGATACAACAATTCGTCTTGATTACCTGCAAGTTTGAGTTCAATAATCTGGTTACGGTTTAAACCCAAATCTTCAGCGACATCTTGGGCGTGTTCTAAGATTTCAAAACCGCTATTATTGTCAGGGTGGGATAACACACGTAAACCATGATCAAGGTAATCATGTAACTCCATGTATCGGATGGCACACAAACGGTTAAACCATGTGTAGGCAATACGTTCAACCAAAACTAAAAAACCTGTGTTTTGAACTCGATCAATTAAGCGTTCGCGTAATCTTTTTATCTTAATATCAAATTTTCTTCCTTCAACAACAAGCCATGTTCCTTGTTCGGTTGCATCAGAAATTTGAGTTTCACTGTATATCCCTAACTCATTAATTTTCTTCATCACTGCCCCCATAAACGCTTTACGCGCTTGAGGGGCATATTTTTTTATATTATTTGTTTTCATTGTTAATTCTCAACACTCCCACATACTATTTCAATCGCGGATTTCAGATCATCCTTAAACTGATTAAAACTAGGCATATTTATTTTATCTAAATCTATATTATTTATTTTTTCAGTTAATAACTCATTATCACAGTCATCTACTCCAAGACAGTTTGCTAATACTTTTTTGGGAGCATTGTCTTCAGAGCGATCATTTCCTGACAAGGTTGCTTCTAATGTCTCACAGTGTTGATAATTATTTTTACAACTACAAATTAGCCAAGCTTCTGATGTTGGTTTGGGTATCATTGCAATACCTGCATTCATTTCCCCACGTTCAAACCCTTGATCAACTGCCTTAACAATTTTTGACTGTATAGGTGAAGTGAGGTTTTTATCTTTATTTTTACCATCAGTATCATGAAAATAAATTGCCAATTGGCATCCATGCTCTACTGCCAACCTTCCCATTTCTCGTGCTTGCTTCAATTTACCTACATTACCTTTATGCTCATCATTCTTACCTGCTAACGCATATTTCCCCTGACCTTTTACAATTTTTTTTGCCTGTTTACCTAGGTATCCATGAGATACATAGGTTATAGATAATGGGACTGTTTCAAAAATATCTTTATTCCATTCAGGTAAATACTTATTTAACATTCGTTCAATAAGATAAAAAAAAGGTCCTTTTTCAAAGTCCTCATCTCTGGATAATGCGGACTGCCCTGAGCAACTACCACCTAGGTCGCTTGGCCCCTCACCCGATACAATAATATGAGAAATCAATTCGATAATTCCTCTTGCTCTATTTGCTCTATTTGCTCGGCTTCAAAGGCTACATTTTCCAAATATAAATCGACCATTGCTTCACCTGGAGCTAAATCTTCCAGTTTATTTTTTGCAGAAGGTATCTCAAAAAGTTTTTTGGCTCGTGTTTTTCCATCTTTACGTTTATAAACAAAAATAACAGATTGTTCTGCTACTGAATCCTCTAAGTAATTTAAAACCATAGGACTATGAGTTGTCACTAATGTTTGTTGAGGCGCTCTGGTAAAAGCATCCATAAGTTTCTCAGTTATCTCTGGGTTCACTCCATTTTCAATTTCATCAAATAGTTGAAATGTTGAATCCAATTGTTGATTCACTAATATATTAAGAATGCGCAACATACCATCGTTGATATGTCTTGCATCCGTTTTAAAGTCTTTATGCTCACCTGAATCTTCATAAAATCGCTCGGTAATAAACATCCTCAATCCACCACTTTCTAAAGGGGCTGTTTCAATTTTTATGACTTGGGGGAAGTACTCTGCAATACGCGTTTTTACAATATCTTTAGCATTCCTATCAAGGTGATGAACATAGCTAATTAAATATTTACCTGCTGAGTCAAGGTTGCCTTGTTTTGCATATTGACCACTACGCATAACTTTTGGAGATAAAAGATCATGGTTGGCGATTTGAATAATGAAATCGCGAATTTTCTTAAGCTCAAATGAAATTATATTGTCATCTAAAACAGATAATATAGAACCTGAATATTTAAAATAAACATCCTGTTCACCCTTATTGGTTTTTAACTTCCCTTGATATACCCTCAATAAGTTCTGCTCTGCCTTACTTGCATCAATAATTGTTTCAGATATACAAAAACCTTTTTTCCAGTTATAAACTGCCTGCCAAGTATAATTTTTATCATTAAATTTAAAGTCTGCATCAATCGTTAATGTTTCACGACTTGGGTAATGATTTGAAACCACATCACTATTATCCCAGCCTCTATCTTTTAGCCATGTATCAACATCACCTTTCATAATCGCTGAAATATAACTAATAACTTGTAAAACTGTGCTTTTTCCAGCTCCATTGAGACCAATAATACAATTGAACTTAACTAGTTCAATTTCAAAGTCGACTAATGACTTGAATGCACTTATTTTGATTTTTGTAATCATTTTATTCTCACCTTATCTCCTGATTTTACAACGGCTAATAACTTCCCTCGTAATTGCTCAAGATATTGCTCAACCTGCTCTTCTGTTTCAATAAAAGCACTCCCTGATGCTGGCATCATTTCAGCAGGGTTAATAGTGACAGTTCTTTTAGCCTTTGGTGAAACTGGAGCTGGGTCTGCTCCCCTTGGTTTATCTGTATTTTGTGACTTCTTGGCTTCCGCTGCTTTTCGCCTTTGTTCGTTTTCTGCTTTAGTATGCTCAGCATCAATATAGGCATTAATTAACTGATCAGCCTCATCTTCATAACCCTCTGCATCAGCTTGGTCGCTGATTATTTGTGGAATTGAGTGGGTATCCTCAATGCGCTGCTTACATTTCTGGAGTGGAAGCAACGCTTTATTCTTTAAATCACTAGGTGCGACACATTCTGTTAAGGCTGTCATTATCCTTTCAATTCTGAGATTAACTCTTTCCTGTGCATGAAGGCGCTTATTATTAACTAATTGATTATTAACCTTTTGTACGGTTTCTATGAGTGGTTTGATATGGCGGAGCTGTCCATAGGGTTCTGCCATGGTATAGATTCGTTCTAGTTCGCTGAGTGCTGTAGCGGCTTCTGCTTGTTTTTCTAAGGCGGGTTGATTGGCTTTGAATTGATGATTAATGGCATCCGCTAACATTTGCCATGTCTGAAATTGGCTGTTATAAAATTCGGCTAGGTCTTCAAAGTCTTCTGCAAAGTCTTCTAAGGCTTGTTCATCGTCAATTAAGCGTTGTATAAGGGCAAAGCTGTTACTTTGCTCTAAGAGGCCTGCTGTAAGCGTTAAGCCCTGTTCAATTTCTGCGGTTCCTGGAAATTGTCCTGTTTGTGCTTTGTTGTTAAAAGATTTGAGTTGCTCTTCCCAGTGATGGAGTTCTTTTGTTATCAGTTCAAATAATTCTTTTTCACTGTGTCCGGTGGCTGTTTTTGAGAATAGGCTTTTAGCTAAGTTAATGGCTTTTTTAAGCTGTCTATCTTCATGTTGGCGAATTCTTTGTAGTCTTAGTTCTCCACGCTTACGGATATTGGTAAAGGCTTCATAGGCATTTTTATTGGCGACTGAAACTCCTTTTGTTGTAAAGCTTATTTTGCCTGTCATTGCTAGGCGTGCAACAAGCAGCAGTATTTCGTTATCAGGCCAACCATAGGGGCGATGATTAAATCGACTGACAATATCTCGTAGGTAGAGGGCTTCGTTACGGTCTACTCTTAAACCTATATATTGTTCTACTTCTTTCATGGCTTGGGGATTGCATTCTTCTGCATCCAAATCCATATTCATTTGCGTTGCATCATCTGCATTCAGCACGGCTTGAATTTCACGTAGTAAATCACCACTGCTGGGCTGTAGTAAGCTTATTTTTTGGAAGGTGTTTTCTACGATATATTGGTAGGCTTGTTCTAGGATATGACTCGGGTTACTAGATTTCGTGGAAAGCTTGGTGCCAATGGCATAAAAATCAGCTTCAACAAAGAGATTTTCTAGGTCATGGCTGAGTCTTTTTTCACGACCAACATTTTCCATTTGTTTTTCACGCAGCAGGTGTTCTTGCTCGGGGCGTTGACCTGAATTTTGCTTTAGAAAACGATCTGTTTTTATAAAGGTACTTAGTTCTTCCCAAAGCCGTTTATTTTCACCCAGCTTTATTAGTACGCAGCCGTCTGCATCTAAGCTGGCGGCAAAGCATGCTTGATCATGGCCATAGTTTTCATAATGCGTATCGAGTGGTGAGATCACCTTAAGCACAAGGTCTTCTAGTGTTGATCCATCTCTTGGGTGGCCATTACAAAAGCGGCTGACTTTAAAATCTTGTTTATTGACGGGGTAACGGTATTGATTATTGCGTTTTAACAGTTCATCAAAAATAATGGTGGCGAGTTTATTGGAGACTTCTGAGCTTTCAATATCCGTATGCCGAATTTCATTTTCTATTTCTTTTTCTTCATTGGTTAAGAATACAAATTCTTCACCATTACGGGCGATTAATAATTGTCGTTCTAAACGGTTGAGACTGTCATCTATATTTTTTCTTAAGGTGATTTTATCGACATCTATCTTGTCTATGGATAAGGTCACTAAGTTATCTAAGGTACTTTTTACGGTATCCACGTAACGAATCAAGAATAAGGTCTTGAGTATATTGCCATCAAAATCAGTTAGGGTATCTAGCTCACAGGCTTGGTCAATGGTCCGTTTAACAGCCGGCTCTAAGAAGCTTTCTATAGGGTTATAAAAACAGTAAAAAGGAATTAATATATCAAGTTGGCTGTCTTTTTCTTGTTTTGCAGCGGATTGGAACGCATCTAAGAGTGAACGCTCCCCCATAGCAAGGTGTTTTCCGGTTGCGCCTTTGGTACGAATGGATTCAAAGACTTTTTGTACCAGTGGGTAGTGGTAAGGGATAAAAGGATAGTTATCAATAAATGAGGGCGCATCATCATAAGGCTTTAACTCTGCGGTGGTGGTTTTATCAAAGGATAGTTGGTTGCGTAAAATATCCCCTTTATTGGCATAAATATCTGCTAACTGTTCTTTGGCCTTATCTGTTTTTGCGAGTAAGCGCTTTTGAATGACTTCTGAGGTGTTGGAGCTTGAAAGTGAGGGTTTGATGCCAAAGCGTCCTTGAATTTTAGAGAAGTCATCGCCTTCTCGCTTTTCCATATTACCTATGGCAGCATCTAAATCTGCTTGTGAAGTTACTACGACCCAAGCACGTCCACCACAGCTTGTGCCTAAGTCTTCGACAATGGTTTGTAGTTTAAGCATCATCTGAGTATTTTTGCCGATAAACTGACCTACTTCATCGACTAAAAATAAAATATGCCGTCCGTTGTTGGCTTCGATATATTCATTCACCCATTTACAGAAGTTTTTAACATCAAGTGGGAAGTTATTTCCCAGCTCTTCAACTGTTTGTCGAGCGGATTCTTTACTTTGTTGGCTGGCTTCGGCTAGGGCTTCAGTGAGTTCATCACGGTAAAAATCGTAGGCATCTCGATTATTTTCCCAAGTGTCTCCTGTTAGTTCAGCAAACTTATCTTTAAATGTTTGGTATTGCCCTCTTTTATCTAGCTCTCTTTCTAGGTGGGCTATATGTGGAAAATCTGCACAATAACCTACACGTTCATTAAAGACCTTTAAGAAGACTTTAAGTAATGCATTTTCGGCTTCATCAGTATTAGCTCGGGAATCGATATTAAATAAAATAACATCCGCTTCTTTTGCGACGGCGCTGTGAATATCACCAATCAACATGGCATCGGTGATTTTCTCTTTAAAGAAGTCAAAAGCTTTACGCGTTTCACCGTCTTTTTCTACTTCTCTGTTTTCTAGTAGGTAGGAGAGTATTTTTAAAAAGTGAGATTTACCTGAGCCAAAGAAACCTTTAATCCACACGCCCATTTTGGTGTTGGGGTTAAACTGGGTATGACAGGATGGTAGGTAGGCTTCAAAAAACTCTCGGAAATGGCGGTCTAGTTCTTGAGTCACTACGTATTCATCAAGCTCTATATAAACGCTATCATTGTCCATCTGTTCGGCTTTAACCACACCATTAATATTACGCGTAAGTTGTTTGGTAAATATTTCTTCGACTTTCATAGGAATGGGGGTAGCGTTATTTTAAGGGGGATGATTTTCCGTTTTCGGGAACCAGTTTAAATGCGCGGTAATAATTTCGTGATTCGATCATGCCAAAGGGGTGTAGGTCTCTGCCACTATATTCTCCAGGATAAAAAAGAATCAGTGGTGTATTACCCATGACATCTTGTAGAGCACTGAGTAGTTCATGCCCTCGGACTAAGGGCCACGCATTCCCTAATCCTGATAATATTAGGAAGTCGAGTTGTTCATGCTCTTTAAAGGCTTGCTCGGCAATGAATTTGGCGACTTTATCTTGGCTTAAAGGGCCGGCTAAGGTTTTGCGTAGTGCATCTGCTCCGACTTGTTTTTCTCTCGCAAAGGTTCGCTCTAATAAGCCACGAGCATCTAACAGCTCAGTTATGGCTTGGAAGATATTAATATGTGCAAATTGATGATTATGTTTGCTGAGCTTTTCCCTTAGATGAATTAGGTAGTCTCTTACGATGAGTTCGGATTGAGGCGGGTAATCAAAAATCCAAAACCCCACTTCATTGCCTAAGCCGTCATTTTTAAGAAATTTAGGGCATTCGATGCGTTCCAGCACTAGGTCTAATCGAGCTTGTAGTGCTTTATCTACCGGTGGATTCATTATTGGGTACACTCCATGACCGCGATGAGTTGTTCTTGATTAATTTTTGTTAAAACGTTTTGTACTTCAGGTAAAACATACACCGCCTGAATCTTTCTTTGTCGTGAAGCTTGTAAGTATTCTGTATCAACAAGGGCTTTAATGACATGACTTCCCATACGTTTAAGTGTGGACTCTGAATAATCAGCTAACTCGGGAAGTGTTTGCATTCTGTCATTAACAAACACTAGCCATGCATCGTTACTAATATCAGTTTTATAAGTACGTCGCGCTTCGGCGAGTATCGTTTGCATAAAATCAACTAGCACAGGTGACTGCACCATCAAAGCGGCCATTAGAAGCTGCTTGTAAGCGCGTTCTGACGCATTAACTAAGGCTTGGGTATAATCACCCCCCATCGCATTTAATCGATGCTTAATGACATTAGCAAAACGTAAGGCTGTTTGCGGGGATTTTTTTTGTAGAATATTATCTTGGACGATCAGTTGCTTCCATTCAACATCAGTTAGGTTTTGTAAGATTAATTCAGCTATTGTGCGACTTTCTGCCGCCAATAAGCCGCCGCCACTTAAGTCACCTAGATAGGTTTTTGCTTTCATCCTTTGATTCCCTACCTTTAATAAAAATTGAGGGGTATTTTAGCATTGATAGGTGGATGCGCCTATGGAGTATGAGGTTCTAGGTAGTCAATAAATGAAATTGAATGATAGGAATTTCAATCAGAGTGACTGTAGATATTGAATCGATCTTTTTAATACTCAAATTTGTAGGCACTTGATTTGTTTTTCATGGTTTCATCTTCATATTTTATAGATTTTCTATAGGAAGGTTCCTTTTTCACTACACATAGCTCGACTAATACCATGAATTTCATGCTCTGCGTAAAAATCCCAGTCTGTCCATTCTTCAATAACATCAGGGTTGATTAAGTAGCTTTCAATATTTCCATTTTCATCAGACCATGCGATTTCTATGGGATAGCTAGTGTTACTTAATGAACTTGCTTCAATATCTAAAAAACGAGGTATTTGAATCGTCATCAATATTTACCATACCATTAGTTTGTTGTTATACGTCAATAACTAAATTAGGCATAAACGTACTATTTTCTTCACAAAGATAACCTCTTGGGTTACTCACAATTCGTACACCAGAAATTTCATAATCAACAGGCGCATGAATATGACCGTGACACCAAAGATCGATATTCTCTGAATATAATTTGATAAAGCTATCAAGGTT
>Ga0209081_1002195_pt1 | contig 11411 bp, 9 predicted proteins | sample GOMGulsemesocosm_4_FD_184636 | JGI IMG/M metagenome (GOLD analysis project Ga0209081, IMG submission 184636) | Methane-oxidizing microbial communities from mesocosms in the Gulf of Mexico - GOM15B Gulf of Mexico (SPAdes) (version 2) | ecosystem: Environmental > Aquatic > Marine > Cold seeps... | reverse complement strand
AAACCACAACCACGTGATGCGGTTCAGCGAGAAGTATGCCCAGAAGAAGAAAAATTCTCCGGCTTTATCTTTAAAGTTCAAGCAAATATGGACCCTGCTCATCGTGATCGTATTGCCTTTATGCGCATTGCCTCTGGCGAATATACGCAGGGCATGAAAATGAACCATGTGCGACTAGGTAAAAACATACAAGTGGGTAACGCGATAACTTTCCAAGCGGATAGCCGTAAGAACGTAGAGCAGGCTTTTGCAGGCGATATTATTGGTTTGCATAACCACGGAACCATTCAGGTTGGCGATACGTTTACCCAAGGTGAAAAGCTCAAATTTGGCGGTATCCCTTACTTCGCACCAGAGCTATTTCGAAAAGCGATCTTAAAAGACCCACTCAGAATGAAGGCATTGCAAAAAGGGTTAAAGCAGCTTACCGAAGAAGGCGCAACACAGCTCTTTAAGCCACTTAGAAATAACGACCTTATCTTAGGCGCAGTGGGTGTACTTCAGTTTGAAGTAACGGCGCATCGCCTTAAAAGCGAATATAACGTTGAGTGTGTTTACGATAACGCACCGATTACAACCGTGCGCTGGGTTAGTTGTGAAGACCCACAAAAGCTAGAAGAATTTAAAAAGAAAGCGTTTGATAACTTAGGTGAAGATGGCGGCGGCTATTTAGTTTATTTAGCAAAAAGCCGTGTTAACTTGTCGTTAACGGAAGAGCGCTGGCCGGATATTAGCTTTAGCTCAACGCGCGAGCTTTAATTAATAATAGGAGGAGGGAATGAGTGAAAAAAGCTACACAATTGATGCCTTAGAACTTGGGCCAATGGAAAACTTTGTTTACCTCATTCAAGACCATGCCAGTAAAAGAGCCGCGATTGTGGACCCAGCATGGGATGCGCCGAAAGCAATTGAGCTGGCAAAAAGCCGTGGCTATAACATTACCGATATTTTATTAACGCACAGTCATCACGACCATATTAATGGCATTGATGACGTGTTGAATACGTTTGATGCGCAACTACATCTACTGAAAGACGAAGCTGACTTTTGGGGTGATAACGATGCAAAGCCGTCCTTGCACTATGGTGGTGATAGTATTCAACTAGGCGATACAGCCATCGATATTCTGCATACACCAGGGCATACGCCAGGATCTGCTTGTTATCACGTGGGTGATGATTTAATTACCGGCGATACCATGTTTGTTTTTGGGTGTGGTCGTTGTGATCTGGATGGCGGTGATCCAGAAACAATGTTTAAAACGCTCAATAAAATTCGTACCGGCTTACCGGCAACAACGAATATATTGCCGGGCCATAACTATGCGGTAAAAAAGACAGCCACATTGGCTGAGCAAATAGTCGGCAACCCTTTTATGCAGCACCATAACGTTAAAGACTTTGTGCAATATAGAATGCATACGCCAAAGCGTAAAACGCCGTATGAATCAGAACCTAAAACAGGTTGTGGGCATAACCACTAAGGCTTAGTCTTTTTGCAATAAAAACACATGTTCCACTAAGGACGTTAACCCCTTGTTTTGAAAGTGCGGGCTGAGGCCAATAATATCAATAGACTCTAGCTCGTCAATTGTATAAGTAGGGAATAAGCGCTGTACCTCTGCTTGCGGCACGCTAAACGGCGGCCCATTCATTACCGATGCGTCGTACTCTAATGTTATGAGAAGGCGCTTATGTGGATTTGGAAACAGTTGGTCAAGCTTTGCCACGTACTGTTCTTTCATAGATGGTGGAAAAGCAATTAACGATGCGCGGTCATAAATAACCGAACAATTTGCAATATCTGCTGTTTCTAGCTGAAAGAAATCGCCACACAATACCGTAATGTTTAAAGCACGGTAGATTCTAAAGTTATCACCTTCGCTAATATCTGGCGTTAAGTTGTTTTCAGTAAAAAAATCCTCAACCGCTTTTTGGCTTAATTCAATAGCAACGACAGAAGAACAGCGCTCTGCTAGCCATATTAAATCGATACTTTTCCCGCATAAGGGCACAAAAACGTTATCGTTAGGCGATGTGTTTAATGTGTCCCAATGTGCAGTTAGGTAGTGATTTATGCTTTTTCTATGGAAGCCAATTTCATTTTTATGCCAGCGTTCATGCCAAAAATCATTGTTCATATAGAGAAGGGAAGTGTCGTGTTAAACCTCTATTGTATCTAGCGGAACAGGTTTGGCAATACCGTAGCCTTGCGCATAATCAATACCAAGCGTTTTTAGCAAATCAAGAATTTCGTCATTTTCTACAAACTCCGCAATAGTTTTAATGTTCATTACTTGAGCTATCTGGTGAATTGAAGCGACAAAAGCCTTGTCTATATCGTCATGCGTTATATTTTTAACAAAGTGGCCATCAATTTTTAAATAATCAACAGGCATGTCTTTTAAGTAAGCAAAGGATGATAAGCCGCTACCAAAGTCATCCAATGAAATCATGCAGCCTCGTTTTTTCATTTCATTCATAAACGCGAGAGCTTCTTTTAAATTTGAAATCGCTGCAGTTTCAGTTATTTCAAAGCAAATGTGCTCGGCTGGTGTGTTGTACTGTTTGAAAAGGTCTAAAGTGGCTTGTAAAAACTCGGTATCGCCAATAGAAGTGCCGGATAAATTCACACTAATAATGGGTAGCTTTTTATCGCTATTTTGCAAATCTGCAAGGTACATACATACATGTTGTAGGACCCAGCGATCTATACGTTGCATTAAACTGAAACGCTCGGCAGCAGGAATAAAGCTGTTGGGCGGAATAATGCTGCCATCGTGGTCTAGCATTCGAATGAGAACTTCGTAATGCTTATCTTCTTTGTGATTGATGCTAACAATTTCTTGTGCATAGAGAACAAATCGGTCATCTTCGATAGCGGATTGTAAACGAGAGAACCATTGCATCGCCTCTTGAGGGCGAGCCGAATTACTATCTTGAGAGTTATGAAGGTGAACGCGATTACGCCCCATTGATTTTGCAACATAGCAGGCAGAGTCTGCAGCACTTAATATTTCTGCAGAATTTTTCTCTGAACCTGTTATTTCGGTTAATCCAATGCTAGCGCCTAACACATAGGGTTGGTTTTTATATACAAAGCGGTGTTCTAGAACCGACTGCCGTAAGGTGTTGGCTATAGATTGTGCGTTCTTGGAAGGGCAGTTTGGTAGTATGATGCAAAACTCGTCTCCGCCTAGGCGGGCTAGAATATCATTTTGCCTTAGTTGCTCTTGGAGCATGAGGCTGATTTTTTGCAGCAACTTATCACCTACCCCATGCCCGCAGGTGTCGTTTATGACTTTGAACTGGTCTAGGTCAATATACATCAAGAAGTGAGAGTTTCCGGTTTTTGCACTCTCTCGATGATAATCAAGTTGTACTTCGAGTTCTCTCCTGTTAATAAGCCCCGTTAAGTGGTCGTGTTTTGCTTGCCAATCTAGTTGTTCAGCGATGTTTCTTGCGTGTGTAATGTCTCTAAATGTCATTACAGAGCCTAATAATAAGCTCTCTTCATCAATGATTGGAGCAATGGAAAGGCTTACGGCATACGGAGTGCCTTGAGAAGATATAAACTGAAAACTTTCAGAGTCGGTTAGGGTAAGTGATTTTTTTAAACAATGTATAACAGGGTGAGGCGCTAAATCATCTACATCCTGAGTAATTGGGCAAACTCTTGTAATGGGTTCAGCTTGCATTACTTCTTTTGTTAACCCCGTTAGCTTCTCAGCTTGTTTATTGGCTGCAATAATGCACCCTTGAGGGTCTGTTGTAATAACGGCATCAGCAATGGACATTAGCGTGACATTAGCCCACTCTTTTTCATGCCGCATTTTTTTCGATACATCTCGTAATTGTTTTTCACGTTTAATCGAGGCTGAGATGTCGGTCACTTCGATTAAGCAATGAAATACACCATTGGGTTTTTTCAGAGGTATAACTTTAATGCTGTGTTCAAGCGGTGTGCCACAGGCCTTAAATAAAGGCAGTGTTTGGGGGTTCAGCTTATGGGACAGTGATGACGGTAGGCGGTAGTGCAGTGCATCGTCAATGGCGTTTAACAAGCGAGTTTTTTGAAGAATAGGCAGTACTATCTCGAGATGTTCGCTGGCATTATCTTTTAGGGATAAGTTAGTGTGTTTGCCTATCCAGTTATTCCAATACAGTAAGCGCGAAAACTCATCCAATATAATAATACCGAAGCCACAGGAGTTTAATAGCTCACTGTCGAGATCATTTAGGTCAAAATCGGAACTTTTTAGAGGTTTAATAGACATATCTTAGGGATTACATGCCAAGCATATTATTAATTTGAGTTCTAATTTTAGCAATGGACTCTAGATCCATGATGAACGTCACGTACCCTGTAATATCTTGTTTTGCAATACTGAAAGACATTCTTAATAAGAGAACAAAGCAGTCATCATCATTGTCCACGTTAAATAGCTGCTCAATGTCTTCGTTTAGGTATTGGGGGATTTCACTGTCTAGATGTTCTTTGAAAATATTAGCTAAGCTACTAAGGCAGGCATTGAGAATGATATTGCCAATTTCAGTAATGGCTTCTTCTTCCATTTCACCTAGCTCTTCTAAAGGAATAGAATCTCCGAGCACAGCACGAACTAAAGAGAGGCTTTTTTCTTCAGAGAATAGTAATAGTGCATCTCCCGAGAAATTTCCTCTGAATGTTTGTTTGACGCCGCAAACCTTTTGTGGAGGTACGTCATCAAGTTGTTTAGGTACATCATTTTGATGAATAATGCGAATGACGGGAACAGTGAGTAAAACCTCTTGTTGCACCATCGTACTTAACGAAGCCGCCGCTGAACCCATGCCAATATTAAGTAACTCACCTAAGGCATCGAGTTGAATTTCATTGAGAATGTCAGAGTTATCGTTCATTAGTTGCCCACAAATGCAGCGACTTTCTCTACGGTTATAGGTTTGGCTATGAACTGCACGCCAATTAACTCAGCTTTGTTCCGTATCGTGTCTTGAATGTTAGCGGTTAGTAATGCCATTTTTGCGTTAGGGAAGCTAGGTTTAAGTTGTTCCGCTAGGTCTAGGCCGTTCATGCCGGGCATATTAAAATCAATGGTAAAGAGGTCGAATGATTTTGTTTTTGTAAGAGCTAAGGCTGTCTGGGCATCCTCAGCAGTTTCAATAACCCAGTTTGGGTGCAAATCTTTAATAATGGTAGATAGCATCATTCGAGACATGCGACTGTCATCCGTGATTAGAACGCTTTTTTGCGACATAGTTGACTCTATATAAAGTGAAAGTTACTTCTAAATATAGATGGGATTTAAAAAAAAGTTGTTTTTTTAGGATTTAAAAACAGATTACTTAGTGTAAGTAAGTAATTTTTAAAGGGAAGAGCTTTACTCGTTGCTTGTTATAACAACAACTTGGTTTCTGCCGTTATCTTTTGCTTGGTAAGTGCCTTTGTCTGCGCGAGAAAATAAACTAGCAATGTTGTCATTACTGTCGCCAAGAAATAAGCTACTAACCCCAATGCTGGCCGTAACGGTTAGCCCTGCTGGCTGAGATTTTTCAATTAATAGTCTAAGAGCTTCTGCTTTTGCCTCAGCGTTTGCAATGTCACAATGCGCTAAAAGTAGAACAAATTCTTCACCACCAAAACGGCAAGCAATATCTTCCTCGCGGCAACTTTTAAGCAATGTTTCGCCGATGCTTTCAAGTACAACATCACCAATGGCGTGCCCTTTTGTATCGTTTATGAGTTTGAATTTATCTAAGTCTACAACGAGCATACTTAAGTGGTGATTGTGGCGGTAAGCCTCTTTAATAGATTTCGGCCCAACTTCCATTAAGAAATGACGATTAAATAATCCTGTTAATTGATCTTTCATGGCCATTTCTTTAAAGTGCTTTCGCTGCTTTTCAAGTTCGTCCAAGAGCTTTTTAGTGGTAATCAAGTTATGCACTCGCATGAGTAGCTCATCTTGAATGATTGGTTTTGTAACGTAATCGCTTGCGCCGCTTTGCAGTAAAATGAGCTTTTGCTGATCGGTGCTTGCGGCAGAAAGTGCCAGTATGGGGATGTTTTTATTAGCATCGGCATTACGAATGCTCTTAACGACATCTATGCCTGTGAGTTCGCCGTCTAAAAAAACATCGGTAATGACCAAGTCGTAATCTTGTTTTTCAAAGGAGACTAAAGCGCTCTCTGCAGAGGTAAAGTGGGTAACCATATGCTCTTGTTCTTCTAAACCAGCGATAACAACAGCGGCTTGGGAACGACTATCTTCTAAATAAAGAATGGTGCCAGATACTTTAGGCTCAAAAACTTTATTGAAGGCTTGCTGGCTTAGGAAGGTAGAGAACTTTGTTAGCGAGTTTTTGTGAAATATTTCATTTGCGCCGGCGCGTAAGGCATTTTCTAAGGTTGAATTGTTATCGTTTGTAGTGATCATCACGATGGGTATCGTTTCGCTATAACCCTCGATGGATCGGACCTCTTGGCACAGCGCGATCCCGCTCATGTCGGGTAATTCCATTGCGATACAAACTAAGTCAAAAGTGGAGTGCTCAATTAGATCGCTTGCCTCTTTGCCGGTTTTTACAAATAAGGAATTACATTCATGCTCTTCCAGAAATTGCTGGATAACGAGTTGATATACATTGGAGGGTTCTACAACAAGGATTTTATAATTGTGCATGTTATGACATTGCGTTAAGTGTCGAACTTATAACCAACACGGCAAGCGCCCCAATGCCGGCCACCGACAATGATGGGTGAGGATACGTCAAACATAAGCTCGCCAGTGTCTCTGCGGTATATTTGTAAAATACACGGGTTGGTATTAAGGCCGCTATTAAGGCCAACGCGATCACTGAAAATACGCTTGGTTCTGTTGCCGGCTAAGTCAACTTTAGGGTCGCCGGTTAGTGGCTTAGAAAAACACAGGTTGTGTGTTGGTATGTAGCCATTAATGTCTGTTGCCGCGGCAAGTACAAGAAAAGGGTTGTTTTCTAAAACAGCCTCTTGAATAGGAGGGAAAATAGCGTCAGTTAAGGTATCAAAATGACTGCTAACTTTTTGGGGCTCTGTATTAGGAATAGGCTGATATTCATTGCTGAAGAGTTGCTCATACGTTATTTGCCTTTTTTGTACCGCTAGCTCTAAAGCGGCGCCTAAGTCTTTAGCACTTTTCTGGGCTATAGTTGAAGCCTCAACGTGTAAAGGGTGCGATAAACCGTTAGATGAGTCTTTTAGATTAAAGATATGTGCGGTATCAATTAGAAAATTAACTTTTTGATCCATATTGATGGTGTTAGCAGCAAGCCGTTCGACGAGTTGAGTGTTTTGCTGGTTAATGGTGTCGATATTGGTTATGGCTTTGTTAGCTAAGCCAATGCCAGCGCTTTGTTCTTGTGTTGCGGTGGAAATTTCAGACATTAGCTGGTTTGTTTCATCCATACTGATGACAATTTGAACCATTTGTTTTTGTACGCTAGTGGCTACTTTTTGTCCGCCTGTAACAATGTCCCCAGATTCGGAAATGAGCTGTTTAATCTCTTTTGCCGCATCAGCGCTTCGTTGGGCTAGGTTTCTAACCTCTGTCGCAACAACAGCAAACCCTCTGCCGTGCTCGCCAGCTTGAGCGGCTTCAATTGCCGCATTAAGCGACAATATGTTGGTTTGAAAGGCAATTTCATTAATAACGCTGATAATACCTTCGATTCGGCTAGAGCTCTTTTTGACAGATGACATGGCATCAACCATTTTCTCTACATAGTCCTGGCCTTGTTGAACGAGCGAGTGAGTGGATTTTGCCAGCTCGCTGGCACGAGATGCATTGTCAGAGTTTGCAACAACGGTTGATGAAAGCTCTTCCATGCTTGCACTGGTTGACTCTAGTTCAGCCGATTGCTGCCTAGTTCGCTCGGACAGTTCTCTATTGTCGCTGGCGATGTCAGTTGAGGCATGGCCAATCACTTCGCTGAAATTTATGGTTTGGCTAAGCGCTTCGTTCAAATTGGAGAAAGTTGTTTCCAGAGGGCCACTAAACTTACCTAAAGGGCTATTAGAGGTGGTTTTAATATCAGCATTAAAATTACAATCGGCGAGAAGTAAAATATCATCGAGCAATTCATTTGTGCTTTCTTCTATTAATAAAAGGCAGTTGTTGAAAGACTCCGCCGTTTCAGTGGCTTCTGCATTAAGGATGTTGGTATTAATGCGAGCACTTAAATCACCACCGGCTATGCCTTGAGCAATGTGAAGCATTTGGTCGTTAATTTTGTGAAGCCCTGAAGATTCTGAGTGAACGGTGACGGTATAACCATCGCCATCACCTAGTGAGGCAAAGGAAAATGAAAGTGAGTGCTCGGGTAGGTTTGCACCAGAAGGTACAGAGCTTGCTTCAATTGAGGTTAAGCCAATATCACTAAGGCTTAAGGTGTTTAGCGGTATGCCTTTTGATACAGTTTGTAGCACCTCTTCGGCTGCGCGGTTAGCGTAAACGATGGTTAGCTGCTCATCTAACGCTAAAATAGCCTGTGGTGAAAGGTCTAAAATTTTTTGATGTGTATTTGTATGCATTTGTATGTGGTTTAGATCGTTTTTTTATAATTTAGAGAAAGGGCGTTATTCAATAATTATTCATTTTTCCAATTAAAAACAGCCGTTGCTCTTCTTCCGCCATCTGAATACTCAAGAGACTCGCATAATTGCCGGATTAATTTTATGCCGCGGCCGCTGTATTGCTGATTATTTTTTATTTCAGAGTAAATAGCTTTTTCATCAAACCCGTTTCCGGTGTCTTGAATACGAATGGTGAGAATGCCGCCATTTTCTTGTGGTTGGTGTGAAAAAATAAGCTTAATATCACCATTTTCTAGATTATCGATTCGATCTTGTTTTAATTCGAAGAATTTAGCGAAACCGTCAGGGCCTTGTTTTAATGAGGAGTCTAATCCAAGTAGGCCATGATCTAACGAATTAACAAAAAGCTCTGTTACGATTAAGAAGAGGGACTCGCGAAAAGGAAGCAAGCCCTGTATGTCCATTAGTGTATTGACGAAAGCCGGCACTGGATTTAGGCGTTTTAGCGTGTTGTAATCAATGGTGCATGAAACTTTCCAGTTGGACGGTTCCATGGCAACTGTTTTTTTAATCTCCTCATGAACATCCCACTTCCCATGGTCAAAGTCGCAAGTTAGCCTTACAAAAGTAATGTCATCTTGCTGGCCTTCACTGCCTTGATGTTGTTCAAGTGATGCAAGAATAGTCTCGAAGCTATCGATGGTTTTTTCTGCTGCTAAGCAAGAGCTAACACCTTCAAAACCGAAGGGTTCGCCTGCGGCATTTTCGGCCTCAATTACGCCATCAGTGAACATGAATAAACGGTGTCCGCTGGTAACTTCTATATGCTCTTCGGTTAAATCTAGTTCTTTGCTAGGCACAATGCCTAGCGGTAAGTTATTTGAAACGAGCACCTCGGTTTCATCCAGTTCTTTATTATAAAGAAAATGATCAGGCAAGCCGCAAGTGATGGTGCTAAGGTTATGTGTTTCTCTGTCTAAGCAAACCAGTGTTGCAGCAAGAAACATATGCGGCGGTAATAGTTTGTTAAGTTTGGTATTGATTTCTTCTGTTATTTCACGAATTCCGAAGCCTTTAGCCGTCATACCGTAAAAAATTTCTGAAGCAGGTGCCGCGGCAACAGAGGCGGTAATGCCATGGCCAGTAAAGTCTCCTAAAAGAACGTTTAACTTGTTGGCAGGGGTATAAGAACAAAGTAAAAGATCGCCATTGAACATAGCCATTGGCGAAAGTTTAGAGCGCACATTGGGTGACTCCATGTACCCCGCTTTTACAATATTTTCGTATAAAGCGGCAGCTGTTTCGTGCTCCTGATTTTCGATGGCCTTAAAGGCTTCAATTTCTCTTTTTTGTTCTATTTGTTCGTTGTAAAGTTCTTTTATGCGAAGTAAAGAACGCGTTTTTGCCGATAAAATAGTTGTGTTGAAAGGCTTCTTTATAAAATCATCGCCACCCACTTCAATACAGTCGTCAAGGTATTGTTCACTAGAACCGCCGGTAACAAATATTATGGGAATGAAGTCATCGCCTAATAGCTTGCGAATTTCTCGTACGGAATCAATGCCGCTCATGACGGGCATCTCAATATCCATGAAAATAATGTCAGGGCGCGATTCGTTAAACTGTTTAAGCGCCTCTTCTCCGTTGCTGGCTACGCTAACGCTGTAACCTAACTCTTCTAACATATGGCTTAGAAGTAAGCGCTGCGACATGCTGTCGTCTACAACGAGAGCGCTCTCCTTTGTGGAAAGAATTGAGGTGGTTGTCACTGTATTAAATTTTAGGCTAGCGTAAACAGCTGGCCGAAATTAGAAATTTCGAATATTTTCTTTACGTCAGGGCTCGAGTTGATAATTGAAACGGCTTCTTTACTGTCACCCATTTTATTTTTTAGCATAAGTAGCATGCCGAGTGCCGAGCTATCAATATATTCAGCGGTACGCATATCGACCGTTGCGCTGGTGACATGGTTTTCAGATATTGAATCAATTGCGCTTCGGAAGTCTTTATGGGCGCTAAAGTCAAAGCGGCCAGAAATGCTAATGGTAAGTTGGTTGCCTGAAATACTGGATGTAACGCTCATATTTGAAATCCTATTTATTATTAAAAGTGCAAAAAAATAATTTGGCCAACTCAACGGGTGGCTATTATTTTTCGTTCTTAAAGAAAAGATTAGCAGAAGGTTTTTTTTTTGCGCGCTTTGACTCGAAAAAAGTATTTTTTAGGGGCTCTGTAGCTCGGCTTATGTGCTTGCTATTTGTAATTTTCTACTTGTAAATTAAGTTTTCTGATCTGATCTATATCAGGTTTATTCAAGGTTTCCAATTTATTTTATTTTCTTGTCTATACTTCAAAAAAGCACTTTTTATGGAGCAATAATGTCTAACCCAAGCAGTAATTATTTTGTCGCTACAGCGACCATCGCAGCGAAGCTTGATTATGCAACAAAGGTTGCGCAGCGATTATCGTTAACCGCGAGTAATGCTCGCGCTTTAACGCTAAGGGCGGGGCAAAGTGCGGCAGGTTTTAGGCCATTAACAGATGCGATTCACCGCTTGTCGGACATTACTGTTAGTTCATCTAAAAAGATAAATGCTATTGCTGCATTGCTTAGCAAAATGTCTGTTGAAAAGCACCGAGCAGATAGTGCAATTAGGTATTTTGAATCGGCGCATAGAGATTTAGAAGGTAATCGCAACGCATCATCGTTAAGTGGGGTTTACCAGCTGACGAAAGATACTCAAGCAGAGTTGGCGATTAGCTATCGTAAGAACCTTCAGCAGCTTGCGCAAGAGCTTGATGCGGTTGAGGGGGAACTACGCTCAGCAGTTGTTTTAAAA